>Ga0115008_10005905_pt1 | contig 10101 bp, 8 predicted proteins | sample FraStrMetagenome_FD_87164 | JGI IMG/M metagenome (GOLD analysis project Ga0115008, IMG submission 87164) | Marine eukaryotic phytoplankton communities from Arctic Ocean - Fram Strait ARC3M Metagenome | ecosystem: Environmental > Aquatic > Marine > Oceanic | place: Fram Strait | collected 2012-06-18
CTTTGGGTTTAGAAAATGCCAAGACAGCTCCCACGCCAGCGAGTATCATACTTACAAAAGATGAAGATGGTGAAGAGAGGGAGCACAAATGGAATTACCGTTCTGTAGTTGGAATGCTTGGTTACCTACAACAAACTACTAGACCAGACATTAGCTTCGCAGTGCAACAATGTGCAAGGTTCAGCACAAATCCCAAACGATCCCATGAAGTTGCAGTGAAACGGATCGAGTGTACAAATTGCGGATATATTTACTAAACCCTATTGTCACAATCACGATTAACATTAATCGTGAGACGGAAATATTACTCCTACAATATTGGAAGAAAACCAAAGAATGATCGATCACCTGCCGTGCAGAGGACTAATTTAGGCCAATTTCGTTATAAGACCAAGTGAAGAATTTCCTGGTCTTATAAGAAAAAGGTCATAGCAACTAGTCTTATAACGAGGTATTATACTATGAAAAAGATAAATTAGACCAATGTGTGGAGGTTTCTTGTTCTCTTTACTTTTTTATAAAGCGAGCACCACCTGCCCACGTGAGAAATAATATTGTCTCCCCTTTACAGGCATCACTGTAATGGCTTAGTTTTTCCTTTTTCCTGTTACATGCCGAAAATATCGTCTGATTGCTTGATATAGTCTACCTTTCTTGATTCTCAACGAAGTGCAGTTATATGAGCGTAAGTTAGAAAATTGTCAGATTACGATTAGAAAACAACATAATGCCTTCGTGACCTCTGAGTATATGTCTATGCCTATCTTCATACAAACTTAACCACTGAATATGGTAGTGGTTTTCAATCTATGATTCATATTCATAATGTGAGATACAACAATAGAACGCTTGTTTTCGTCCTGCCTAGGAGAACATAAATTTGATTTCAATTCAGCGTAATATTATTGACTTTACAAAGATCGCTCTTTGTTTTCTTTGTAAAATTTCGAAGTGGTCCTCTCGCGTTCCGTTGAAATAAATATTTTGGTGCTAATCAAATGGCTAACCTTGTATCTTCGATTCAATGTTGTATCTTGGAGATCTCACCCATCTTTTCCTACCAACTGACCTACCGGTAGTCTTCTATCGATGCGTTCACCCTTTTAATCATCTTCGTCTCGCGCTTCTCATTGCTCAAAATCCTCAGTCAAATAAGGACCTTACTGTTTTGCGGAAAAGGTAGGGACGCTTTCTGTGGATAAATCTTGAATGATAATTCTGTCAACGAACTTTTCGGTTTAATGATTGCGTTGTAGAAAGCAAAGGTCGTCGAAAATGTTTTCAGCTCTCATTTAATCGATTAGACACTAGATTCGCCATATTACCAAGCCATTTTAGGTCATTCTTCGTATACCCTGCAAGTAATTGATCTGATCCGACAACAAAAGCAGTTTCGTTATCGATTCGTTGCAACACTATGCATCTTGTTTCAAATTCATCGCCAATCAATAACGATGCAGGATGGGTAACAGGAACAGAAACTCTTCCGCCTTTACTCTTCGACAGTGTCTGACATACACTAGCAACGCTTTCGCCAATCGGTGATGAAACATCCAGTTTCTCCGTATTTCCAAGACCATAGACGATCTCCCTTTTTCTACCGTCGACAACGAGAAATGACTTTGATGGAGTGAGGGATACATAGGTCGCAGCTGTCCACTTCAACAATTCATAAAGCTCCTGGTTTTCTTTAAGTGATGATGATATTACTTGCTGAAGTTGTTTCGTGCCACTTGCTTTAAATTTTTTCCCTTGTTCCGAGGAAGAGCTTGAAAACAATGTTTCCTTACCATAATCAACCAGTGCTTGAAAAAACAGCAAGAAGCCATAAACAGCCGCCAAATTATTCGACAACTGCAGAGCGCCTGAACTTTCTTCGGTTATCGACGATAGATTAGAATTTACATATGACAACCCCAAAATTACAAAACCAGACAGAATTCTAACACGAAAACCCTAACAAAAAGACAATGTAGCAAAATAATAACTTTGGTGACTCTCCCTTCCAGCAACACCAAACTTGGAGAGGTAAGGAACCACTTACCTCTAGTCCAGGGATGTAAAATCCAGAACCTCTTTCAATAGCAGCAGATGGTCTCGCATATACGCCCTCAACTTTCTCCTTCTTTAATGCACAAAGTACAATCTTATCATTATTGTTTTTGATTTTTATCCTTCTGTTTCTTGGCACTATCGCGAAAGTATTGGAGGATCTAAACAAAGCGAACAGCACAACAAAGAATATCGGTAATCCTTTAAACAGAGGTCCCTGCATCTCTTAACCTTTTATCTAAAAAATAAATTACAATTACTATTCTCCAACTCAGATCTTTAAACCAACGAAGGATCTTCCTACCTTTTGTGATTGACTGGTCGTTCTTCACATATACTTCTCAAAGGATATTGGAAAGATTTATTTGTGTTTTGAAAACGTTGCGTTGTCAGCAAATTTTGACCTCGTACTCGTACGTCGTACGTCGTACGTCGTATCTCGTATCTGACTGACCTTCACCCTGCTCCCTGCTCCCTGTCCTGCTCCTGCTTTCTTCCTGGAAGAAAAGTGTAAGAGTAATCGAAGTTCGCTTTGAAGAGAAGCTTCTCTATGAAAGAATATCAAGAGATCACAACATGTGCACATGTGCGTACATGTACATGTAGATGAATACCGGTATTTTTCTTTGTATCTCATGAAGGGACGCATCTTGAATCTAGCATAGTCATGCCACGTTAACCTTGGGCTTGAAGCGTGAAAAAGGAAGGCTGTACAAACATGAAACATGACACATCTAAACCTATTTTCCTTGATAGGAGAGGTTTAGTTGAATTCGCTAAAAAATATGAAACTACCGGTAGAATTATCATTCTTTATTTTATTTGTTATTGGGGGTATCCAGGGATACGCTATGTCCTCTCCCACGAGGGTGATTGTGACAGGTGCGTGTTGGGATCTTTCCTTTTCACATTCAGTCCTTGCACTGTAGGTTTTGATGAATTTTGATTCTTGGTTTGTTAACTTTGTAGGGGCGGCGGGTAGAACTGGACAACTTGTATTTAAAAAATTGTTGGAAAGTCAGGCTCAACATGGACCATTCGAGGTGAGAGGGGTTGTCCGTACAGAAAAGTCGGCAAAGAAACTGATGAAAAAGTGTAAGTGCGATTTGGATCAAATTGTTGTGGCAGATATAACATCAGGTTTTGAAGGGGCTGGATTAGATTCAGCAGATGCGATGGTTATTTGCACCTCAGCTGTACCAGTGATTATTAAACGATCCCTTTTCAAATCAATATTTTCGAAGCTTCTTGGAAAGCCAGTCCAACGCCCTCTTTTCAGATGGAGAGGACCCGATCAATATCCAGAAAAAGTTGACTACGAGGGGCAGTTAGCTCAAATAGATTTATCAAAAAAAATTGGAGTGAAACAGGTGGTGCTTGTATCCAGTATGGGAGGTACCGACGAAACCAACTTTTTGAATACCGTTGGAAAGGACAGCAATGGGGAAGGAAATGGTGACATTTTGCTTTGGAAACGTAAAGCTGAAAAGTATCTTACTGAGGTATGGTTAGATCTTCACCTATGGCTGTTATGATTCTCTTCTAACGCTATCTTCTTGATAATAAGAGTGGGTTACATTACACTATAATTCATCCAGGTGGTCTTAAAGACACCCCAGCAGGAGAAAAGAAACTTATTCTTGATGTTGACGATAAGTTATTAGAAAACAAAGAACGTTCAATTAGCAGACAAGATGTTGCAGAGTTGTGCGTGGCATCTTTGAGCGTGGCATCTTTGAGCGTGGCTTCTGAAAAGGACGTATCGTTTGACTGCATATCAGCTACACCAGAAGAAGATGAAACAGTTGAAAGCGCTGAAGTTATTCTTGAACAATTCTTATCCTCAGGGAAAACATGTGATTATTCTTTGTAGCTATCAAACGAAAAAGAAATGCAGTTGCGTTTGGGGAGCTATTCCATGGTAGACGTTTTGGTTTAAGTGTAGAGATAATGGTGATTAAAAGGTTTTTGTGCTTTATCCATTTTATTTGATAGCAGTTGACTCAATGGCAAATATGATATTCATTCAGATGCGATATATTAAGGAAACTAATACGAAAACGGTTTATTCTTAACTAATATTTTGTTAAGTTGTGAGTACACTATCATCTTTGCAATGTGTTAAACTCTCTTATTACATGCAAAATCTGTTTATGTTGCATGCAGGGTAGGGTGATTTTGTTCAAGAAAATAGCAAAAAGAAAAATGTCACCTGTGGGATTCGAACCCACGCGTACGAATACATTCGAACTTGAGTCGAACCCCTTAGACCAACTCGGGCAAAGTGACGTACGAAGATGGGAAGACACTTCTAGCTTTTAAACAAGATCCTACGACTACAGGTATGAATTTTAAATCTCACCAAAGTCACAAAAGATAAAATGCACCTTCCATAAACCTGCGCTTTCATTACCAAAGATATAAAAGAAAACTCTTCAAACTTTACATTTTATTAGCTGCCTATTTTTACAGCCTTAACAGTCATATACTTTCGGTCTCAACATCTTTGTGTAGGCTTTAGCAAAAGCTGCACCTGATTGTGTGGGACTGCTAAATGCCACCATCTGCAATGGGATAACAGTTCCGAACGCCAACTTCGTGCGCGCAGTATCAATTATTTTTGATGCATATCGAGATCTTCTAAAGTTTCGGTGGACCCATATTTGATACACCCCCATCAAAGCCTTTGTTTCTTCTTTTGATCGTATGGTACCTTTTCCCATCTTGTCTCTGAGCTCGTACGCACCCTTTATGACCTGAACTATACAAAACCCAACCACTTTCTTTTGTCTAATTAACAAATAGGCCCGATCGTTCCCTTCCAGGACTGAAGCCTTTTCGTCCTGTACAAATCCCATTTCTTCGTCAACAATTTTTTTCACCTGCTCAACCTTCTTCAACCACTTGGATGAATCACATGCCCGAATTTCGACTATACGATCACCATTTTGATTATCAGTTCGTGAAACAACGCGTTCGTTTTTCCAACCAGCAAAAGTTACGCCGGACTGATATTCCATACACATCTTTTCATGATTCGCCTCGTCTTCCGGATGACCATTGACATACAATTGGTTGCAAATTTTGCAGATGGTACGCTTGCCAAAATTAACCTGACCAAAATCTAAATACAGTTGCGAACTCTTCTTCTTTCTGGAAATACATTTACTCTTACGACTAGCAAGTACATCCAAGGAAACCGTTTTCTTCACATGTGACAAAGAACGATCTACAACTCCATTTTCCTCCACCGAGCTACTACAAGTAGAAGGTGTAGACGAATCAAAGGATTGTGTACATTTCGATGACGACGATGATACATCAGTAGAAGGAGTCGACGCGCTGAACGATGATGACCTGCATAATGTCTTCGATGGTATTTTGCTGTAGGTGTTGTTGTTGCTGTGTTTCGTCCGATTACGCGAGCGTCTGTCAAAGTAATTCAACAATGATGATTTATTACCTTCCGAAAATGCCTCATCGTTGTCATCGCATCGACGTTTTTTCCTCTTATTATCGAGTGCCATGTTTCTTATCGAATTGGAAATATATGAGAATGAATGAATGAATGAATGAATGAAATCCCGATTCAAAAAAAAAATCGAAATGGAAAAAGGAATGGGATGAAAGTTCGCACTTTAAACCCAAAAGATGTGGGCGCGGCTTTTGTGCCAATGAGAACTCGATCTCATTAGAAATTCGTATAAAGTTCTGAACCGGGAAATCAAAAACGTGACAAAAATCAAAATCGTCAAAATCAAAATCGTCTAATCTGACTCTACTCTCTACTCTCTAGTACTACTACTACGTAGTTTGCCAAGACTTTGTCCTCGACACATTCACGCATTGCACGTATTGACGGCATTCCTACCTTACCACTTTCGATTTCGATCGGATGGAATCAATTGTACTGTCTTAAAATGTTATCATCGTCGCGAAGCTTTGCTCGTAATCATTCGCGATATTTCCTCCTTCGATGCTTTGAAAATACTGCGACGGAGACCATTCAACGTCGAGATGATGATGACTATCATGACGACCATATTATGATTCACGAGACCAGTTTCAAATCAAGCAGACGTTACCACGATTGCAGATATGCTTCACAAATGAGATTGTTCCATGCCACAAGTAGACGTGAAATTGTTCCTCTCGTTGCGGCAGCCGTGCTTATTGGAGTGGTTGGGAGGTATTCATATCGGGCATTGCAGCGAATGGACGAAGAACATGAGGATTATCTCGATGCCCTGGAGGCTTATGAGGAGGAGTACGGTCCAGTTACCGATGGGTCTACTTCGTCCATGCCTGTAGGTACGTTGGGTATTGATTTGGGATCCGAATCGATTCGGATAGCTTTTCTAGCGAGAGGTACTAGAACTGAGCCAAAGATTGTGGAAAATCGTGAGGGCGATCGGGAGACTCCGACTTATGTAGAGTTAGAGTATGGTGGCGATGACGAAAGAATGGACATAATAAAAGGCATTTCATCCTCAGGTCGTTTAGCCAAAGGAAAGTATCACGAACGGCGCTCTCGGAATGAACATGAACGAATATTGAAGCCTCGAGATTTATTGTATGCGAACGATGTGCGAGCTCATGCTGCAGTTCACGAAGTGCTTCTTTATGCAACACGTCAAGCGTTGGAGAAAGTCGTTGGACCGCGTCGAGATAAGAAATCATCGTCAACCCTATTTTCCATTAGTGATCCAGATTTGTACAATGTCAATGCTGTGTTTACCTTTTCTAGTTCGTTGCCGAATAATGCACCATTGCTATCGTCTTCAACAGAGGAAATTTATCGAAACCTACTCAAATCTTTTTTTGACAACGAAGATGAATCACAAAATAATTTGTATCTTGTTACCGAGGCTTGGGCTGCCGTGGTGGGAGCTGAACATTATTCAATGATTCCGGAAGGAGACGGCCCTGTGATGGTAATTGACGTAGGAGGCAACTCTATAGATATTTCGCTTGTAAGCGGAGAGGATGAATGTACCACAGTGAGTTTTCCAGGTCTCGGTGGGAATATCATAGTTGATGCTATGGCTAGGCTTCTCGACAACACGATTCAAACGAAGTTATCAAACAGCTTCTCAAGTCTATTAGAAACTGACGACATGGCTAGACAGAGAATGTATGATGCCGCTGAATCAACCGTTAAAGAGTTGTCGAAAAAATCTAGAAGTGAAGTTTCTTTACCGTTTTTAACTGTCGATTCAAAGTCATTCCAACCGCTGCATTTGAATAGCGGATTTTCTCGTCTAGTCCTGAATTCAGAAGTAGAATCTATGGTTAGGAATAAAGTGAAGGAACTCACCTCGTCATCGGAAATATCTTTGCCTGTTTCGAAAGCTATGAAGTTCCCTGAGACTCTGAAGGATGTAATAGCTTCCATGTGCTTTAGGCTATTTGAAGATTCGCAAAAAGGTCCACTTGAACTACGATCGATATTGATCACTGGGGGAGGATCGCGCAGTCCGATACATCTAACTGCGATCAAAGAAGCCGTCACTATTTTCGGAGGGGAGCAATATGTAGATGAGAAAGTTGTGGTTCCGCCTGGAGAACTAGTTGAAGAAATTACGGCAATAGGCGCATCTCTGACGATAAGGAAAAGATAATATCTAAAGTTTGTTTTAAAAAAAGAGTCAGAATTATGATTGTTACATTATTCACTTGTATGATTGTACCCGCCTACTCGTAGGTTTAGTAACATATAGTCAATTGTGAAACTAACTTAAAATCATCAGTTGTGTTGAATGTAGAAAGTTTACCCGTTGAATTCACGCAGAAGAGATGCAGCAGAACTAATCAACAGAGGTCAATGATAGATGATAGATTTCACCATTGAAGGAGCTACTTCTTGATATATTGGTTAATGAAGGGCTAGTGAAATGGACATATTTTGTATGTTTACCTTTGTCTAATGTTATCTTCTACATAACGTCCGTTATCCCAGGAAAATTAGTGTGATGTTCATTACCGAGTAGCCATGGCTTACGTGGCTTATAGAGGCGTCGAATCAATGCAAGAAACTCCAATGCATATTTTGCTCTTCTTATGAGTTGCGCCCGACGTTTCGTTTCTTCACTCTGACTTATTATTGCCATACAACCTAGCGCCACTTTCAATCTCTTCTTGAACAAAGCGTAAGAACCTTTCTTTTTGTGGATCGTAAACCTTGCAGGAGCCATATTTCCTGCTTCTTGCGATTCTGCAGCCACCTTCGCTATAGAATAAATTAATTGCTTGAATCCTTTGTTCACTTCACCACAGTGACCAACTACAAGCGAATAGATTCCATTTATACGGTAGGACTTTTAGGCACTAAGGAATGGATTGGAATTATTACGCTGCAAAAGTAGCATCCATTATTCCTCCAATGAAATCCGCATATCTTACATTACTGAGTTTCCTAACTCCCAGACCTCAAAGACGAATAGGAAGGCGAATTCGAATATTCTTGAATGTGGATAACTGGCTTACAAGTTTTTCAATCACTGAGTCGAAAAGTAAAAGTATAGAATATAGTTTTAAAAAATATTTTGCATGCTACAAAAGCCTGATAAATTCACATGTTCATTATAATTCTATACGAATATTGAAAGAGTCGTGGTGTTTTTGTCACCATGTCATTTTTAGGCCAACCCTTAACCGTTTAGTATAACAATCAACAATTTCCAATGGGTAAATATTGAATTTAATCTTTAATAGAATAGCTAGTTATAGGGAACTATTATTAGAGCTGCAACGACTGATGGATAATGGGCTACTATAGCACACAAATAAATCCGTCACCGATTTCCTCATCACCATCAAGGTCTTTCGTTAAGTCGATCGGTACGTCACTAGTGTCACGTTCATGTGCTTCAACGATAGCGAGTTCCCCAATTTGCTCAACTAGCCAGGGGAAAGGACAATTTACTTGTTGGATGGGTTCACTCTAGATACTGCAAAAAGACTTTGCCGAATGATTGCTTTAAAGAATTATTCTGTCGAATCGTGTGGACGCCTTATTGTGTTGAAAATACACTCTGATTTCTTTGCGATCGGTCGACGATATATTAATCTCTACAAGGTAGCGGTAGCTTTTTGACGTCGTTAAAGCAGACTAAAAATCGAACCCCTTATCTATATCTTGCATTCACCTCAATGTGCAACGAATATCACTCGATGATCCTAGATCACGAAACCAACTTATCATGAAGTGATGTACTACACAACGATTCTAACTTTGCTGGATTTACGCTGAATGGAGAGATTAAGCAGGGATCTAGAAGGCGGTACAAAAGAGCATCTCGATCTGATGTACACCCAGAACGAGGAAGGGTGCTTCAATCATAACATGGAGCGTCTCTCCTGGTTCAACACAGATGAGATCAGCATTCAATGCCTACGAGCTCTACCCAACAGAGACGGAATTTTAAAGAATGACGTATTCATCGAAGCCGTGCCTTGGATTCTAGGTTTACCAAGTCACATTCTTTAACCTTTTGCGGATGGATACCACTTCATCGGACGTAATGCAACATTGGTCGACGCACATGGTATTATGTTAAAGAATGCGATGCTAATCAATGGTGACTATCATCGTATGCACGCAAGCATTCAAAGTCTTATCATCGATATGCTCAAGAAAGCCAAAATATGGGCTATTCGCGAGCCCCAAAACATGTTTCATGGCCTGGTCCCAGCTGATATTCTCAAAGAATATTGCGATCAACATTCGATTAAAGAATTCATCATTCACGATATAATGACTTACGACCATCTACATAGAGAAAGGTCTGGACGGGTGGTACTACAAAGACGGATTTTAGAGGTGAAAACGATGCGAGTAGATAGTCGTATGAATAAGTATAACTTTCGTAACCCCAATAGAAGAGCCGTGGAGAAGAGAGTTGCAGAGATTGAAGCTCACTATACAAAGCGAGCTAAGAAATTAGATACCACTTTCGCAGCTGGTAACAATTCTAATCCATTTCTTAGTGCCTATAAGTCCTACGGTATGAATGGAATTGATTCACTTGTAGTTGGTCATTTTGGTGA
>Ga0115008_10005907_pt1 | contig 10100 bp, 12 predicted proteins | sample FraStrMetagenome_FD_87164 | JGI IMG/M metagenome (GOLD analysis project Ga0115008, IMG submission 87164) | Marine eukaryotic phytoplankton communities from Arctic Ocean - Fram Strait ARC3M Metagenome | ecosystem: Environmental > Aquatic > Marine > Oceanic | place: Fram Strait | collected...
TATAAAAAGTAGACGCGTACGATATTAATTCATTTGTCTATTTTTAAGTTAATGAATATTCACATTAACTTATAACTTATTAGTAATAAGTTAACTAGACTGAGTGGTAATAATGCGGTAATAATTGCGTCTTTTTATAGTTATGGCCGTTTCGTTCAAAGTCGTGATATCACATCACTGAATAAGAAATCAAAGTATGTTTCATACTGTTTTCAATTACTTTTCAACTGTTTTCCTTCAAATAAATTTTAATAAAAAAAAAGTCAGATGAGGGCGCCGCGACGCCAAAAAGTAAATCGATTTCTAATGAATTGGCGCTGTTGTCTTGACTTAACTTATCTACTGCGCCATCTCGTGATCGACAAGACACTATTTATCGCACGCATTACCGAGCTTTCAGTGTTTCTCATCAGATCCGATTGAAACAAACAAAACATGTTGAAGAATGCTTTTTTAATAGAAAACCTGGTCAAGGATACAACTGTCAAATCTGAAGCTGGTAAGTATTTTCCAGAGTAAGCCTTTTCTATGCAAGAGCTTTCAGATCCAGAGCCCCTGAATACCTCAACTGAGCAGATAGAGCACTCCGATGCTTCTGAAGGGAGCCCAGCAGCCATACCATCTATTTTCTCTGTTACGCAACCGGCAACAACAACGACTATAAGCCCTTACCAGCCAAATTCGACGAACGATTTCTATCAATGGATACAGTCCCAAGCAATCTCTAATTTCTTGTATATGGTCAATCAACAGCAGCAGGCTTCAGCTCTTCTTGGACCACATCGACAACAAGGTCTTGTAATGTCTGCATCTGCCTATAACCATGTCAATACGATCAAAGGTAATCAACGAAACTGTCCTTTTAGAATACTCAAACTCTTTTAAGAATTATCAAGAAGCCCGAAAAAACCTGCTCATGTGTCAAGCGCTGAAGTTGCATCTACGTCAAATCCGCTTGATATAGGCGGGGATTTACCATCCGATGATAGAAAAAGAAGCCGAACAGCGTTCTCTGGACGACAACTGTTAGAGCTCGAAAATGAATTTCTAACGGATTCATATCTTACTCGACTTCGTCGTGTTCGTATCGCTCAATCACTTGGGCTCTCTGAAAAACAGGTAATTCGTGAAATAATTCTACAGTTTTAAACTCCTTTCAGGTTAAAATTTGGTTTCAAAACAGGAGAGTCAAGCAAAAGAAGGAAGAAAGAGTCTTTATTTCACAGCCGAAACTTGAATAAAACCTTTTCAACTTGTCCTTACAGCATTTATTTTTATATATCCCTTGAAGATTTTCCACAATTGGTTAAGTCATCCTGTACAATTCACCCAAGATCTATTTTTATACAAATACAAGTCAAAAATGATAACTTTTTTTCATAATTTATTTTAATGAAACATGAGACGAACACAAAATAGACAGATTAATATAAAGAATCGGCTTAGAGCTCCGTAATTAAGACTCACACGGTTGTTTGTTGCCGAGCATCATCATCAGGACAATAAGATCTTGATTGTCAGCGCTCTCGTCCATCAACAAAAGAGGAAGCATTTTATCGGGTCCCATTGAAGTTGCAGGCGCCTGACTTTGCATAGAAAGAAGCAAAACGAGCATGTCGCTGTCCAAGTCGCTGCCATTATCGTTTTGCAAAAGTAGGAGTGGCAGAAGCATGTTAAAGTTATTATTGAATCCTTGCTGACTGGACATTCCACCAGTCATTGAGCTCATGAGAACCATCAATAGAAGCGAGTTCGGATCATCCTCTTCTTCGTTGCCAAACAGCATGAGATAAGGCATAACTTGCTGCATAGGAACAGCTCCAGGGCCACCAAATTGCTAAAGATTGGATAATAAACCTCATTTCTCATGCATAATTTAAGCAAGGTTCATTTTAACTTACCTGCATCATCATCATGAGCATCAAATCGCTCCTATCTTCGTCTTTGTCCATCAGCATCAACGGAAGAAGAGAATTAAACTGGTTTGCCGTAGAAATCGAGCAATCTCTCTGTGTCATCGAGGAGAACAAGAAAAATGTAGTGAAGTCAAATCCGTCACCAGTTGAATCGCCAAGCAAAAGGAAAGGTAGAGCATTGTTCACATCGTGGCCCATTCCTTGCATCATCAACATAATCATCAGCTCGGAGTTCTCCGAGCTACCTCGAGAACTATCGACGAGCAGAAGCGGTAGAATATGATTCAGTTGATTCGCCTGGTACGTATTCATAACTCCTTGCTGGTTCTGCAGCATCAACATCAGCATCATTTCATCGATGGCTGTTGAGAATACAAAAAATAGAGTCAAAATCTTCATTTTTGTCCGTTTGTTTTTTTATCTTTCTTGATTGTGAATGATGAAAACGAAGTTGAGATTGCTTATATAGTTGCTAGAATGCGGCGCTCTTTAAGCCTGCTGATCAGAGCCCGATAAGGTCTATACGAAACAGTGCGTGAAGATTGACCTGCTTGGATGCAGATATCGACCTGAAAGAAAAAAAAAACACACCAAGTTCGAACCACAAGGCTCAAAATTCGAACTTGATGTTCACTGTAGAATATGATATCTAATCTTTGAAATTGGCTTATAACTTGTAAGTTGAAATTAAAGTAGAGAAAGCGGCAGAACACAGATTTTTTGGAGAATTTGGGAAAATAATTTTTTTCTAACTTTACTTTTTTGGGTTTCGAAAGCACACAGACTGTTCATTTATACAGTTATGGCAGGTTTAAAGAGACAGTTCAATAAGGTGCATAACCACCGCGTCCACGTCCTCTGTACATGGCTCGACCTCGTCCACGGAAGCCCCGACCGCGGCCTCGTCCTCAATGGAAATTGATGGAACTCCATGATAAACTGTTGAAGCAATCTGAATGTATATTTAAGAATCAAAATAAGTAAAAATGAGGCTCACCCGAAATCAGATCTTAAAATGTCACGAGTAAACTCAAGTCTTTCTGGCAAAGAATAATAGTTGTTGATGAGCAGACGTGTGCCCAACTCGGAACATACACGGAGAGGATCGCCAATCATGGTGCCTTATAAAATGATTAGTGATTGACCTCGAACCTTTGATAACACCTTGATAAGCTCCCTGAAGTTGATTAATAAGCTGTCCGAGAATATCCATATTATGAAGTCTGAATTTCAAGAGCATATCCATCGCTCGTAGAATTATTTCTGGAAGCTTTGGGTCATAGCCAGAGACCATGATTCCGACCGGGCGGGTATTGTTTGTCACGCGATTATCCTGAGCAGCATCGGCGAAAATGCCCAAAACGCGACACTCGATTCCAGCTTCGGAAGCAAGAGTGAAGTCATGACTAAACAGTGTTACAGGCGGATTGAATTCATTGAAGAGTACCTTCCCTGGCACTGGCCAGCTGTCGCAAAAAGAAGCATGTCCATCATAACTTGATTCTTGATGTTCTTTGAAGCCAAGTTTGTCAAGAAGTTCACGCAGATATAAGCTCTTGGAATGTTAAATTTGGAATCAGTTTTGAACCAGAGCTCGGCAGTCGACGATCGAAGAACGCGTTTTGGAGCCGGCCACGATTGTGAGTCGTCGACTTTCTGTGGAAGATTTTTGATGACGTATTTGTTTTCTTCTGGCAAGCGGAATTCTCGTGGATAAGAATGCGCCTGAATATTTTTTTAGGGTGATAAATAGCACTTTTTTTACATTTGGTTTGTAGATATTTTTATTGTCAACGACTTTGTATTTCGTCCCAACCCAGTACTCTTCCTCGACGTCTTGGTCACCATCAGTTATAAAAAAATAAATAACTGAGAGCTTACTTAGCAAAACGAATTTATGACCGGTTCCTCGAAGCCACCTTCTCCAGCAAAACTTTGACTTCTCAACAGAACTGCGCAATTGCTCGGTTTTATTTCTCGCAAACATTTGTTGATCGTGTCATTGTTGAATTGAAATGGAGTGTATCCAAGCCAGCATTTTGTGCCAAAAAATCGACGCTGGTGCATTTGGTAAGCGGTATCACCGACATTGTGGTAAGGGTTTTCAGGCTGTTTTGTCTGCCAGCGTTCGTTTGCGATTGCTACAGAGAAGGTTAATCTAGAATACGTGTTTTTGTCTTACTAGACATTTGATCGAACACCTTCTCACGCTGCGACGAGCTTGTTGATTTAATAAAGTCTTAAGCAAGGTTGTAAGAAGCTTATGCATAAATTATATTAAGCATAATATTAAAATAATATTATACAGCATAATATTTAAATTCGGTCGACTTAGAACCTCATCGAAGTAGCTCCAGATAATTTCATATATTGTTCTCCATTGCTGTATATTTATCCCTTGAACCATGATCGTAAGGTCGCTTTGGTACCGCGTTGCACCGAACTAATTAAAAATAAATCCTCATCAATCGAATATAAATAAATAGGTACCCATTGATACGCTTGAATATTGCCAAGATTGTGCTGCTGCAAATAGCTGCTTAGCGAGCCTGGCCCTTCATAAGTAAGGACGTATTCGAGGAAGCGAACTGGATCGCAGGCAATGTTGTTTAGGTAGCTCGGGAGAGGGAAGTACATTTGCATCGCGTCCGGCCCGTTTCCATATGGAATGATTTTGATGATTTTTTCGAGTGAAAGTGAATGATGAGGACCGTGGCGGTCTTTGTGAAGATCAGGTTTCGTCTGATCGCGAGTGGGAATCTGGCCAAAGTATCTTTCGGCATAATCTTGAAGAGTCGGGAGAGACAGATTGGCTTGTAGGACGAGTTTCATCCAAGGAGAGCAATAGTTTCGGCGGTACCACTGATGAAGAACTTCCAGAGGATCAAGGCCGAACTCTTCTCTTGGATACTCCCAGATAGAGAATCTGTTTCCAGCGCCAAAGTGCTGCATTGGATGATCTTCGGTCATCAAAGCTTCTTTCAGCACGAGCTCTTTTGAAATTATTCATTATGTATATTTGCTGACCTTGGCAAAATACTGTATATTTTTCAAGTCTGAGCGAAATTCAGATGGTCGTTTACTTTACGCACCACTGAAGACGACGTTATATTTCCTTTCCCAATTTTCTTTTGCAAACATGAAAAGCTAAAATCTTATGAAATCCGAAAATTCAGAGTATGGGATATGACGCAGATTTTATAGAGCAAAGCTGCAATGACATCGATGAATTTACGTGCAAGATTTGTATGATGATGATCGAGGCTCCCGTAGAAATGACCTGCTGCTCAAAGCTTATGTGTTACTCGTGCCTTGGTAAATATAAATAATTTTTTAAAAAGAAAAATTTTCTATTAGAAAAATGTCGCTCAAACTCTATTTACGGCACATGTCCTTTCTGTAGAAAAGAAACGATCCCCGGTATCCCGATTTCCCGTAAAAATAAGCCGCTTCAAAATATATTGTCCGTGCTTGAAGTCCGCTGCAGAGGCCAGTTTTGCAGAAAAACAATGCTTTATGAAGAGTTTAAAGACCATCATCACTTTGACAAGTGTGAACGAACTGAATGTTCTGAGCGTATCATTGCATATGATAAAATGACTCAAGAGCATTTGTCACTAATGAATCGTTTTAATGACATTTCGACACAGCTAAGAGATGTCGAAAAAACATTAGAGTCTCAAAAAATTCGTAATGGCCAACTAAGCATGGAAAAACAAACGCTAACGAAGAAAATTGATAATCAAAGAAGAAGTAACAAGGTCGCCCACGATTCTTATGAGCATTTACGGAAACAGCACGCAGCTCTCGAAATCAAGAACAATCTGATGATAAAGAAGGTTCAATCTTTTGAAAAACTCGAAATAGTGAACAAAGAATTAGAAATCGCAAACGGCATGATGAATAAAAAGGTTGAATCCTACGAAAAATTAAAAGCGATGATCAAAGAATCTGATATTCTCTCTGAATAACTTTCCTACAGCAAAGGATTCTTTGCGGAGATCGTATTCAGAATCAACCGCCGCGAGTTGTCGCTCTGTTCCAGATTCTTCGAATTGTGCATCAATAAACAGATTTGAGAAAATATCCAGTAATTTTTCGTAATTTTGCTGCCCCATGATTGCCAGCTGGTAGCAGGTGGCTTTTTTGTTCTCACAAAAAAAGCTTATAAAGAATAAATTTCTATAAATTGCAAGACTTTCCCTTCAGACGCAGTAAATGCGTTTGTTTTTCCTCCATTTTCGCCGGCGAAATTCTTGAAATAAGCCTCTCCGGGATATTTTCCACTGCCAAGAGCATGCATATGTTCACAGAAATGAGCCAAGCCGGGGACTTCATGAGGCTCATCGTTGCTTCCGATTCCAACGTTTACTGCCGCACAGCAGTAGTCTGCTTCTCGGCTAATCAGAATTAAACCTTTTTTACAAATTATCTTGAGCTACTTGTTTTCGTCGCCGACAGATATAAGCAGGCATTGCATGCCATTGTCCAACTCGATCGCTCTGTACTTATTCTGATCACCAACCGCCTGCACCGGCGGTGCTAGAACTTTCACCATTCAATTTGTTTGAGTAAAAACTTTATTTAAAAAAGATAAAAATCTATACGATCTCTAACGATTTAGCAAAAAGGAAATAAAAATAATAAAAGGAACTCATTATGAGATTTTTAGACAGGAAGTTCTAACAACAATCATGGAGGAAAATTTTTATCCGGGTCAAATGACTCGTTAAATATATTTATTTACAGTTTTCAACGTCTTTTTTTTCAAAGGCGGATAAGAATAGCAAGATCTTTACGCTGCCGAGTACAGTTAATGCTACAGCGACAGCGAGTTTTGTTGTTCTGTTTGAAGCTTGAAAAAAGTTTTATTCAAAATTTAATCTATACTTTCAAAAGCCTTTCCTTTAAAATTGCGAATTGAGCATAATTGCATTTTTCTTGAACAGCAGAATTCGCCACACTGTGTTTCAAGCATCCGTCAGGCATTGATCTTGCTCCAGAGCAAAAGTCAATACAATCTATTGGCGAGATATTGAAGAGCTCCTGACAAGATCTGGTGATTTCATCGTCGCATTCGATATTTTGTTCTGAATTAATTTGGAAGTATTTATAGTCTATAAATTATAGATTATCCGTTTTTACTTACCAAATGTATAATTATGAGCATGTAAAACAGGTATTTCTTCAGTAGATAAACCATTATACAATCCATCGGAGAATCTGGTAGCAAATTTCTGTGCTACGACGTCATGTCCGCATTTAACGCCGACAATAGTAGTTGGATGTCGATTTGAGACGTACCAGTTCGTCGTTTTCGACTTGAGATGACATTGACGAGTACCGGAAGCTTATTCTGTTTCTTTGAAAGATCTTTATTCACTGTTAAAAATTTATTTCTGCGCCCTTTCAAAATGTTAACTTTCTAGACTCGGCAATAATCGGAATAGATACAAGATTTTTACCACACTAATTGGGGGCGTCCTAGCTTGGTGGCTTAGGATGAGGCACAGGCTCCTTTCCGCTGCAGAGGGATGTGAGTTCGATTCCCAGGCCCAGATTCCACAACGTGGTAACCCCGCGAAAGCGGCATGATGCGCCGGATTAGGTGATGGCGGCGACGCCAGCACCCCCGTCGCCAAAAAACCGTAAACTGACGAAGAGTCTCACCAGCTCGGGAGGTTTCTCTCAGGTCCCCCAATTGGGAATGTGCCCCCTGGGAGTTTTTGTTATTCTCAGTGCTGAGAATAAGAGCCTGCAGTAAAAAAGAAACATTCCTTGTTTAACAAAATGAGCGGCAACACATTCTTTTCTGGCTAGACATTCATCAAAGCAATCTTCATGATTCATCGTTTCGAGAAATTGATATGTATCGCCGTAGATAACTGACTTCTCCCAAAATTCCATCGAGCTCATTTGTACTCTTTCAGTTTCATTGCACAACGAATTAAAATTATCACAAAGTTGTACATTGCAAAATTGATCTTCCTCACTTGCACCATCACAATCTGCTTCTCCAAAACATTCTCTAGAACGTTTCTTTGACGAGCTCAAGCCGCAAGAAGGAAAACAAGATGACCACGCTGTCCATTGCGCCCAACCTGAGCAGCCGCATTCTTCGCAGACGAGACCCGTCGTTCCTTCTTTCGATTTCCACCTCGAATTCAGCGCTTGAATCAACGGTCCCATTCGTTTCGGCATGTCAGTTTTATTCTCTAGCGGTAGAATTACATCAAGCCCTAGCGTGGTCAAATTCATCCCGCCCGCATTGCAATAAGCTTCGTTGAATCCTTCACAATTTTGTCCGTTCAGCGCTTGCCAGTCTGCAAGGCAGATTCTAGCGCTTTTCAGAGGGACGTTGCAAAGTCGCCCGTAATATCCGGTTCTTTTAAGTTGGACTTGATGGCCAATCGATCCTTCTGTCCCTTCACAGTACGACCAGATCCCATAGCTTCGTATAATCTCGTGGCTTATTCGCAAAACTTTCTCGAGATCTTCTTCAGGATCATTAGCGCAATTAGTTCCGGAAGGCTTCTCACAAATGGCTTGTTTCATATCTTCAAATGTGAATTAAAATACCAGTACACCGTACCGTATAAAACGATTTATCAATTTCATATAAATTTCAAAACCCCACCTTTATCGACACAGTAGTATCCAAACCGTTCCGATTCAACCTCTAAGTAACAAGCCCAAGAAGAATTAACTCTACGCGCGAAGCTGTCTGAGCATATCTTATTGCAGTATTTGTTCATGTGCATTTGCAGCTCCGAGTTCGTTTCTCTGATGATAATCGAGCTGTTCCGTCCGTGTGTCACTATCATGTTATTGATCCAGCCGTGGTGTTGACGATACCACGGAGCACTTGCAAATCCCGTGACATTTTGGGTATGTTTCAAATCAACGGGGATAATTTCGAGCAGATCGTTGTCAAGAACAACTCCGAAATAACCCTTAAAATCGGTAAAAAGCTCCACAGAAAACCGCTCTTCGATTTGAAACTTCTTTGTGTTGATGCAATTATCTGCATAGCAAAATTTAAGCAATGTTTTATCTTCCAAGAAAATCGCGGGAATCCCTAGACGATCTGATGATAACGCATTCGTGACGTATAAAATATTTGCTCCGTTTTCAACTGAAGATTGCGTCCTCGGCCGATCAAGATAGATGTCAAATTTCATCGTCCAGACATTTGGCAGTTCTTCAAGGTAGAAAATTTCCTTGGATTGGAAAAGCGAGAAATTATTTTCCGTTGATTCTTCGCAGATAACGAACGCTCGGTCGATTTCAGACGAAGTGTATGTTTTCCATTGACCTTTCTTGTTAATCGTTATTCTGTAATCCGTTGTCGGAAATATTCTTCGCATATTCATGAATTCAGAACGTTTACCATCGAATCGGTACCAACCTTTCGGCTTGGCGCTCATCCCTAGAAAAACTTCATCGAACTCATTCAAGTATGAGTAACTTCTGAGCCAATTGTTTTCTTCTATATTCTCAGGACATGCAAGATTCCATGGCTGGTATTGATTGCCAGAAATTCTCGCCATTTCTTCTCCAAAATTTTTGCAATATACTTTTGCAGCGAAGAATGTCATTTTCTCCGGCGAACTGACATATCGTTTCGTAACTCCGTTTGAAAATGTTTTTTGTACGGGACTTTCGCAGCCAGATTCCGTTTCAAAGAAACCATCATCGCAAATACAGGCAAAGTCATCTTTCAGACTGTACGTATGGCATTTTGAATTGGCGGGGCAAACTCCTGGATATTGACAGAGATCAGTGTAGTACTCCAAATGGCAGTATCCATCGACGAGGAAATAACCGTCTTCACAAATGCATTCGTAGCCGAGCAATCGATCGATGCATTTTGCATGTTCCCCGCAGTTAACACCTTTGCATTGATCTCCGTCACCGAAATCCACGCTTTGGAATGGATTGTTACATTTTTGTAACGATTGTCATTATGTCTTCTTTTTCATGTGTACATTATTAACTTGTAATTACAAAATAATGTAAATCGAAATATTAATCCGTTTCCCAAATTCATTACATGTCCAAATGTAATTAAGGCCGATTTGTTCCGCATGAGAGGTGTGCTGAAACCGGCGTAGCTCAGCGAGAGCGGGAGGTAACCCGTTATCGGCTGAAAAGTATCCATTCATCATTTTCTGCTGTGCTCGA
>Ga0115008_10005910_pt1 | contig 10097 bp, 9 predicted proteins | sample FraStrMetagenome_FD_87164 | JGI IMG/M metagenome (GOLD analysis project Ga0115008, IMG submission 87164) | Marine eukaryotic phytoplankton communities from Arctic Ocean - Fram Strait ARC3M Metagenome | ecosystem: Environmental > Aquatic > Marine > Oceanic | place: Fram Strait | collected 2012-06-18
ATTATTTGGCTTTTCGTTTGATTTTCTCCAGTTTACATATAATAAAACATTCTATCTCAGGATTTGACGAAATTTGGGAGTATGTACCCGGCTTCAGCGCAAAACAACTCTTCCTCACTGTAATTACTGGCTTGATTTCGTTCCAAGATGGCTACATGACCATGTGGCCCATTTTTGCCGTTTATACGCCGAAAACATATTACTGCAACTCAGACGCTCGTCTCACTGCCAACTTTCATGCGAATCAAACCCTCTTCAACGGAGTCCAGGACTTATGCTCCACAGCTGATTATTGCTACACAGATGAGATTCAATTTGGAAATTCAACTGGTAATTCGCGAAAAAGACGCTCTGGAGGAGGCGGCGGCGGCTCCACAAAAAGCGAGGGTTTATGTGGAATTGTACAAATCGACAATTTTTCTCCCGGCATAACGTCAAACGACAGCTGTAAAATTTGCCATGAATTCGAAGAATTTGCAATTTCAAGCGTTCCACTCGACACCGAGCGTGATTTATGCCCAGATGACTATTTTTACAGCGATGAATTCATAAATGAAACATTGGTTACTGACTTTCAGCTGGTATGCGACAAGCAGGTAGTCAGGCAAAGTTCATAATAATTTTGGGCTGTATCTAGTCCATTTGAAAATGGGTGTGTCAACGTTTTGCATAATTCAATTCGCCTTGGGCGAGTGCGGCTTTACCGCTTTCTCATGAGATTAAGTCTTGTTGGTATTTCTCAACTCTTTAATCGTTAGGAGATCAACGATCTTCTAACTAAATAACCTGGATCAAGTACCTCATACACGACAATTAAATGAACTTTTGAAAGGGAGACTGTATTTTCACTCGGTGGCGTTGGCCTTGCAATTGGTAGCTTCGTTGGCGGTGGATTGACAGACACACTCGGGCGCAAGAAAGTTATGCTTTGGGCAAGTCTTTTGATGGTTATTACTATCGGCATCGCTGGCTGGGCGAATAATCTAGTCTTTATCATGATTTTCTGGACACTGACAAAGGTTTGGCTCAGATTTTTTCAGAATAATTTTTCACAACCATTTTCAGGTTTTGTCTCAAGTTAAATATTTGGCGTACTCTTCTTTTACGTTGGAAATTGTTTCGCCATCGTGGAGGGCATTTGCTGGACAAATGAACCACATTTACTACGCGCTTGGATGCATAAGTGCTTCTGTAGTTTCTTACTACTTTCGCGACTGGCGCAATTTCACTTTTGCGACCACTGCGGTTTGCTCACCACTTTTGCTCTTTTGGATTTTTGTCCCAGGAATGCTTTCAAGTTTTTTTTGCTCAATACTTAAACCATAAGTGTTATTTTTTAAAAATAGATTTATATTTATCTCCAGGTCTCAAAGGTGAGTACATTTTTTAATTGCAAATGCAAATTTTGTTTCCCCATTTAGACTTCTTAATTGAAAGCTTATATTAGAATCCCCTCGCTGGTTAATCCTCAAGCGGCGAAGTTCCGAAGCAAAAGGCGCTATCAAAAAACTTATCGGCGTGAATGCCGAGAAAATCGATCCAATTTTTTATAAGAACCTCGAAAATGTGGAACTCGAAGAACTGGATGAAGAAGTTGATGAGTTCGTTGGTTCCACTCACATCGGCTCAATGGGATCTTTGGTCAAATCATCACTTTCGCTGAACAAGCGGCCTTCTGTAGCGCATACCGGCACATTGGGACTTATCAAAGAGGAAGACTCTCTCACGGAATCTGATGAGAAGACGATCAAAGATATCTTCCGATTCCCAATCTTTAGCAAGGCGCTTGTTATCATTTTCTTTGCGTTTTTTGTTATCGCAATGGTATTTATGGGAATCTCTTACAATGCTGCCGAGCTCCCAGGGACAATTTGGGCGAATAACGCGATTAATGGACTTCTTGATTGCATTGCACAGTTTATCAGTAAGTTTTTGGAATCAGCGAAGATAATTTCTTACTTTCAGTTATCATCGTGATGCAAAAAATCGGTCGTAGACATTTATTATTTGGAGTCCTCTGGGGAACTGGAATCACCTACATGGCTTCTGAAATTGTACTCCAACAATTGGATCTTGAGAACATGGATGAAAACGAAATTTCTCTGATAAAAAATTCGAGCAGATGGCTTGCTTTTACTGGAAAATTCTTCATTTCTGCTGCTTTCTCGGTAGATAATCATTCACCAAATGACAGTGAATATACTTCTTAGGTTATCTACACGTACTCCGCCGAAGTTTTCCCCACTACAGTGAGAACAATCGCGCTTGGATTCGGTTCCCTCGGTGGAGGACTCGGGAACGTCATTGCCCCTTACATTCTTCAGCTCCAAGTAAGAAAAATCTCAACATTTCAAAGTTAAAATAATATGCCATAGAAACCGCCAATTTCCATCAGATGGCTTCCTGCAGCAATTTTCTCTGCAAGCTGCATCATTGTCGCATTTTTCCTTCTGCTATTGCCTGAAACCAAAGGGAAGGATCTATTTGAGACCATGGCTGAAGCAGAAAAAGTCTATAACAAAGAGTCAAAGAAGAATAGCCAAAATGAAGACAGAAAACAATACGAGCCCGTTGATACTGCATAGAATACTACATTATAAAAATTGTATAAATACAAAATGCCATTGTTTGAAAATATTTTCATGAACTGCAGAAAAAATGTACTCGAGTGTATTTCAAATTGAGATGCCGTTGACAGGTGTTCGATTAGCATTTATGAAGTCTCTAACTACGACACTCGTACAGGGTAGGTGTTCGGCAGGTAGTGAAAGTGAGATTTGGCGCAATAAATCCCAGCATGCCACTGCTTCTTCCATCAGCCTGGATTAACTCTTATTCCTCCTCTAAGCAAGTTCCTTCCTCTCACTATAAACTTTGCAAGTTTTCCCAAAGTCAAAAGAAATTAATTTTATTTTTTGACCATGTCTGAAGAAACCGCTGTCGAGACTCCTCCAGTTAGAGTTTTTGAATAAATAAATTATAGTTTCAATAAAAAATAACAATCGTATGAAAATGTAACCAGTTGAACTTGTATAAGCTGAAGCTCCAGCAGCCGAAGCCCCTGCTGGCGATGAACCCAAGATTCCTAAGATCAAGGTTAGTTCATTTTAACAATAGAAATTCATTAATTTGGAATCTCACTTATACTTTTGTATTCATAGGACGGAGAAAAAGTAGGCATAGCACGAAAACCTCGCACTAGTATCATTTCAACTGTCAATTTTTAAGTCTTCCGGGAAACGTTACGAATGAATTGTCTATTCATTTCACCCGTTAAAGAACTCATATTCATAGAATCTATGAATAAGTCGAAGCATATTTTTCAAAATATGCTGCCATACAAAGTTATTTAATTGAATCTAACATGAAAGTAGGGACACTCTATGGAAGGTCTGAGCGAATTTGCTCGTCAGCGACTCGAGAAGGATCTCAAAGAGTTGGAACGAATGATCAAGGATCATTTCGAAACTCGAAAGAAGGATGAAGCCGACCTTGCTTCCCTCCAGGACAGAATCGAGAAGCGACAAGTCTACCGTGAGGAGCAGAACAAGATCCGATCGGAACGCGAAAAGGCTCGCCAAGAAGCTGCTATCGTAAGTAGCGTGCTCAACACCTTTTATGAGCTGCAAGAATTATCTGAGCCGTTTCTTCTGGGTCAAGTTTTTTTCGAGTTGTGACACAGTTCTAATTTTACCTTCGATGATAAATCTCAATCACATAATTCTTTCTAGGAAGCTAAAAAGAAGCAAGAAGAACTCGAGGAACGCCGAAAAAAGGAGGAAGAAGAAGCAAAGAAGAACGCGCTCGCAGCAATGTCGATGAATTTCTCTGGCGGCGCTGCCAAGCGAGAACGAAAGGCCGGCGCCGGCAACAAGGGCAAAGAACTCAAAAAGAAAGTTCTCGCTGAGCGTAGAAAAGCACTCAACGTTGATCATTTGACTGGCGAGAAACTCCAGGAAAAAGCCGTTGAGCTGCATAAATGGTTGGCAATTAGTTGAAATCTCTTAATTTAACAACAACTAGGCTCGTCTCTCTGGAAGAAAGCCGCTACGACCTCAACATCTCGTTTTCTTCCCTCAAGGACGACCTCAAGCAAATGCGAACCCGAGTCAACGATCTTATGGGCAAGAAAAAAACCACCAAAGTCAACGTTCGAAAGTAAATTCGGGATTATCTTATGTCTTTATATATTCTAAAATAAAAGTTTTATCTTAAAAACGCTGCTGACCGATTCTGACTTCATGTTTTTTGTCAAACTTTATTATGTTTGAAAGAACAGCGTTCATAGGCTACAACACCAAATAGTTAATATAAAGGAGCATATTATACGGGTAAGTGAGTCATCTTATATAGGTCGTCTTTTGAACTATTTAACAGAAATTGGAAATAAGATTTGTATCCTATGATTGGACTGAGAAAAACTTGCTGGAAACTAATTTTTACACAATTTGGGACCTGATGGTGGAGTTAAAGTGTCCTGACCAGTCCGGTCCGCAAAAAGATAGTCCACGGCCAACTCTCACGTGATCAAGTAAATACTTTTCTAGCTACAGTAATTGGCGCGTCCTGTTCGATATTATAAATAATTATATGAAGGGGGTGTTGCAGTAATTTAATCAGAACAATTACTTTTTACTGATAGGCAAATCTTGGTGGGATAAAAATTTCTTTAATTTTTACCGCGAGAGTATTTTTACATTTTTGTAGCTCGAAATTGCTTGTGAAAGGAATTCCTCGAATATTAGTGATTAATAAGAAAGAATTGTTAAATATCCATGAAAAGGGTATGTAAGTATAGAATATTTTAAATTGCACAGGAAATTTGGGCCCTTGAAAGTTGCTTGCTGGTTTTTTACTTCGTGTAAGCCGCGACGACCGCCCAAAGTACTTCATTTGCGCCTGGTTTCATAGCTTCTTCTTCCGGGTCCAAATCTGAAGCAGGGTTTTAGATTGGGTCTTTTGGGTCTAGTTTACCTAATAGAAATCGCACTCTCTTCATCGCAACATCGTAATCTTCATCGCTTAGAGGAGCAAAGGCATTTTCAAGAACATCAGAAGCATGCGCCAAGTAAATAAGAGCCAAAACTCGCTGAAATTCGGAATTGAGGATTAACCCAGTTGCTCGGAAATACCTTTTCCATGCGTCCAACATCGTTGGCCCACTTTGATAGAACAGAATCTTGCACCTTCTTGATAAGTTTTGATTTTGAGGAGGAGTTTGTCAATGGATGTGTTGTCATGTCGAAGAGAAGGAAGTTTTGTTTTTCTGTTGTAAGAACACCTTTTTCTACCAAGTTTTTAGCTAAAAAATGTTGGTTTAGTTCTTTTTGGTCTTAAATTTTGCTATCTACCAAGTCGTTCTCGAACATTTCGGAGCTGATAAGTGAGTTTGAGAGGATTCCATGTTTCGCCGGAGAGAAGTTCGATCCAGTTTTGAATATTTTCTGGCTGGTTTGACTTTTTGATATGATTTAGAGCTTCGTCAAGCAGAACGTCGCCAGTTGGAGCGTCTGATTTTAGCTCGACTTTTCTCATCTAATATTAACGATTTAGTTTTTCCGTTTTATTAATGTTTACTGCGCTTAGTGCAATAAGCCACTTGGCTGTTAATTTTATGATGCTTCAAATTAAAAGTTAGTTTCGAAATTCTAACATCGAAAATTGCTTGCTTACGAGGAGGGATCGACGACGCATAACTTGTTTTTCTAAGGTTATTCTGCCCCTGAGGGCGAGTTCGGTGAGCATGCATCCTCGAAGACCAGCGGAAATGCAATCGTTCCAGAATGAAGTGTACCCTTCTCTGTCTTTCAAGCCCAAAAGGAGGACCTGAAAAATAATATTAAACTATTTTTCAAGCGAATTATTGCTAACCTCTTCCATCAAAGTGAGTCTCTGCTCCTTGGAGTCGAATCTCTCTTCTTCCTCTTCAGGTTCCTCATCAGATCGGTTCGCCTTGCGCTCCTTTTCTTCTTCCTTTGTTTTTGCAGTCTACAAGAACAGTCGTAAAACATTTGCAAGTTAACTAAGGTAATTAAAGAACATGCGTTATTAACTCTTTGCCAAGGTCATAATTTCGTTTTATGGGCTAAAAACAAATTTGGACATTTATTTGTTATCAAAGTATTATTAAGTGGCCGCTTCGGAGCCATGCCGGCTTCGACAGGTAAATCAAGGCATAAATGCGAGCTCAATGGGTTTATAAGTTAAACAAGGCGTAAAATTATACGATTCTTTATAAAATAAACTTGCAAAATCTCAAATCTCCAATTATAAAATTCAGATTTTTTACCTTTCTTTGAATAAGCTGTCCGCCTCCCCGAAGTGACATCTTCTTTTCGACCGTGTTTTTAGCCCCACTCGACTGTTATTTCTCTTTTTCGTTTATTTCACCGCTTTTGGATTGCTTCTGACGTTTTCTCTGGTGGTTGCACTGTTGGGCACACGGTTAGCACATCTCTGAAAGAATTGGAACAAAATTGGCGCTGAGATTTTCGAATTGAAAAAGAGCGCGACCGCAAATTGGTGAGAACCGGGAGACACACGAAACCAGCTCAGGATACCGTAAACCAAGCAGGAGGCCGCGGGCAGAGACACCCGCCCACCAAACACAAAAAGATCATCCTCAAATTATTTATCTCAAATCGCCGTGGGAATCCGCCGGCTTATTGATATAACATAATTTGTTATGATGATGTTTCTGCGATTCTAGGAACAGTTTATCTTTGCGGGAAAATGGCCCATTTCAAATGGACCAAAATGATGTTTATTTAAATTTGACCGAAAATAACGGAACATAGCGAAGCAAAGTTAATTTTAGATTTTTCGACGAGAATCTTCGCTTCGCGCTTTTGCTTCGCTACGCTCAGTCATTTTTTGGTTTAATTTAAAATGACCACAAGTTGGTCACTTTTCCCAGAAAGTTAAAGCCTCTGTTCTCCCAGGTTCTCTCCATTGTAAACTGTTCAGAAGATAGGAAGGATGAATCTTGAACGAATAAGAAATTGAACAAGGAACATGAAAATTCATCAGTTTTAAATAAAAAGCGCTCGCTAAAAGAGCGTTTGGCGAACAAAAAAGTTAACATATTAGAAAGTTATGGCGAGAATAGTGTTGGATAAAATGGATCTGGATACAAACGTCGTCATATTTTGTAAAAGTCGCAGTTGAACTCAAGAGCCCGATGGTGGAGGCTTGGCGGAGTCGGAGGGGGACGATTCGGGGTCGTTTCCGAGCATGTCTTCGAGCTCTAGAAAATCTCATGTAAGATGTCATTTTGGAATTCTATCACCAAGTTAAGAATTGATAAAAGTTAAATCATTAATTTACAACTTATTAATCAATAATATTGTTTTCCAAAACAATATCATAATTGTAAAGCCGCTGCTCCGGTTTTGTGTTATTAAGAAGTGACTATTTTTACCATTCAAAAGTTGCTCATCAGATTTTTCTAGACAAGTTCGTATTTTGCTTTAAATTCAAGCGTTACCTTTCTCCCACTCGCCGTTTTCTTCTCCTTCTACGACTTCGTATTCTTGAAGTTCGTCTTGTAGTTCCTTTTCCCACTGAGGAATCTCATCTGATTTTGTTCCGACTTCTTCGCTCGCAAATTCTTCGTCAAGGTTCAGCTCGTCATCTTCCGCTGACAGCTAGAATTTTGAATAATCAACAAAAAGGTCTAGAAAGAGTCGCACATTAGTTTTATCATCAGAAGGATTCGCTTCGGCAACAGGCTCGTCTTCAATCGGCTCCGCATTTTGCTTGAGAAGAGAAACTCTGTAAAAGTAGTTTCTCCAGAAGTCCTCTTCCTTTGAGACTTTGGGCACAAGCTGGAAGCGCATGTCTTTGAGCGAGGAGTCGACGTCAAGAAGAGCTAGTGCCATTGGCTGAGACTGTTTGTAGTCGAATTCGAACAATGCTCCAGCTGGAGGTGCTCGTAGGAAATTACGCTTATCCTTAAATCATAAATTTGTTGAATTGGAAAATGAAAAATCTCACCTTTTAGAGTTGCAAAATCTGATCCTTGAGTTCCTCTTCATTTTTATATCCACTCCAAGGAGTTTTGTTCTCAACTTTTGTATTGTTTTCGCTGGAAATTGACCATGAATCAAATTTAGAATCAAATTGCAGCTACTACGAGCGAGTCTCAAACCTGATAAATTTCTTTTGTTCTTCGTTGAAGTCCTTGATCAATGGCGCGTTTTCAACATACTGAGCTCCTTTCTTCGCCACATCAGTAACAGTTACTGTAGCCTGCTTCACGAGCTCGTTTTGCTCCACCTTTTCGATCGCGGTTTTCCCGAAAGCTTTAAATTAAGGCTTGAGAGCTTTGTTAGAAAAGAGAGTGAATAAAAATCTTGAACCGGATTTGTTAGAAAAGAGACAATGGCGCAGAAATTGTTTGGTTTTCAGCAAATTCAAATAAAATGATTCATTTCCGCGAGTCAAATCTGCTGCAAGTCAAAATCTGATAATTTCAGAATTTCAAAAGCCTTGCCTTAAGCTCGCCCCCAGACGCTAGAAACATCTGACATCAGTTTCGCAGAGACTTCTTTCAGTTTGTCCTCCGTACTTTCCTGTGACTTTTTTCCGTCTGATTCTCCAGCTTCTGACGGCTTTTGAGCCTGTGGCTGATCTTCCGAGGCTTTGTTTTCAGTGGACTTTTCTTTATCCTCCTCTTTCATCATTCCCGTGATACCGGAATTAAGGTCGGTGACGCCTTTTGAGACAGCATCAGCTGCTTGCTAAAAAAAATATGAAGAACCTTTTCTGTTAATATTTATTTCAACGTAATAAAATAATGAGATAAAGCTCTTTGCTTACTTTTGAACTTTCAGAAATCCAATTCGAAACTCCGGATAGATTTCCTGAAAAAGACGAAAACATTTTTGATAATCGTTTTCTTCCTTTAGTTGCTAAATCTTTGAGTTAATTCTCTCAGTTTCCTCTGGACAGAGCGCTCTCGGTTGTTTTCTCGGCTTGGCTAGACCAATCACGTGCCTTTTTACAATTCTAAATTTCTATACTTTACGACTTCTGGCTATAATTTATATTTTTTCAGCAATAAAAGATAAATTTATAAAAAAAGTATTATGTGCGATTCATCTCAAGGGCAAAAAGTGCCAACACCATAAGTATATTTGCGTAAAAGCTGTGGTATTTACAAAACAAAATAACAAAAATTGACGATAAACTTGAAAAAGCTCCAACGAGTTTTTTATTTTACTGTGGAAAGCGCATGAAGATGAAGAAAGTTTCAAAAATATCTTCTCTATTACAAAAAATTATAAAAATAATGTGCAAAAAAGTACTTAAAATAACTTGAACCTGATGAATGATTACGTCAAATGGTGGTGTAAAAGTTATAAACAGATCTGTTTTCGTGTCTGGAGTAACTCATGACCTGGAGAAATGAAGCACGTGACTGCACATTTTGGCGCAAATTACTCGTATCCGCAAAAAACATCGTTAATCATCTGTTCCTGTTTCATTAAATAACATAATGTACTCATAATTGATAAATTCCAAATCGTGGATGTGAAGCTGGATTTTTTTTTCTATTTTGCAATGAAATCAACAACGATTTTTCATGTGTTTCGCTTTTTCGAGCGAATTGTTTTTATTGGAACGAAATAAAATCACTAGAAGCAGTAAAACGGAAATGTGATAGAAGCAATAAAGTTTTTACAGAGAATGTTAGTATTTTGAATGTCGTTAAACGATCAAGTTTACAAAATAAGATAAATTTATAAGCGATCTTGAAGAAAATATAAACCTGTCTGGACTGGAGAAGATGGAGCTAGGTACATAATGTGCGTCGACATTAATATTCAAGAAATACAAATTTTTACAGTGATCAATAATATTAAGGGGAGAGCTGCTCAACCTTTGAGCATGTCGTGCGCCATCTCCAGATGGCTGGTTAGGTAAGTAAAGCAAGGGAATGACTTCAAGCATACCGTGCACTAGAAACGGGCTTTATAAATCGGTTTTGAGGGTGGAAAGTTTACCTGGAAAGGCTTTTCGCCCGTGTGGAGCCTTTCATGGATTATCCGATTTGCCTTGGTCGTCAGAACTCTGTCGCAATATCTGCATGGATA
>Ga0115008_10005912_pt1 | contig 10093 bp, 7 predicted proteins | sample FraStrMetagenome_FD_87164 | JGI IMG/M metagenome (GOLD analysis project Ga0115008, IMG submission 87164) | Marine eukaryotic phytoplankton communities from Arctic Ocean - Fram Strait ARC3M Metagenome | ecosystem: Environmental > Aquatic > Marine > Oceanic | place: Fram Strait | collected 2012-06-18
CGCGGATGCGGTGCAGGTGCGAGACCAGCGGCGCGGTGACGCCTGAACGGAAGGAGGGAAGGGGCGAGGGAGGAGGACGGTCAGCGAGCGAGACAGTCGTCGAGTGTGGAGGGTGCGTCTGCGATGGAGGTGGGGCGGTGGGTGCGGGTTAACGAGGATCTCGGGGCATACCGGTGGTGTCGTTCAGCGCGGTGGATACCACGCCGAACGCTTGTTGCGCCGCTCTCGGCATCGTCGTCCTAGGAGGGAGCACGTGCGCGAGCTGTGTTGGTTCAAAATCCACAAACAGTTGAAGAGGAAGCGAGGTGATAATGACGCGATTTCTCGAATCCTATGGTCCTTTAGTCATTTGGGAAATACGTATTAGTCAAATGTTAACCATCAACTATATTTCCTATACATGCATTCAGTTACAGAAACTCCCAGTTCCATCAACTCCCAGGTCCATTTTCTCCGGGAGGTCGACGTCACCGGCCAAAAAGCGACGAGTTCCTCGCGTCCGCGCTATTGTTCGGTGTCGACAGAAGCCATGGCCTCCGTCGCTTTCAACATGTCCGCTCGTGCCGCCGTCGGCGGTGCGCAGCTCAAGCTCTCCGCGCAGCGCAAGCGTGGTGCGTATCCCCGCATCGTCCCCCGAGGCCCCGTCTCCGGTGCACCCTCCGCGGGAATTTCGCCGAGGGTTTAGGGCTTCGGCTCCTCGCGTGGCCGGGTTTTCGCGCGACCGCGCCGGTTAGCGACCGCGACGCGACGATGCGACCGCCTGTTCGACGCGTCCGTCGCTCCCATCGATTCCATGCCGTACGCCGAGCGCGTGCGGTGGACGAATCGATGCGAGCGTCGCGTCGGCATCGCGCGTCCCGTGCGCAATCTCGCCGGCGAACCCGGCCAAAATCTCGCCTTTATCCACTTCGCCCGCTTTTATCCAATCTCCCAACACCACCAGACGCTGACCGTGTCCTTCCCTTACGTCCTCCCAATTCAACAGTCGCTCGCGCCCCCATGACCGTGGAGGCTCTCTCCGCCGAGGTGTCCAAGGTTAACTTCGACGGCGCCTCCGCGGGCACCGCCACGCTCGACGTCAAGGTGGCCAAGCCGGACGTCGCCAAGGGCCTGGTGCACAAGTACGTGGTGATGGTGCGCCAGAACGCGCGTCGGGGAACCGCGTCCACGCTCACCAAGAGCGAGGTTCGCGGCGGTGGCCGCAAGCCCTTCAAGCAGAAGGGCACCGGCAACGCGCGCGCGGGCTCCACCCGTACCCCGCTCAAGCCCGGCGGCGGCGTCATCTTCGGCCCCAAGCCCAAGGATTGGTCCATCAAGATGAACAAGAAGGAGAGGCGACTCGCGATGGCCACCGCTATTCAGTCCGCGGCTGCCGCGTCCTCCATGATCGTCGTGGACTCCCTCGCGGCTGCCGCGCCGAAGACCAAGGCGATGGCGAGCGCGCTCAAGTCTTGGGGCGTCGCGGAGGGCGAGAAGGCGTACATCATCACCAAGGATGCGCCGGAAAACGTCACCCTCTCCACCAGGAACATGGCCAAGGTTGTGCAGACTGACATCAAGCACCTCAACGTGTACGACGTCCTTAACGCCGACAAGGTGGTGATCGAGGAGAGCGCGCTCGCGTACATCAACGACTTCTACGGCGAGTCGGGTGCGGCTTGGGCGTAAGCTTATCGCACGTGGGGGTTTAGAGAAAAGGAGAGCGAGTCTATGATAGATGGATGAAGTCTCCGAGGTTGGCGAACGAAGCGCGTGTCCGTGGGGCGGGATTTCCACCGGGTGAAGGCCCGACGGACCACATTATTTGGTCTAGCAGATTGTAAAAAGCGAGAGCATTGACGAAACGACCAGTCACCTTTACGAGCATCACCGCCGCGTCTCCAAACTCACAGCACAGCTGTGAAAGCCTTTGAAAACTTAGATCAGGCAGCACAGTGAGGCGCCGCTGCGAGGCGACGAGTGAGGAATCGCGAGGCGAGAAGCGATTCGGCGCGTCTGCGGCGGCGGCGCGAGGGCGTGAGCGCGCGAGAGAGGCGCGACTCGGAGCCATGGTGGCGACAGAGCAGGAGCAGGTGCTGGCGCGGGCGAAGCTTGCCGCAGCTAAGCGGGCGCGTGAAGAGGCCGAGTTGGGGGGCGCCGAGAGCGTGTCGGAGCGCGTTGGGGAGGTCTTCGCCGGCTACCAGTGCAACACCCTGGACGTACGTCTGCCACTACCGATTCCACCCGTCCCATGATCCACGCGCCACGCGCCGCGCCCGCGTTCACGGACTCGGGGTGCCCATCTTTTCAAACTAATATTTTCAAGATCTGCGAACCCGTCACCGCCTGACCCTTCATCCCCCCGCGTCCCTTTCCAACATCGCAGCGAGGTATCGAGCACCCGGGAGACATCGCAGAGGCCGCGTCGCTCTCTTCCATCGCCCTCCCGCCGCTCGCCTACCCACTGTACGATTCCCTCAGCGACGACATCGTGGTAAATGGCAAGCTCTCGAAGCTCCAGCTGGAGGGCGTGGCGTACGCGTGTCAGAAGCACTGCGAACTGCTCCCCGACGGCACTCGCGCGGGGTTCATGATCGGCGACGGCGCCGGCGTGGGTAAAGGGAGGCAGATATCGGGCATCATCCTCGACAACTACTCGCGCGGGCGGAAACGGCACCTCTGGATCTCGTCGTCGTCCGACCTCCATCGCGACGCGGAGCGCGACCTCCGGGACCTCGGGTGCTACCTCAAGGTCATCAACGGGTGCCAGGAGCTGGACCGCGAGGGTAAGAGGGCGTTCGGGTTACCTAAAGATTTCAGGGAAGGAGTTTTGTTCCTCACGTACGCCACGCTGGTGTCCAAGAACCAGCGGGGTAGTCGGCTGGAGCAGATTCTGGAGTGGTTCGGGGGCGAGTCCGCGGATGGGTGCGTCTTACTGGACGAGTGCCACAAGGCTAAGAACTTCGACGCCGGCGCGGAGACCGGGAGTAAGGTGGCGGCGTGTGTCATCGAGCTGCAGCGGCGGTGCCCGGACGCGCGGGTCGTGTACTGCTCCGCCACGGGCATCAGCGAGATTGGCAACATGGCTTACATGCAAAGGCTCGGGTTCTGGGGCGAGGGTACGCCTTTCGGGAGCTCGGACGCGTTCATCAAGGCGATGAAGAACCGCGGCGTGGGTTTCCTGGAGATGCTCGCGATGGAGATGAAGGCGAGCGGGAAGTACGTCAGCCGCGGCCTTAGCTTTCGGCAAGCTGAGTTTGCATCCGTGGAGGCGACGCTGGACGAGAAGCAGACGCACGTTTACAACAAAGCCGCCGCGTTCATGTCGTCGCTACGGGCGTGCCTCGCCCAGGCGCTGTCCGAGACCCGTACGTCGTCTAACCGCGGCCAGGCGTGGAAGGCGTACTGGAGCGTCCATCAGCGGTTCTTCAAGCTGCTATGCGTGTCCATGAAGGTCCCGTCGGTGGTGCGCCAGTGCAGAGCGGCTCTCCGGGAGGGAAAGTGCGCGGTGATCGGTTTACAGACCACGGGGGAGGCGGCGGAGGCTGGGCTGGAGATGTCGCCGGGGATGCGCGTGGACGCGTTCGTGTCGACGACGCGGGAGATGCTGCTCGGGTTCATCAGGACGCATTTCCCGGTGTACATCGAGGACGTCGCCGCGGCGTCGGAGGCCAACGGAGGGATCGCAAACGGAGGGATCTTACCGCTCGCCCAGGGGGGCAACACGCAAGGTGACGGGGTCGTCGGCGCCAACCCCGGGAGCCAACCCCTCGCCGCCCTACGTGAACACCCCGACTGCGTGGAGGCCAGGCGGATCCTACTGGAGCAGGCGGATGCGTTGGACCTACCGCCGAACTTCCTCGACGCGCTCATCGACGAGCTCGGGGGACCAAAGCGGGTCGCGGAGATGACCGGCCGCCGCGGCCGAGTCGTCCGCGTCTCCGGTAAAAACGAGAGTGAACACTTCCTCCCGTCCGATGAGGTCACCGGCGAACGCGCGAGCGGTGACACGCTCGTGTTCGAGCATCGCGGCGACACGTCCGGGCGGTCGGGTGGACCTCGGGGGGGAAGCGTCGCCGCGGACGGCGAGGTGGACGGCGTGAACCTCCGGGAGAAGACGGCGTTTCAAAAAGGCCAAAAACTGGTCGCCATCATCTCCGACGCCGCGTCCACGGGCATCTCCCTCCACGCCCGTAAGGACGAACCGAACCAGCGTCGACGAGTCCACGTCACCATCGAACTGCCGTGGAGCGCGGACAAGGCTATCCAGCAACTAGGACGGACCCACAGGAGCAACCAGACGTCGGGGCCGATGTACGTGATGTGCTCCACCAACCTGGGAGGTGAACGACGCTTCGCCGCCGCCGTCGCGAGAAGGCTCCAGTCCCTCGGCGCGCTGACCCGCGGCGATCGAAGGGCCGCGACGGGCGTGGACCTGAGTGAAGGCAACCTGGACTCGCCCCTCGGCCGGCGCGCGCTGAAGAAGATGTACGACGCGCTGGTGTTGGACGGCACGCCCACGCCGCCGGGGGTCACCTTGGCGGGGATTTTGAACCACCTGCCGAGCGGGAGGGAGGCGACGGACCACGGCGACGGGGTCACCACCATGTCCAGGACCGCGGAGGAATACCTTCACATGGAAACCGTCTCACCAGGGTCCGGGGTGGTGGCGCTGCACGCGGAGCTCAGGGCGCTGGTGTGCTCGCTGGGGGTGCAGGTGGGACTGCTGGCGGAGGGTTTGTCCGAGGAGAACGTCGCGTCGCTGATTGAAACCGGCGGGGGAACCAAGGACCAAGGCGACGTGCGCCGTTTCCTCAACCGCATCCTCGGGCTATCCGTCCGCGGACAGAACTTACTGTTCGGGTACTTCACCGAGGTGTTGGAGGCGGAGGTCAAGGCTGCCAAGGCTGAGGGTAAGTACTCCGAGGGCGTGAGCGACTTGGGCGGGAGTAACATCCGCATCGCCCACACCAAAACCGTTCTCAAGGATCCGATGGGCAGCGGCGCGGAGTTGCGCCACTCGCGGGTGTTGATCGACCGCGGCGTGTCCTTCACGAAGGCCCAGGAGATTTTGCGGGCGCAGAGACGGCTCTCGAAGGATGGGTTTTACCGCATGAGGCGCGAGATGTACGGTCGCACGCAGGTGATCCTCGCGCTCGCAAAGCCCGGGGCTCGAAACACTTTTGGCATTTACAGGCCCAACACCGGCGCGTCGTTCTTCGAGATGGACGTCGAGGAGCTCGATTCCAAGTACCGCAAGTACGATGAAAATGACGAGGAGTCCGCGCGTGTTCCGTGGGACGTGACGTACGAGTTGACCGAGAACGGGTGCATGCACGGCGCTTCGTGCGCGGTGACACGCGACGGCCGCGAGTGCACCGCCGGCAGCCGGAGCGTCCGATGCTGCATCCTATCCGGCGCGGTGGTTCCCGCGTGGGGCGCGTTGGAGCACACGCTGGAGCGTCACGAGCACCGGTTCAACAAGAGCGACCGGGGTATGCGCGCCGTCAAGGTGGTCGCCGAGGACGGAACCAAGGTTGTGGGCATTCGGTACCCCGAAGATTTGCTCGAGGAGGTTCGCGAGCGCATCGTGCAGGAGTGGTTTCGGAACCAGGAACGCGCCGACGAGAAGGCGCGGGTGGAACGGGAGAAGAACCCTGACGGTGCCACCGCCGGCGGCGGTGGGTTACTGTCCCCTGGTGCGGCGAGGGTACGCGTGGAGCTACCCACCGACGTCGACGCCAGGTGCGCGGCGAGAGCGACGCGGGAGCCGAAGACCATGATGCACTTTTTCCAAAAGAAGGACGACGACGGCGTTCCGGACGGCAATCTGGACGGCACGAAGCCGGTGGGTGAGACGCGCAAACGACCCGCGCCCGCGCCCGTGGCCAGGGGCGGCAAGGGGAAGCCGAAAGGGTCGTCGGGGCAGCAGCCCACGCTCGCGTTCGCCGCCGTCCCCGTCGACCTCACCGGCGAAAAGAAGTTCAGCGCGGGTCCCTCGGCGGCGTCGGCGGACCGGCAGAAGTGTCCGATATGCGACCTGGCGTTCCCCGGCACGTGGCTCAACGGGGATATCAACGCGCACATAGACGAGTGCATCTCGAGCACGGTGCTTTGACGGGGAGGTACGATTCTTTAACGATTCTTTACGACGAGCGAAACGTGATTTGAAAAGAAATTAAAACGGAGACCGCTTTTAGTGGCCGTGGCCGTGAGAGTGCTCCTTCTTCTTCTCCTCCCCGTGCCCGTGGCCGTGGCCGTGGTCCTCGTGGCATTCGGTCTTGCCTCCGTCGTGGGAGTGTCCGTGGCCGTGAGAATGCTCCTTCTTCTTCTCCCCGTGACCGTGCCCGTGCCCCTCATCCTTCGAGTGATCGGCGGTGCATTCGGTCTTACCGCCGTCGTGCGAGTGTCCGTGGCCGTGTGAGTGTTCCTGCTTTTTCTCTCCGTGACCGTGGCCGTGTGACTCGTCCTTGGAGTGGTCCGCGGTGCACGCCACGCCGTTGTGCGTGTGCGCGTGCGGAGCCGCGTCGTCAGCTTCAACCGGCGGCTTCTCGTGCATCACGACTCGTGCATCCGCAGCCTGCGCGGCGGTGACGTTGGGCATGAGGGTGTATGTCGCCGCGACGGCGCCGTCGAGCTCCAGGGTGATCGCGATGGATGCGACGCCACCGCGGATGTCCACGCAGTTCATGTTCCCTGGGGTGTTTGCGATCTTGATCGCGGCGCCGGAGAAGGATGTGGCCATCACGTTGACGTGCGTGGTTCCCGCCGGGACGTCGACGGCGTAGTCGGTGACGGCGGACGAGAAGGCTGGGGAGAGGGCCACGGTCGCCTTCTTGAAGCCCTCGGACTTGGTGTGGTCCACCTCGCCGCCATCGGTGAGGGGGATCTGGGCGTCAACCTGAAAGACGGGGAAGATTATTGAGGCGGGAACGGATGTCAGCGCGCGATCGAGACGGCGGGACGCGCGTATCCGGAGCTCGAGCCGGGAAACGACGATGGAGACGCACGTTCAGGAAGTTGAGGACGGCAGCCATGGTGTCGCCGGGGTTGATATCACTTCGAAGGAGAGTGTCGCCGGGGATGTGACGCGACGGGGGCGGCCGGGTGCCTTTTTTACGTGTGTCGAAAACCTAACCCAAATGACGAAAACCTAACCCAAATGGCAATTCCAAGAGGGGAGCGCACATATTTTCAGTTACACTTTCTTTTTCATTTTGCTGAGAGATTTGTAATTTCGTATTTTTTCCTCACTGGCCTCATAACACACACACAACTCGGCTTCGAGATTTTTTCTTGTCGCTCCGACCTGCCGACGTATCCAGCACCTTGGAGGATATGATACGATCGCCCACCACATCTCAACTGCGCGTCTCGACACTCGTATCGCAACGCACGAAAGTATCGTCATGCCTCGCAACGTCAACCCCGATGCCTGCATGGAGCCCGTCCTCGGTACGGGCATCGCCGGCCGCAAGCCCGAGACCATCATGGAGGTGCGTCCGAGACCCCGATTCCCACGTCCCGGAAGCGTCACCGACGCTGGCAACGAGAATTGCCCTCCCCCGATGCGTCAGCGGCAGATCGCGGCTCATCCGGGGTTGATCTAGGGCCCGCGCGGTTCCGCGTTTCCTCTCAAATCGCCCCACGGATGATCCTCGCGCACAGAAGAGTCGCTCGGATCCCGTGGATGCCACCCCGTGGCCACCACCGCCGTCGCGCCCCGCGATCTCGCTCGACGTTTTGTTACCCTCGGCAATCGGGGAAGAATTCAGCTCGCCTGACCGTCGTCCCTCCCCCTCACGCCCCGCAGGTCTTCAAGAAGTGCCGCGACCACAAGCTCTGCGACTCCAAGGCCCTGATCGGTGCGTACACGGCCGTACCAAAGCCCACGATGTATTTTCTCTCGAATCCTTCCACGCCGTGCCCCCCAAACCGCGCCGAACCCCGTCACCTCCCGCCGGTTGCCGAGCTGACGCAGAGGCGGGAATCTTCCGTGATCGCCACCCGATCTGACCCAAACGCCCTTTTCCCTTGACCCACGCAGCGTGCGACGACACCGTGTGGACCTGGAAGGAGTACTACAACGACACCATCAAGGCTGCCAAGTCCTTCATGCACCTCGGCCTCGGCCGCTTCGAGTCCGTCTCCATCCTCGGCTTCAACTCCCCCGAATGGCTCCTCTCCAACATGGGCGCCATCGCCGCCGGAGGGTTCGCCGCGGGCATCTACACCACCAACGAGCCCGACGCGTGCAAGTACATCCTCAAGCACTCCAAGGCTCGCATCGTGGTCGTCGACGGCCAGAAGCAGCTCGACAAGATCCTCAAGATCCGCGGCGACCTCAAGGACCTCACCGCCATCGTCGTCTGGGGCGACAAGGTTTCGCCCAACGTCAACGACGGCGTCGGCGACGGCCAGGCCAAGGTGTACGGCTGGGACGATTTCATCGCCCTCGGTGCCTCCGTCTCCGACGCCGAGGTCGAGGCGCGCATGGCTGACCAGAAGCCCGGCCACTGCTCCACCCTCATCTACACCTCCGGCACCACCGGCGACCCCAAGGCGGTTATGATCTCGCACGATAACGTCACCTGGGTCACCCGCGCTAACATCGCGCACCACCCCGACTTCGTCAACGGTCCCCTCCGCGTGGTCTCCTACCTCCCGCTCTCCCACATCGCCGCGCAGATGGTGGACATCCACTCCCCGATGGCCTACCTCGCGGACCACAGCCTCCCCGCCGAGGTTCACTTCGCCAGGCCCGACGCGCTCAAGGGGACCATCAAGGACTCCCTCATCAAGGCCAAGCCCACCGTGTTCTTCGCCGTGCCCCGCGTCTGGGAAAAGTTCGCCGAGGCGCTTCAGGCTGTGGGTAAGAAGACCACCGGGGTCAAGAAGATGATCTCCACCTGGGCCAAGGGCCAAGGCAAGATGATCCACGCGGCGTCCCAGTACAAGTCCAAGAAGTCGCACCCGATGATGGGCTTCCTCGCCAAGAAGATCCTCACCAAGGTCAAGGCGGCGATCGGCCTCGACTGCGCGCGCCTGTGCATCTCCGGCGCCGCGCCCATCTCCAAGCAGACCCTCGACTACTTCGGCACGCTCACCATCAACATCGTCGAGGTGTACGGCATGTCCGAGAACACCGGCCCGCAGACGTGCGGCAAGAACAAGAAGTTCATCGCCGGCACCTGCGGCCCCGTCATCCCCGGCGCCGAGATCAAGATCGACTTGGACAAGGGCGACAAGCCCGGTAACGGCGAGGTATGCTTCCGCGGCCGCCACGTCATGATGGGCTACATGCACAACCAGGCCAAGACGGACGAGACCATCGACGAGGACGGCTGGCTCAGGTCCGGCGACGTCGGCAAGGTGGACTCGGACACCGACATGCTCGCCATCACCGGCCGCATCAAGGAGCTCATCATCACCGCGGGCGGCGAGAACATCGCGCCCGTGCCCGTCGAGGACAAGCTCAAGGAGCTCCTCCCCGGCATCTCCAACGCGATGATGATCGGCGACAAGCGCAAGTACAACACCGTGATCCTCACCCTTCGCCAGGTGCCCGACCCCAACGAGGACGGCGCCTTCACCGAGAAGCTCTTCGGTAACTCGCTCGAGGTGTCAGGCGCCAAGACCGTCGCCGAGGCCAAGGCTGACCCGAAGTGGAAGGAGACCATCGAGGCTGCCATCGCCGCCTACAACAAGACGGCCACCTCCAACGCGCAGAAGATTCAAAAGTACACCATCCTCGACACCGACTTCTCCGTGCCCGGCGGCGAGCTCACGGCGACGCAGAAGCTCAAGCGCAACGTGGTGGTGGAGAAATACGCGAAGGATATCGAGGCCATGTACTAAACTGGCCCGTACCCGAACCTCACGCGCGCACGTATGTACATAGCCATCATGCAACACCCTTTTAATGTGGATCTATGTGGATCTGAAAAACTGCATCACTAAATCTGCCTTGCTTCTGTTTACGGACGAAAAGCCCTAATACTTAAACTCTGGAAGGATCGGAACCGAATCCGCGCGCGCAGTCTCCGCCTCGGCACACTCCCCCGCACGTCGGTCAGCAGTCAGGTTCGCTCACTCGCACCTCGTCATATCCATC
>Ga0115008_10005914_pt1 | contig 10091 bp, 8 predicted proteins | sample FraStrMetagenome_FD_87164 | JGI IMG/M metagenome (GOLD analysis project Ga0115008, IMG submission 87164) | Marine eukaryotic phytoplankton communities from Arctic Ocean - Fram Strait ARC3M Metagenome | ecosystem: Environmental > Aquatic > Marine > Oceanic | place: Fram Strait | collected 2012-06-18
CAAAATTTAAGTGGACAATTAATTGGTCATTTTCCCCGCAAGGGTTAATCCATTCTATTCGATAAAAAAACGAGATATCAAAATAAGCTTGGATGGGAAGAAAGCTATTTAGCTATTCTTTTCCAGGTAGATAACTCGAGTAGTACTTTGGCAAAGCAGGGCTGAAACGTGGTTTTCTTTCAGAGCGCAACCACGAGCGGACGACGACACTTGGCAGAATTACGGCCGTCTCTATACTCCTAATCTTGGTGATAACAGGTAAACACTGGCTCACACATTCTTCAACAGGCCCTGCTTTTCTAAGCTGCTGTGATGGTCGCGGAAGTCAGCGTGAAGAGGAAAAATAAGAATGTTTCTTTTGGAGAAAAGGAAAACTTTAATCTAACAGTTGGGATGAAAATCGGAAACAAATAAACCAACTCATTTTTCATCCATAAAAAGTCCCTCAAAAAGAGCTAAAACCGTTAAACGATGCTTTTAAACCAACCGGGGAAACCACAACTGTATTTAAAACAAGCAAAAGCCGAGAATTATTTGACGACAGTGGAATAAAGCTGAATGAACCAACAAAAAACACTAATGGAACAGATACAGAAGATAAGCTGGCGACTGATCCTGACTCAGAAGAATCTTTCTGGGCGGATTACATCGACGATTTGCCCAATTGACCGATTTTATTTGTTTTTATTGCAATTTAATGTGAATTTATCATTTATTAATAATAAATAAAGATCTTTCTTGTTCGTAAAAAGGATTTATTCAAGGTTAAAATTTTTTAACTTAAAAACAAAACTCCAGGCTAGCTGTCGAATAAACGTCTAATTGCTAAGAATAATAAATAAGTACCGAAGACGCTCTTGCTTTTGAATAATTCGTAGCTGGGTTAACTGACTGACAGTCAGTGACTGTGCATTCCAAGTACAGTTAGAATCTCACCTTATCAAAACGAAATGGGTAAGCACAACAAGTATAAAATGAAGAGAGCTTTTATTTTATAGAAGTTTGGAAGAGAGATTACGACTCTGGATTTCTCTACAAAAGTTCATTTCTGTGAGTTTTATAAATTAACGGTTTTGGCAAAGCTCCGCGCGATTTTTGGATTATTTCAGTATGTTGAATAATTGAACGTTCAGATTACGCGTCGTCTAAATTTGATAATTAAACGCGCTTGTTTTGCGTCCGGCGCTCTTTATATTTGTTTCTTTCTGTCCGATTTTTCGCGAGAAAGATTTTCGCATTAATAATTTATTGCTAAAGTAATACAGCTGTTTTTTTGCGGTGAGGTGTTTTACTGACATTGCCCCCAGCGCATGTCCCACTCGGGCGCGTCCCACACGGTGGCGTTGTCCTTGTTCTTTTGCCTTCAGGTTAGGAACAGACACCGTTTCTGTCTTGTTATATTTTTACAGAGTTTCGCTAAAATGGGAAGAATAGAAAGAGAATAAAAAAACAAGGAGTCAAAATGGAAGTTCTTTTCAGGAACGGCGACCGATCAAATATTCAAATGAAATAAATATAAACTTATAAAGCTTTAATTAATTTAAGAATTGTTTAAAAAGAGGTCTCAATTAAAAAAAAAGAATGAAACAGTCACCAGATAAAAGCTCGTCGTTCTGGAGGAATGGCGTGCTCAACAGAGATATTTTCTACTGGTCGAATATCACCAAAAGATACATTCTAGCGTGGGCAACATGTAAGTAGAGTTTTTGAGAGAAGCCCGCAGATTGATAATCGCGGTTTTGGCTAAATTCATGAGCTGACAGTAATGGGGCTACTTAAGGCATAGGATTTATGCTGACGTTCGCTATGCGCTGCAATTTGGGAGTGACGCTGACGGAACTAACAAAGCCGAAAAATGTGACGCTCCCCGTCAGAGAAGTCCTGCTCGACGAGACGCTGCCCGATCCGGGCAATTTTAATAAAACATTCGCGAACGGGCTCTACTCACTTGCACAGTTATACATAAACAATCGCAGAAGGCTGACAACAAATCCGCCAGTTTAATCAATTATTTCCTAATTTTTGTTAGCTAAAGACGCAAAGCTGCCAAAATATTTAACCGAAAAATTTTATTTGGTTCATAAAAATTTCGGACACACTATTTCAATTATTATGAGCCTGTCAAGCAGAAATTGACGAAAATATCGACACGGATATCGTTGAAAAAGTGGCGACGCTGAGTTGGGATCCGGAAATGATCGGACTGGTGCATTCATCTTTCTTCTGGGGCTACATCATAACGCAGATCCCGTCTGGCTACGCTGCTTCAATATATCCCCCGTACAAGTACGTTCTCAAAATAGTTAGATAACTTAAAGTGCTACGAGGTTACCTTTTTTGAACTTTCTAAATTCCAAAGAGCCGCCCTTTTTCGCTCCCTATTTCATTTTAGAAAGTACGGTAAATTCTTAGCAGCTTCGGGAAAAGCCAAAAGCGGACTTAACAGATGGGACTAAGCCCGCTCGTCGGAGGACGCAATTCGCGGCGCAATTATGAGTCTCAAATGCCTGTCGAGGGAATCCTCGCAGCGCTTATCCGACGATTAATTGATCTTATCGATAATAACATGTCTATAAACAATTTCAGTTTCCCAAAAGTCGTTTCTTACTTTTAATTTAGCTGTAATGTTTATTTTTTGGATTTTTTTTTGATTTATAATTTAAATGTTGAATGAAATAATACTTTCCTCTTTCAAAAAATATTTTAGACTTTTTACGATTTCGATTATCATCTCGACGTCGATGAACTTATTCCTTCCGGTTGCGATTAAAAACGAAAGCTTCTGCGGGACGATCTTTCTGCGAATTATTCAAGGCCTCGCGGAGGGAATGTTGTATCCTTGTTGCCACGGAATCTGGGCGAAGTGGGCGCCTCCTTTAGAACGTTCAAGACTTGCCACCATTTCCTTTTCGGGCTCGTACGCAGGAACACGAGTTCGCACAAATATTTATTTTTTATTGAAATTATCATTTATTTGTTTATCATGCCCTAAATAATCAAAACTAAATTTGAACTCGGGGAAGGCCCAGTTCTTGGATATGCACTTGGCGGTTACCTAATCGACAATTATGGTGCATTTGGTCTCCTTTCGCCTTTTTACTTTTGCTCTTTCCTAAATATAATATGGATAGGTTAGTACAGCTAAAAAGCTCGTGACGGGCTCTGCGGTTTGAAATCCTTTTTTCAGCGTTATTCTGTCTTTTGGCACACGATTCGCCCAGAAGCCACCCAACTATCCTTCAAGAAGAACGCGACTATATTGAAAAATCTCTCGACGAAAAAGTTTTCGCTGTAAAATCGGTCTCAATCTATTTTGATTTTGATTTTTTTTACATTTTTTAAAGTTCTGGAGCACGCCATGGAAAAGTTTTTTTACATCTCTTCCCGTCTGGGCGATAATCGTCGCGAATTTTTGTCGATCATGGACGTTTTACATGCTTATCATTTCCCAATCTCGATTTTTAGAGGACGTTCTAAATCTAGGCAAGTTTCTTCATCCGCGAATGATTGATTGTAATCTTTTTAGACGCTTCACAAGCCGGAGTAGTTGGAGCAATTCCGCACTTGGTAATGGCTTTTATCGTACCAGTTGGTGGCTGGCTGGCAGATAATTTAAGAAGGAAGAAGATTTTGTCGCCGACGAATGTGAGAAAAGTCATGAATTGCGGTGGATTTGGTACAGAAGCGTTTTTCCTGCTCGTTCTTAGCTACACAAAGACAAAGATTGACAACGTCATGGCTCTGATAATCGCCGTTGGCGCGTCTGGTTTCGCGATTTCTGGCTTCAACGTTAACCACCTGGATATAGCGCCACGTTATGCCTCAATCTTGATGGGAATCACGAACTCTTGCGGCACGCTAAGTGGCATTCTTGTTTCTATTGTTTCCGGAGCTCTGACGAAGAACACTGTGAGTGAACTGAAGCTCTTTTGTTGAGCTAAAATTATAGTTATTACGTCTTTTTCCTTATGCCAAGGTCCTTAAGGCGAAATGACGAGTTTCAGCAATTAAGGGTTGCTTGAACTTTGAAGATGGATTGATTGCGCAATTTGAATGCTTTTTAGTTTTACTTAATAAAAATTTTAGCGCGTGGAAGACACGGAAGATGCTCGCGAAGCTTGGCGAGACGTCTTCGTACTAGCAGCTTGCGTACATATCTTCGGCGTTGTTTTTTACGGTACTCGAGGGAGCACGCAACCAAAAAAATTCATTAAACTTTAAAAAGGGTTCTTTGCGTCGGCGGAGAAACAGTACTGGGCCGAGCCGCACGAAGATATGATTAGACTTTACGACGACGACAACGGTTTCGGAGGGGAAGATGGACATGAAGGAACAGTTCAGAATTATGATTTAGATATTAAAAATACTCAAAAGCAGTTTAAAAATAATTTTGGAACTGGAATGCAGGACCCGGGGGATATGGCACACTCGGTCAGGTAATCGAAGAGCATTTAATCTTTTAAAACAATTCAATTTTTAATAAGGTGAACACAGATCTCGCACAGCCTCCAGCCACTGCCACAAATGGACACAGCACTGTTGAAGATGATGGTTATCACGGAATCAACTAATCATGAGCTGCTTCTTTTCTGTCGATATACTGACTGTAGAATTTTTTTATTTAATTATTATACACCGTAATCGGTGAATGACAATACAATATTCATCCATTAAATTTCAATTTTGAAAGTGTTTTATTGTAGAAAATCAAAAATGATTCACGCTTTTTTCCACTGCGGAAATTATTTTGAATTTGTTCCAAAAATTCCACACCTCACAAGAGTAAAAAAATGGTAACGAGCTAGAAATTTTGCGAAAATATAGAAATTTTAGGGAGAGAGACACTTGCTGCAAGATGCGGCTAAAAGCCTTTATGAATCAATTAAGTCAGCTGTCGCCAAATTCGGAAGCGAAGTTATAACAAATCATATTTCAACTATTGAAGGCAAGTCTTTGTTGATTTCAAGTCGTTTTCTAATGTATCTCGTAGCTGTTAACCCAGTAACTGCTGAAAGATTGAAACAAACACTGAAAAAACCGGCTCAAGACGCAACAGACAGTGCTGGGTATCTCCAAAAACTTCAAGAAAAGTATGAAGACGCGATTATCGAGATGAATGAGATTCTCAAACTTGAGCTTCGACAAAAATATGAAGAAGCTGCCCGCAACATTCAGATAGCAGTGTACGGCGCAGATAATTACGACGTTTTTCAAACACAGAAATGGTTCAGAAATAATTCTTTAAAAACTAATAACAATTTGCAACTTGCAAATTTTGCACCTTAAAAAAGACGATACAGGAGTTTGAGATAATTCTGACCGCTGATGATGTGGATTTTATTGACCAATACATTGGTGGAATTTATGGCCCAGATGTAAGAGAAAGTTAAAAATAATCATTTTAAGTTTTAAGTTTTCGTCGAAGAACGTTGATCTAATCCTTGTATATTAAACAAATAAAAAAGATTTATGTCTGTATGAATAAACATAAAACAATCTCCTTGTTGATTTCATTTCATAACTGGTATTGCATTTTCTAGAACAATGCTGATTTTTTTGTTAATTAAAAGTTTGGTTTAAATTTGACCAAAACGATGGCAAATCAAAATATGGTCAAAGAAGTTCGCCTTCTTTCGGAAAGGGATGCGATTCAAGAATATGTAAAGACGGTGAGTGTCATGACAATATTCATTTATTTTTCCAAAAAATCTAGACTTCCTTCCCGACATTTCGTATCGTCTCTACAAGCTTTGAAGAGTGGATTGTCGAGATTGATGGTCCTTTGGACAGTGCATTTGAAGGAAGAGCAGTTCTTTTTTCTTTGACAGTTCCTGATAATTTTCCTTGGTCTCCGCCTTTTATAACTTGTCTCGATACAATGAAGGGGACTGGCTTTCGAAAGAATAAAAAACTAAAATTTGATGGACTCAGGTTATCTGCTAATTTCATAATTTAACTTCAAACGCTTTAGTTTGGAACCATGGAATGATAAAATGAAAATTCTCACGATAATTCTATCGATTCAAAATATGATGGCAACAAAAAAGAAAAGGAGAAAAGCACTAGCAGTGGCGCTTAGCTCTGATCATGTTGAATGGTGTCAGGAAGAAAGTGACCCTGATGATGACTCCGAAGAACTTCCTATATTGAAGCCTATTCAAGAAGACATTGAAAACCAGACACCGCAAAATCAATCAGAGCTGCTTCAAGAAAAAGAAGTTTCCAAAGAAGATATCACTAGAGCAAATACCTCAGCAGAAACTGATAGTAGTTCATCTGACGACAACTACCGGAATCTTGAACTCGTTCCACTAGATATCAAAGAAGAACCAAAAGACTCTGAACTTGATAAGCCCGAGGAAATACCAAAAGTTGCAGCCCCTAGCCGTCCTCGGGGGCGAAAAAGAGCATCAACTGCGAGTAAAGGTCCTGAAAAAAAGAAAACACAGATACAACGAGCTTCTCAAAGAACAACGAAAAATGAAAGCTCTAATGCTGTTGACGAAATATTCAAACGAGCAAGAGAAGCGAAAAATGCATATAATGAGTCACTGAAAGAGCTGGACCGTGCTTTGGAAGAAAAACTAAAGACTCATGAAAACGAAGCTATTGAAATACAACGCAAGATCCAAGAACTTGTTGATAGACGGAGAAAACTCAAAGAATCTCTTGGAAACCTTTAACCTCTTTCGATCATGTTTTTTTGCTCATCTGTAATAATCTTTTATAATAAAATAAGTCTGAAAATTTTAGTTTAATTTTGTAGCCAGTTTACCTCGAGCAGGAAATGACTTAGACTTGCCAAAAGTAAATTTACTCAAAAGAGAAAGCAAATCATGACGATCAATGTTATCTACTCGCCAGGTTTGCAGCAGAAGGTTTCAAATGTAAAAGGTTTTAATAAAACATTGAAGGAAACGCATATCAAATGTCGAGGAAGGAAATCATAGAATGGGTCAACGACACGCTTTTCACAAACATCGTCAAAATCGGCGATCTTGGCGAGGGCTCGCATTATTGTCAGCTGCTGGACATGATCTTTCCGGATATTGTGCAAATGCGGAAGGTTAAATGGAATTGTAAGCACGAAATCGACAAAATAAAAAACTACAAAGTTCTTCAAGAAGCTTTCAAATACGCTGATATCGATAAAATCATCCCTATCAACGATTTAACTAAGACAGGATATCGCTAAATCTGATATTTTTTGTTCCAAAAGATTTGTGCAAATCCATAGAAGGGCCACATGAAGTCAAATCTTGAATTTATACAGTGGATGATTCTCTTTTTTGACGTTAATTATGAACCACGAGGTAAACAGAAAGCTTTCTTATAAAATCTTTATTTTTGGAGAGTACGATCCGGTGCGAAATCGGCAGAGATGCAAGAGTGAGCGAGATCTTCGGCGTTCCAAATCAAGAACCGGTCGAGCACCACTTCGACCAAAAAGGTCAACAGACTTTAAAAAATCCATATCAACGAATCTTCAGTACAAAACAACTGATTGTCGGCTCTCGAGCAGGATCGCGATCAAATCTAGCGGTGACAAAAGACATCAACAGATCAAGACTGCCGTCAAAAAATGGAAGTGTTTTTATGTCGACGTATAAATCTGGAGCTCCAAAGGAAGATTTCGCCCTTCAGAGACAACTCTGTGAGTTTATTATGCGAAAAATAAAAATAGACAGTTTATTCTAGCTGAGATGAGGACTGAGCTGAGTCGTCTCAAACACTCTATTCAAAAGTTGGAGAAGAGGAAAAACCTAGAGGAGCAAAAAGTGAGCACAGGAAAGCGTCACAAAATATAAAATAGACAAATAGATTTATTTTTTTTGTCACACTGGCTAAAGTTATCGACATAGTCAGCATGATCGACCCAGACGATCCCGAATTCGACCTTGCAGAAAAAATAATAAACGCAATTTTCGATCTGGAATCAAACGACCAAGGTAAAAAAGACTTAAATTTTGATAAAAAAGAAATAAATTTTCAGGCTTGGATCGACTTCCGAGTATATCGATGCAGTCAAACCACTCTGTTGACATGTTTTAATAAATGAATATTTTTTACTTTAAAAAGCTGGAGTCTTCAGAGCATTGAAAATCGATGTCGTGGCGTAAGCTTGAGCTGATTTAATCCGAATGAGCTTGTGCCTTCTGATTTTCTTTCAGAAGCAATCTAGCTTTACCGAGCAGATCATTAATTTCTGGCGCGTCTTTTCAAGACTTGTCAATATATTGCTTATAAAAAGAAAAAATAAAGTTCAGAGATAAGGAAAGAAAATGATACGAAGTGCAATGAGTTAAAAACTTGCGTGAAATATTTTTTCCCATGCATCTTATCTTTTGTTTAGAAATCCAGTTATTATTTTCGGATTTGGCAATGACGGCTAATTTGAACTCGTAACTTTTCTCATTTTCTGTTGTTGCAGTGAGGTGACCGCCTGCTTCCCGAGCGATGCCGCTATAATAAGAAAAACGCAATTATCAGGAAGCCTTAAAAACGGCGAAGTTACAATTGTTATGGTAGCGAAAAATTACGAGATAAGAGCGATGCATAAGTCAGAGCTTGTTATAAAAGTTGGAAAAATGGAGAGACAAGAAAACGAAGACACAGTTTTTAGTAAGTCCGAAAGCTACTTTTGCGTCTCCTGACTGCGATTAAAAATGCTCATGACTTTGAAACAATCGTCTAATCCTTTTTAGCGAAATCGCCGCCGAAACTGACGCTCGATCTGGCTGAGCGAACAGACCAGGCATACCAACGGCATGCGCGAATTTCCAGCTTCAAGGAATTCAACCAGCGCCTCTCAGGTACGAGTCAAAGTAGCTTTGGCTTATCGACGCGTTCCTAAGAGAAAGTTTTCTTCAGATTCGAGCGCGGCAAACAGGAAAGGTTTTCGAAAAAGATTCAGTTATATAAATCATGAGAATTTTGTGATTAACCATTTTGAGTGCACATAACATCGGAGTGCAAGTAAACACGACATTGATATCGCCGACATCAGCGCCGCAAAAACGAGTTTTTTTCGTCGATTCATCGACCCAAACTACTGTCGACGGAGCTAATGTGGAAATCAGAGACGATACAAACATCAGAATATACAAAGAGTATCAACACAATTGCAAAGAAGAGAATTTTCCGATGCCGCCGCATGAGCTTCAGACACCAGTTTCAAAAGATGACGAGAACAAGCCCGATTTAAGATCGGTCTCAAGGTCTTCAAGGTAAATTATTCTTTAAAATACTTTAATTCACGACTTGACTATTTTCAAGTTCGAGCTCGGAACATTCCTCGAACGCATCAAGCAGCTCAGAATCGTCTCACGCGAGTGCTGAAGACGTAGCTGAGCCAGAAGAGAAAAGGGATGAAGACATAGCTGTCGTGTTAGAGCAGTACAAATCCGTTGAATCGGAGTGTAATCCATCGCACTTGGACAAAACCGATATCAATTATCCACGTTCGACAGAGACAAAGGAGGAAATCCTTCAGAACAAATCGCAGCTTCAGTCCAGCACGAAGGCGCTGCCAAAGGATCGTTTAGAGCAAAAATTCCAAAGCAAGAAATTTAATTTGCTGAAACTCAAAAAAAGAAAGCGGAAGAAAATTTCTATCTCCACCGAAGAGATAGCTTTCCAAAAGGCTTTAGGTAAAATCTAATCTAAAAATGATGAAGTTTAACTTATGTTTAAGCATAAAAGATCGACTACGTAAGTGGCAAGATCGTGAGCAAAACTCGCGAGGAATCCAGACGGAAGAGCCTGAAGAGATCTACCGGTAGGAAATCAGCCAGGACATCCTTGAGGACGAAAAGTTATTTCAGGATGGAGCTAGCGCCACAGCCCGACTGCTCAAGTAATGTTGAACAAGCTCTAGAAGCAACACAAGTCAGTGGAGAGGAACCGAGTGCGGATCAGAAAAAAGAAGCTTGTTCAGAAGAAGTTCCAGAAGAGCAAATCGCTGAAGACAACGAGGAGATTATGAGGCTTCAGAGAGAAAAAGGTCGGGATTAAGTATTTTACTATGGGCTTTTGAGCGTGAGATCAGGCTGTTCTGATTCTTCACACGCCCAGCTTTTTCATCTGCAGGA
>Ga0115008_10005917_pt1 | contig 10086 bp, 12 predicted proteins | sample FraStrMetagenome_FD_87164 | JGI IMG/M metagenome (GOLD analysis project Ga0115008, IMG submission 87164) | Marine eukaryotic phytoplankton communities from Arctic Ocean - Fram Strait ARC3M Metagenome | ecosystem: Environmental > Aquatic > Marine > Oceanic | place: Fram Strait | collected...
GAGCCGGTCTCGCATTTTTGTGAAATCTCTCATGCTGGACGGCTTTTGAGAGTGAGGTATTGTCAGTTATCTGCCAATTCATTCATTTCGGTAGCTCATCCGATGGAACTTTATTGCTTGAATTGAATGCTGATGCTCTGCTGTACTGGGAGAAACATGACTCGAGAATTTTGGCAGCTGATTGTTACTGGCCCAGAATCCTGATCGTTATCGAGTACGAAGAGAGCATTTGGGTAGGTAAAATTTTATAATTTGACACTCAAGAATGTTTCAAAGGCGATTGATACAGAAGACACTATCGCTTTTCAAACTGTGCTGACTGCATCGGTTGAATCTGGCTCTCTTTGTGATATCAAAGGTAAACCTGAAATATTAAATGCGAGTCACACTTTCTATAGAATCAAGTAGTTTTGTTTGATTCATCGGCGAATAATTGCTTTCGATTTCGAAGTGGCAAAATACTCGCTTGTTTGGCATGGCGGATTTCTTGTTTAGATTGAAATTGTTTGAAGGAAAGTGTGAACTCAGGATCGCCGCATTCTAAGGCGTTCGTTCGGATTTGCCCATTTTGTGACAGAATTTTAGCGAGTGTACATTTCTGAGAGAATATTCTAGTCCTTGAAGTGAGTCGTAGCGATCCACAGGAAGTTTGCAAAGAATGTCAAAGCCTCGACAAACTGGTGCCTAACCGAGTACCAGATCTTGGACCGCTTGTGTCGCAGCTTCCAATTCGACTCAGGTTTTCTTTCGGCACCTCTATAAAGTCACAAATATTTTAGCAATGATCGAGCGACAGTTGTGTATTCAGACAACACGATTTCGATTCATAGGCTATGATTCATAAAATATTTTAATTTCGATATTTTTTTCGTTTGTATCTTCCGTTATATTTCTTTGTTCTCACAAACCTCAAATTCATTATATTTTCTGTTTCTTAATTTTCTCTTTTGTATTTTATACAATTCTATTCAATTTTTGATTTTATCTAAATAAAAAATTAAATAAATATATTTATAAGAATGGCGGATTTATTAGGTGACGATGTTTTCGGAGATCCGAATAAAGTTAATGCAGCACCTTCAACGGATACATCAGATGTTTTCGCTTCGGCAGTTTCAACTCAAGAAGTTTCAACACACGTGCCTGTACCCGTTCCAGGTAATGCGGTCAAAACAACATTAAAAAAAACGAAATCCTTTTAATTACTCTCAAACTAGTTATGACTCCAGCTCCTGCAGTGGTTACTCCTGCTCCAGCCGCAGTTCCAAAATCGCCTCCCAAACAGTCAATTGACCTATTTGCCGACGAGTCTCCTGCCAAGTCCGCAGCTCCTGCAATCCAACCGTCAAATGGTGTTTCAAGTGCTACTTCAGGATCTGTTAACGATATCAAGGTCATTATTAGCGATCCTAGAAAAGCTGGTGATGGCATCGGTGCATTTATGGTATTCACTGTCAAAACTGAAACAAGCCGGAGTGGATGGGGAGGAAAAGTCTTCGAAGTCAATCGACGATTTTCTGACTTCCTTGGCTTGTACGAAAAACTAGCTGGGCGATATCAACACAAAGGCTATTTCATTTTTCCGGCGCCTGAAAAGTCGATTTCTTCGTTCACAAAAGGTATCTTGAAATTTGAATTTAAGATTAAAAATTGTTAAGTGAAAATCGGAAACGAAGACGATATGTTTGTTCAACGAAGGCAGCAACAGCTCCAGCGATGGATCAATAATATCGCCAAACATGCAGCTCTGACAAGAGACATCGACTTCCAGGGATTCCTCACTCAGGATACGATCGCACCAGCCACAAGGTAAATAATCAACTTTTTAGTGCTTATTTGTTTTCAACACGATCTTTTTCAAAGCCTTATTTTAGCACACGGGCACTGAGTGCCGCTGGGATGCTGCGATTTGTTGGCAAGGTCGAAAATGTGATAACGAAACAAGTGACACAGAAAATGCCCGAAACTGACTCCTGGTTCGAAGACCGCGCTGCATCTGTTGACAATCTCCAGGTTAGATTTTATCCGTTTCAATATGTTAGTGATATTTTAAGGCGCAATTGAAGCGACTTTCAATGGCCTCTGGTAACCTGTCAGTTCACAGACGCGAGCTCGGCCTCTCTTCTGGCAATCTTGCTCGTGCAAGTAATATGCTCGCGAATGCGGAAGACAAGCAAGACCTGTCAAGGAGGCTTGCCAACGTCGGAACAATTTATGAGAATCTCGGCGAAATCTACACTGACTTATCTGACAAAGATCTTTATGATTTCAGTGAGCTTCTTTCAGATCAAGTAAGAATGACGTCAAAAGACACGGTCTTGATATTTTTGATCTCAGGTTCGAGGTCTCGATGGAATTAAAAACATTCTCGAAGCGCGACAGAAAATGTGGCAGAATTGGCAATCCTCGGAGCAGGGGCTCATGAAGAAGCGCGACACGGTCACAAGGGTAATCCAGGGGCTTTGCGTAATTTCTCAAACAAGTTCTTAATTCAGCTCCAAGCTACTGGTAGAACGGAGAAGATCCCTGGCGCCGAGCTTGAAATCAAAGGTGACCGTGAATTATGTAAATATTTTAAATATTAATCCAAAGAATGGGAAACTAAGGCGGCAACGTCGAAAAAGGGCTTTGAGGATATGACCGCGGTGGCTAAGAAGGAAATAAATACGTGGGAAACGCAGCGTGTAGCGGTAAGTTTAGATTTATCCAGTTGGATTGTGTTCAGTTCGTAACAATTATTGACTATAAATATCGATCTGCCTGGCACGGATCGCGCGTCGAAAACTTGATCTTTATTTTCAGGAAACAAAAATGTTCATTCTCAAATGGATGAAGCATATGCTCGAGGCAGAAAAGAAGGTTGTCGCCATGTGGGAAAAATATCTGCCAAAGGCCCAGAACGTCAAATGATCCACGCGACTCAAAATTCAAAACATCTTCGTTATGCCAACCTTTCTTTTCACTCATCATCCTCTTCTAATGAAAGTATATTTTTATTCAAAAATACTCGAATTGCAAAAGTTACCGCATCATAATCAAGTTCACTGTAAAAAAACTCGTATCTTTCTTCTGTATATAGATTAACATTTTGATATTACGGAAATAAATTTATCAACACTGCTATCAAGAGTCAAGAATAGCCTTACACGCCCATTAAACAATTGTTCAAGTCCTACTTTCTTCTATTTTTTTTTATGAAAACGCTTCCAGTTTTTGGAAATTCTTTTTCCCCTTTCTTATTTTATTATAGCGGCTTACAACCGTCCTTACACTAGTCCAAAAAGTTAACCCTGTTTCTAGTGGTGCAATAAATTATTATTCATCGAATAAAAGCAATTCGAAGTGTCAAGCAGGAATATTTTTATCTTGTGTTTCTAAAGCATTGAACTACGTTTTTAAGAATAATTGCAATAAAGATCTGTTTAAAGTTATGATAAAAAATAACGGAAGCGACGCTGCAGGGCAAATAAGCTTCAGATCTTCTTGTATAATTACATCTTAAATACTGTGTTTGTTTATTTCGCAAAGTCATGAGCTTGATACGCGATGCATCTAAAATTCCTGATAAATAGGCGCAATTCTAATTGTCACGCGCCTTGGCTAGTGTTTCCGGTCAGGTGCGTCAGGTAGTAAGGCATCGAGGCCGGCAGGTGGAGTCCTCCGCTGGAAAAAATGAGCTTGCTTGATAACGCGCGCGGCAGGAGAGCTGTTTGCGCGCCCTCCCCAAATTTGTTGGACGGCGACCAAAAAAGTATCAGATGCCGGTCAGACACCGGCGCAAGAAGTTCCACTAACTTCGAAACGGGGATCGGGAACTCTGTCTGCCCCCACTTTACCGAGAGAGGCAGACAGCGAAGCAACGAGGGTGAACATACGGTTCAATTGACGAGAAAGCAATTTGTCCAGATGAAAAGCGATTTCTGTAATTGGCTCCGTGCTTCATGTTTGTTTGTGCAATAATAAACTTTATAGCAAGACAACCGCGCCGGGTACCTTCCATTAACGAGTCCGAGGCGAGTAAATAGTCAGAGGCCACATTTCAATCTTCCAATAATTGATTTATGTATTTTGCATCCGCAAACTTTTATATTTCAAGTTGATTCACAACCGTTTTTCTCAGCTGTGATTTTTCAGCTTTCAAATAAAATCTTATCTTTTCGAATAAGAAGCATGACTATGAATTCATATTAATAGAAGATCATCATACAAATTATATTCAATACTAGTTATTTGCGGACACGATGTTATAAAGGGACTCGTCTGGCCAAACGATTGGAGCCTTTTCTGACCCAGAAACAATCTTCTGAGCAATGGAATAAGAAACTTCAGAATCCATCGAGGCCGTGCTCATTTGAGTATGTAAAATTGTTATATTTTTATATATTAACATTCTGTTTTACAATTGTAACAAAATACTCTTGATGTATATTTTTCAGTTGTATTTATTATACAAGTAGAGTTCTTAATGGACTTCGCTTGGACGATATTCATGTTTATTAAAAACGGCTTTGCTTTTTGCAAAACATGCGCCAACACGGTACTTACCGTATTATCTAATGTATAGTGAGCGGAGGACTTATAGTCGTGAAGGCGGATTATTTATCAATCTTAAATGTGGCTCAATTTGTCTAGGCCGGTGCCAGCGCAGTACAAATTTGCCTTGCAAAAGAGAGACCTGACACCACAACGCCACTATTACGGGGCACCCTCAGTAACCATCCACCGCCTCTTACAACGATCGAAGAACTGCTGCCCAAACAGACAATAAATTAGTCGACGAATTGGTTGTTCATTGGCACTCGCACCTCGATTTCAATAAACGACTCGAATGCACTGTTGAATTAGGAGCTGCAAGTCGATAGAAATCGTGAAAGTTTGCGGACATGACAAAGCTCCCCGACTTTAAGAAAGGTGTTCAGGAAGCTTTCTTCCGAACAATATTTTACCCGGTTTGAAATCTAGTCTATCCGACACTCGGAAATAGACATTTTTACGCATTTTATTTTGTCATCGATTATTTTTCAAGATCTTCTGCGAAAGAAAACCTTCAAAGTCTACTTTTTATAAAAACACAAACACTTGGCAGTCTGGTTATCTTATACTCCATTGAATCCTAGACAGCTTAATCAATGCTAAGTAGCTCCTGGGACAGGTTAATTTCAGTGTTCAGATGTATAGATGAACTCGTCAGAAGATAACGTTATCTTCAGTGTTTATTCGAGTGCATTTCAAGGTCAACTACTGATTTTCTGAAACTTGAAAAAAAATGAAAAACACGTGAAAGATGAAACTATTTTAAATAAGAATAAAACAAGCAAAGAACCTTTTTGTAAAAATAGAAACGAACATAAAATCTTGGGGGAAGGGCTGAACGCGGTTACTTTCGGTCAACGACAGATCTGGGTTGACATTCGGCCGTGTAATTAATCTGATGTTCGCTGATTGACCCTTTCTAGTTTATAAAAGAACACTCTGTTCTTTCTCCAGATTGTGCTGCTTACTGAATGGATTCACGAGCAATACATCGCGCAAGATTTCTATAAAAGAAAGTGGTGCTATCTGGTGGTGGTGCAGCAGCTAGTAGAAGTGTGGTGAATTGCGTTCGAATGGTGCGCGCGTTCTAAAGGAGGATCATAGAAAGCACGCCTCGCCGACCAGGATTGGACACCGATGACTCATGGGCGGGCATGAGTCATGCTCAGTCGTCTGGCAGACGGAAGGACGACCGTCGAGGGGAGGAGGAAAGAAACGATTCTGTCGAGCAGGAGGAGAGCTCGCGTGTGCGTATCTCCGAGCCGGTCTAGTGGCTTTCGCAGCTCGCGATTGGCTGCTGCCGCTCTGTTTGTGCGCGCTCGGTCTAGTAGCAAGTGTGGTGCTAGAGGCGCCTCGCGTGGCGAAGCCTGGCCCAGGGCAGTGTCTCGCGTTACTCGGTTTTGTTTTTTGCAGTTTTGAGTTGTCCGTCGCTCGTTTTCCCGCTTGTCGCTGGCTAGCCCGAGCGCCTCTGAATCTTCTCGTGCGCGTGCCGCGACTCCGCCGAGCAAAATTATTATTTCTCCGCCGAGCCGAATTGACACGTGCGATCGACGCAACGCGCTCAGCGCTAAATACCAAAATCACTAGAAAATCGAGAGAGACAAACAAACAGAGAGTAAACAGAAGAAAGAGCATGAAAAAAAGAGAAAAAGCGGCGCAGAAAAATGACGCCAAGCGATGAGTGAATTCTAGAGACGCGGTCGAGAACCTGCCGCGCTGCTAAATCACACCCCTAAGGTAACTCAAAAATATTTCTTGCTTTATTTCTATTTCCGTTTTTTTTTAATTTTCAAGTCTGTTTACGCGCTCGGGCTCTTCTCGCCCTCTGAGTGGTCAGCCTCGATTAAATTCGATAAATTCGACCGGAAAAAAAAGAACAAACTTTTGCGTGCCCAAAATTGTAATAAAACAACATCAGCTGCGCATCGAAAGAGCAGTCTGACTGGCTAGTTACGCTTAGCTGCGTTTTAGGGTTAACCGACTCTCAGAAGGCGGCGTAAACAGACCCGGATTTTTTGCTCCTTTTTAATTTCAAAATTTGTCAAAATCGAGAGAAATGGGAAATAGAAAAATGCGTTTAGTTTACGACACAAATGTCTGAAATGGTATCTGCTGCAATTGAATCAGAAAAGAAACCATTGAACCTGTCACAGGTTTCCCCCAAGGCACAGCAAGGTTGGGCTCACAATTATTCGCGTTTTAATTTTAATAGCTTATTGATTTTTTGTTTAATTCACATTCACGAAATGTGATTTTTTGATAAGTTTTTTATTAAAATTTCAATATTATTTTTTTATTTTAATTTTGGGTAAACTAATTCTGAGCCATTTTAAAAAGAAGCGTTCGGATTCGCTCTGGCAAACCCAAATCCAACGCCTCCACCGTCGAGCGGGGCCGGAGACACCGTCTCAGGCGAATTGCCTCTGAATGAAATCGCGCCGCCGAGTAGTATCGCTCTGGGCGATGGGAACAGTCTGCCTCCTGTGCAAAGGAAAGGTTGTGATTGGCTTGCTTCTGAGCCCGCTGTGCTGTGCCCTAATCCCTCCCCTGGGATTGGCCACGCGCACTGGGACAGAGCTGCTTGGCTTTTTTCCAACCCTTTATCAGTCCCGTGTCGATGGCACCACCGACGATGCCCATGGGAATGAACAATTCACTTGCTTCTGCTCCTCAAAAACAGACATCCGAGCTGGCCAAGATTCTGGGCAACAAGGAAATGTCACAGCTGGAGAAAATGTCTCGCCTGCACTCGAACAATACAGTGCCGTACAGTGGTGCAAACCCGACCAGCAGTCCGATGGCGCAAATGATTGGAAGTCCGAATCAAATGCATCATCCGAATGCGAGCATGTCTCCGACTTCTGGAATTCCCATGACAAGGCCAAATGGACAAGGTAAGCGCGAATACGATTATTCTGTGAGCTGCTCGATATTCCAGATAATTTTTGAACTTGTTTTAAAACTGTTTCAGGCGTGATGTCTCAGCCAGGCATGATGCCGGGCATGCATCCAGGCGGGCCTTCCTTTGGCGGGCATCCTGGTGCTCCACAGTTCGGCAATTTTGCTCCTAATCATCCTGGCATGATGGGCCAGGCAAATAACTTCAGGTGAGCAGCGGACATTTAAAATGTTTAAAAAGTTCAGAGTGACCTTTTCACTCCCTAAATCGCATCCGAATATTAAATTTTATCTTAAGATTCCCGATGAGACATCCTGTTCCGGGCTTTGGTGCTCCAGATCAGTCCCAAATTACAAGGAGCGGATTTAAAAATAGTGTTTTCTGCGATTTACGTACTTGGCGGAGCAGATTGCGTCATTAGTTGACGCAGATTGCTTCACGTTGAGCGTTTTTTTGAACGTTCATTTTATAAATCCCCGCGTCAGCCCCGCTTCAACCCCGCCGGTAGTCGAGCCGCCGAAGCCGTCCGCAAAGAGAAATCGAAGACCCTCGCGAAAAAATTCTAGAGATGGAGCAGAAGAAGAAGGACGCGCAAAGAAACAGCGAAAAACGAAGGAACCTGGCGAAGGTGAGAGATTTTATGAGGCTCCATTAATGCGGCCGGGATGAATGGATTATCGTGAATAATTTGCTATTACTTGAAGATAATGAGGAGCTTCACATAGTCTGGAATATTGTGGCGCACTTTGAGCGGGCTGCGAGCTTTCTGGCCTCTAAAATGGCGCCAAAATGCAGTCCGGCGGGCCCCGCGGCGCATCAAATCGAGTAGGCGTTACTGATTTTATTGAAGCGGCAGTTATAGAACCATCTACACCTCCACCATAGAACTCCAATATTTCAATTAGAATATCCCCAAGCCATTGAATACAATCAAACACGCTATGAACTCGATTAGCAATTTTTGTTATAAGACAAAATCAAAAATAACATTCTGGACTGCACTGCAATCATCCTGTAGTCATGTGATAATAATTTCCGCTTCAGACGACTTAAAATACTTGTCATCGATTTATTTGATTATCATTTATTCGCCTCACATTTTTACACTTGAACTTTTTTATACATTGTTTTAAAATGCGATTACGCGCTTCCTCTTCCTGCGCTTATTATTTTTTAATCCAATTTGCCTTTATCTTCCGCATTATTTTATTTGTTCGAGGGGTCGATAAAATATTTTTTTCTGCCACTGAGTCGCTGCTTGCTAAACATGATCAGTGATAAGAAATAGAACTGTTCTGAGGGTCGCTTCAATTTGATTCAATTGTAAAAGAACAGTAGCTATTGGATAAGATACATTCTGAATTACTTCTTGAACTGCCATAAATTTAAAGGCAAGTTTTGTATGTTTTTTCAATAAAATTTTGCAATTTTAAGACTTTTTTCATAATTCACATGAAACTTTTCAAAATAGTTTTTTTATAACTATCGAAAAATTAATAAAAAGCATGAGCCAGAAGATGATGAAAATAATAAATAACGAGTTTGGAAAAAAATATGCGCTCGAATTGCTTATTTTATTTCATCTTGTTGTCACTTAGTAAGTTACTATGCCAACTGGTGTAGCTGTATGGTGAGCTGTTTATTTAGTTCCGACTAGACTGGGGTTTGGCGACTTTTCTTTCAATTTCGGAAATCCCAGAGCTGGTCGCGCGAGGCGATAAATCGCCTTAGTACCTCCTCAGTGCCACCTTGAGCATAACTTCCGGGCTATAATTCACTGCCTCAACTGCTTAGTACTTATTGGAGGAAACGCTAGTTGACCCAGCGGTACAAATAAACATTGTCTTTCTAGCTGCTTTTTGAACTACAGCAGTATTTGTGACTTTACTGGTATTGCTTGGTCAAGTACTTACACGTACGCTATCCCAGTAGAGCTATCCAAACACAATAGAAGTAAGCCCAGGGGAATGCATTAATTATGCACAATTCACGTTTTCGTCGCCATAGTAGGTATTATTAAATAATAGCCTGATGTGGTCCGCCCACGTTTTGCCATGTTTGTTTCGCATTCTGAACTCATTGAGAATGTTATCGCCATCTAGCGTAAAAATCATTCAAGCACGACCTTGAAATATATATCCGAATATAGAGTTCGTTTCCGTACGCCTAAGATTCAAATAGTGACATAATATTGTTTATGATCGTTAAATTGTCTTGAGCCGGTATAATTATTTCACCAGGATGAAGCCTGCGGCCGTTTTCATTTGTTTGTCACAGTAAAGTAACGACGTGTTTTCAGGGCCTCCGAAACGTAAGCGTCCACCAAAGAAAACTGCGAATGGAGGTGTCTTGGAGGGCACCATGTATATGTTCTCTTCAGAAATGCTCAACGATGCTGCCAAGGGGCTCGACACGCCAAAGGCAAATCTAGTGCAATATCACCAGTCAAAGTACACGGGAAACCAACCTCAACGAATCCAGCCAAAAATTACGCCAAATACAACTCCGCCTGTTCCATCTGCCTCTCAACTGGGCCACATGCCTGGGCACCAGAGGCCGATGCCTCATCATCGGATGTCGCCGGGAATGAATCCACATATGGGAAATCCGATGTCGCCGATGAACCCTGGCGGAATGTCACCTGGGATGGGTAA
>Ga0115008_10005918_pt1 | contig 10084 bp, 8 predicted proteins | sample FraStrMetagenome_FD_87164 | JGI IMG/M metagenome (GOLD analysis project Ga0115008, IMG submission 87164) | Marine eukaryotic phytoplankton communities from Arctic Ocean - Fram Strait ARC3M Metagenome | ecosystem: Environmental > Aquatic > Marine > Oceanic | place: Fram Strait | collected 2012-06-18
TAGTCTGAACCACTGAATGTGTAGATTGACTATTTCAATATGATATCTGTCTAAATACATAATTGATGTTTCTTTATATCTATGACTACTTCTGTGTTACTAGCTATTCCATTGAAGTTTATGATATTAATGATAACTGGTAGATTCAATCTAGTATTACTTCCATAGATCAATTGACATTATAAAGTGGTACCAGTCTCAGATGTGATTCCAGATAGAAAGACACATCCTAAATCATTCTGACTGTTCACACTATTAGTCTTCATTCCTAAATCATATTGATAGAGTGTTCTGATTGATGATGAGACTGATTCAGTGGTGTAGAATACAATCTATATGAACCCTCCACTAGAATAAGCAGGAAGAGCAGTCTTAAGTTTGAATCTGACTGTCTGACTCACATATTCACTCTTCATTTGTAGATTCTGAATGAAACAACCACCTCCAACTGATTTATAAACATCTTAATTGACCATTTGATATGATAAATAGTTTGTAGTCTTCTCTTAATCTTCTATTGAAACTATGTATTGATATCTGGAATTGGTTGGATACATGAACTGATTATTAGAATTACGGAAATAGATCTGAACCAAATAGACTTTAGAACTAGTCACATCTGAATCATATGGAGTTCTCAATAGAATGTAATAATTGTTCACATCAATATAACAGTCTTGACTAATCATCACTTATTATTGATTCCATTATTAATCATAATCACTTATTAAACATTGAATATTGGTTGGTCTTCCTGAAAGATCAAAACTATTTCCAGTTATTTTGGTTATTTTTATGAATTGGGTTTTAGTGATGGTGACTGTTGGTTCAATGACTAATGATAGTTGTCCTTAAGCTACAGCCACATTATAATCAGTCACTTTCATCTGATATTAGAATTAAGTAAGAAGTCCAAATTTGAAATTGGAATTGAGAGTGATTGGAATATTACCTGAATACTCAATCCATGTGTTGACATCATCTAGACATGCATAACTCTTGAATTTAGTATTAATATTCCCAACTACATTTTATAGAATCAGATGAATGTACTACCATTTCATACCTAATTGATGAAATCCATAAATTATTAATTTCTTATTTTCCATTTTGACTTTGATGTCTCCTACATTGTAATATTCTGAATAGAAGTAGTTGTAACCAATCAGTTTGGGATTAGAATATGATGATAAATCCACTTCCAAATATCCATCTTTAGGCAAGTAATGGTTGAAGTACATGTGTAGTTTGACTAAGTATTTATTAGAATCATAAACACGAATAGGATAGAACTATTAGAACACATTCTATTGGAAATTAGTATTCTGATAACTGAATAGTTTCTTTCTCTTTTCTATGACTTATCCACTTCTGATCAAATAGAGATATGGATAGTGATCAGTAGTCCTATGAGGTGACAATGGAATGTATTATGCAGTCATAGTGAATGTACCACTGGATGTAATATCACATATGATCATATATCCATATTTATCAAAACTACAACCAGATGGCATATTCTAGACTGGATAGGAAGTAGAAGATGGTAAGTAATGTAGATTGTAACCTTAGAAATACAAGACTGCTTTATCACCTGATTAGGCTACAATACTAGTGGTAATCTAGAATTGATTAGGAGATATCATTTAGTGTTTATTAGAGTTAACCACAAAGGTTGTACTATCTTATGAAGTGGTCACTGTGTTACTAACCATCAGTTCTGAGGAGTGAGTAGTAGTAACTAATGGTTTATAGTAGTTACCAGTCTATCTATCCACTATACTGAATGAAATAGTGACTGTCTTAATCTAGGATGGGTTGTAGAATCTATAGATCCAGAACTAGTATTGACTGTTCTAAGTTAGACTGTTCACATTCTTAACCATCACTCTATTATATGGGTAGTTGTTGTCTTTAGGTACTAAGTGACATTCCATATCTATGAACTATGGTGACTTACATGGAATCTAGTACACTGATGGATATCCTAGATTGGTAGACCACTCTCCACTTACATCTATGAATTCAAACAGTCCTTCAATATGATGGTTGTTGACTACACTAGTAGAGGCAGTGAATTGAGTGTAGAAGTAGTTGATCTGACTGATTGTCTTATGAGATAGGAATGTAGTCACTGATGTCTATTTCTTACCTTTTATACTCTGAATATTCAAATGACACTTCTGATTGATAATTGAACCACCAGTTGATTATGTTCTCAATAGGATTGAACTGATTCTTTATGTTGTTCTGATTCCTTTGACTTTGATTGTCTATTGTGATGTGGTGCCTATCAATGAGACACTTCCTAATTGAGCCTATTGGATGTTATAGTCACTAATAGTCTAAGTCTATGCAATGGCTGTGGTTGTACTGAATCCAACACTACTCTACAATGTGGATTGGAACTCTAATGAATTACTATAGAATTGGAAAATAGAGAACACTTATATTTTGAGATTGGTTTGAATCAGTTGGTCCACTGTGGTTTTGAAATATAAATATAGATCCACAATGTCATCTTCATTATCAGTTGGACTGAAGGTGGCTCCACACTCTACTAAATCACTAGAATAGGAAGTGATGTCATCAGTCACAATGGTCAAGGATGATCCTGAAGCAGTGGAATGACTGTTCTCTAGTATTTTGGATGATTTAGATGAATCAGAGTAGGTGATGACTTTGAAATCAGAATATGGATAAGATCCAGCAGATGGATATGTGAGATCTAAATAGACTTTGATAGATCCCATTGTAGAGACATAATGAGTATCAGATAGAGTCAATTGAATAGTCTATGCATTCACATTCACATTGGATAGTCTAGGCAGTCCTTCAAACACAATCACATTCTAGATATTCCAATTTACACTAGATGGGAATATGATTTCAATGAATCCTCCTGCTGGTATGGTTAGACTGTGAGTAATTGATATTCTGACTTAAGCCATCAATCCTGAATATCTATGAGATGTCTGTTCTATGGCAAACACTAATTGGTTAGCAGTAGGAATAGAATATGATGGAATGGCTGCATATTTAGCAATGTAGTAATGACTCTTAACTATATAAACATATATTTTGGAATTATCTTATGATAGACTATTGATGAGAGATGAGAACTAGAAAGTGAGTGATGTGGCTGTGACATCTGAACTGAATCTATAAATGATGATATGATGGTAGACTTCAACTGATCCAGTGACACCTGCTGGTACAATAGACACAGTAGTACTAGAAAGGGAATAAGTCAATGGGAATTCAAACACAATGTATGAATATCTGTTTAGACCATTCACATCTCCAATTCCATTCATAGTATAGACTACATTGGATTATTGAATGTTGGTATTAGACATTGACAATGTGAATGATTTCTCTATTATGGTTGGGTAGTTACTACTAGTCATAATATTACTAATCAATCCATGATCAAGTAGTGTCATGATATAACTGGAATATGACTCAACATACAAGTCTACTGGACTATGATTATTCAAATCAGGATTAGTCAGTCCACTTATCAATAACACCACATTACTAGATGTACTGATCTATTAGAACTGTTTGATTTCTATCATGAGACTGAAGTCATATCCATTCTCTACTGAATAGATCAATCTGGAATAATGAGAAGTGATTCCTGATATGGCATATACTTTGATTTTAGATATGGATTGGTTTTCAAACAATGGTTTAGATCTGTCTTTACTCCTTTGTGGCAGTTTGAGTCTGATGAATCCAGTCTCAGGAATAATGACAGATGGTTACAATTAGACAATCATGGATGAATCTATGTTCTTATTGGAATATAACCAATCCACTTTCAGACTGGTGAATTATGTAGAATGTACTCTGTATTTATAGACATCAGTGAATACTGTCACTCCATTGATGTATAGTTTAGATGTCAGTAGGAATGTACCAGCTGTACTGAATGTGATTCCTTTCTGAATATGGTCACTACTGCATCTGGTTGTTAGTTTCAATCCATAGACCTATCCTGAAGTCAATGATGGAGAATGTGGGAAGTAAGCTTTGATAGTGTTCTTATTATTGACTGAGTCATAACTGAACTGACATGAACTAGATTTATAAATGAAGTTTCCATTCTGTCCAAATATACATTCTATCTACTAATCTGAACTTAGAGTCATTCCTTTGTTTGAGTCTATGATTTCAATATAATTGACACCAGATGGACTAGTCTACATATTGAATTCTATTATGAACTCACTCTTGTCATTCAGATTCAGATTACGTTGACCTCTATCATTGACAAAGAATGCCTATTTCAGGGAAGGAGTGGATTGGATGAATGGAGAGGGAGTGGGATAACTAGTAGTCTTAGTCAATGCTAGATTAGTCTAACCCACATCAGAGTAGATCTTCATGATGAAACTAGGATTAGACAGAGTGGTAGATGGATTCTATATGATTACTATCAGTTTTATTATGATCTATGGTGTCAACTACTTATATCCTGTAATAATGAACTTATGATTGGTGACATCCACTTTACAATCGAAACTAGATTCAGGTACCAATTGACTATCATGAGTGTTATAACAGATGTAGTCACTCTGACTGAGACTGAACTGAGTAGGGAATTCAATGATGATGGCTCCAGGTTGGATAGTTAGACTGTTAGGAGTCTAAATGTGGATTAAGTATGGTTTCTATTGATCAGTAGGGTTGATGTTCAATGATTAGACCACTCCAATATCTTAGACTTAGACATTGAAGACAGCATTCACATTATCAGACACAGCAATAGTGTATCCTTTGTAAAGATATGTCTTCAACACTTTCCTTCTCTAAATGGCCATTGATCTGATTTTGATTCCTGATGCATCATTGACCATAGCCTACTTGCAATTGGTTAGAGTCAATGGTTTGGCCACATTGGGTTAGATGTTGACTGATTTAGGTTTGAGAACAATCCAATTGTAGCCTGGGTCTAAATAACAAGTGTAATCAGATGGACATCCACAATATCCAGACTAAAGAGGACCAAAGAATGATTGATCGAATATTATCACAATGTAATCATTCATATTGTCAGGTTATAATAATTATGGACTCTTAATATCTATGATGAATGAAGGAGTGATCTAACCAGCTGTCTAGGAATTGTCAGAAAACACAGTAGTACTTATACTTTCATCAGTTATGGTTCCACTGTTCATGATAGTAGAGTCATAATTGATTCCACTGTTCATTATGTTGTTACTTCCATCATAACTTTCCAATCTAGTGTAGACATGTTTGAATCCATTCCCATTAGATGGATTTCTGATCTAACTGATGAATAGAGAGACAATGGATGATGTTGATAATGGTGAACTCCATCCTGATATTGTGATTTATGCATCTGTGGATGTAAGTCTATTTCCATGTTTCAGAACACAAGTGAGAGTACCAACTATATTAGACAACCCATTACAATATAGATTTCCATTATCAAGTACTCCTGATCCTAAGTCATTATCAAATAAGTCTTATCCATTGATAGGATTGACTACTGGGACATAGAGAACCAACTTACCAGAAGTAGGAATGAGTAGAGATGGTTGTAAATAGACTCTAATGTGAGTCTTCTATGCTTTCTAGATGATCATACTTGATGAAGTGAATAATGTGAAATCTTGATATGGTATGAACACATTGATATCCTGATCATGAGTCAACACTGTATTCTTATACAACTTAACATTCACAATGTAAGTGTTCTATGTGGTTGGATATTAGATTCCAATACTACCATCATCACTATTGATAGTAGTAATCACTAGATGATAGAGAGTGTTCAGACTCAGACTCACTGTCTAAGGAGGATATATAGTCAACTACTGTCCATTTCTATCCACTCTATAACCTATGTGTCTATCACTATCAGTCGTATAGTAAGCAATCAGTTAGTAACCAGTCTAGAAAGTGAATCCACTAGGGAAGGTGATCAGGAAGTAATCTACACTAGGAACACCAAACACAATATCAGATGAACTCATAAACTAGAATATGAATGGTTGTTTCTCAGAAGTATGGATGATTCTATCACTAGTGTACTATACATTCCAATATTGATTAGCAGTAGGTGGAGTAGCTGTACTCTTTAAGGTTGGACTAGTAATACCTTCATTCTTAGACATCAGTTTATTCAATGGGCTTTCATCCTAGTAGTAAATGTAGATCTTCCATTTATTAGTAATAGTCACAATGGATGGATTAGTTAAACCAAATCTTATTTTGATCTTCTAATCCTTTATGATCAATCCAGGAGTACCAACATTGATTTTGAATTATTATGTGATTCCTATTTATGTACATGAGAATGTTTCTGAATTGAGTTTAGACCCACCTGGATAGTCATTTAGACATATTCCATCTATAATAGTGAATTCAGATGGTATTTCTATGATGATGACAGCCCCAGATGGAACAGTATGTAGAACAGTGGCTTCAATATTCCAATCTGCTTTGTTATTGATGACATCATCTGATGGTGTTAGAACAATTGGAGTGATGTCTTTCTAAACCAACTAAGTAGCCAATTGAGGATATATGAACCTATTGACTAGTTTACTTCTACTGTATACGAATGATTTGATCACTTCACCAGGTGGAGGTGTGATATAAATGAACATAGGAGTCTTCATCTAAATATATCCTGTTGTCTTAACACCTGCTGTCATTCCTGTGGCTAGTTCAATACTCACTGAATACCCACTTGGACTCCCTGAACAGACAGACGATGTAGATCCAAAACTAGTACTACATGTCTACAATATCTACCATGTCTTAGGGAATGTGAATATCAAGTAATCACTAGGTCCCAAGTTATGAACACTCGAAAATACTTACAGATTCAGATTAGTCTAAGTGTCCACTGTGTTCAGATCAAAAGTAGGAGCAGACACATCACTTGTACTTAGTGTCTAGGCTATCACTTTGGGATAATCAGTTGCACCCAATTCATAAGTATTGTTTATGATTGCATATGAATTCTATAGGATAGGAGTGTAGACATTGGATACTAATTTCTTAACTGTCACTTATGCTTCCACCCATTGGTATTTGGCATCTGGATTGAATATTCCTGGAATGTGTATTTCTACATCAGTGGATATTGCAATTTATAAGAAGTTAGTCAACATGACTCTGGTTTTGAATGGTTTGACTCCATGAAGTAGTTTACAATACAACTATTCATTATTGATAGTAGTGATTCCTTTGGCTTCACATGGTATTTATCTGCCATTGATGATTCCTGTTCCTAAATCATTAGTGAAACCAGTATTATATGTTGTGGATTGGTCAGCCTTAACCACTCTACTGAACTCTACAAATATTCTAGGTTGACTGACATCATTGGAGGCAGGAATGACTTCTGTTGTCTACATATAGAACACATATTTAGTATATCCACATTGTATTTCTGTATTCAGATCATATGAACAGTCTTTAGTAGAATCAACTTATGATGATGATTGTGATCTTAACTTAGACACACTGAATATCCAGAAGTTAAGGAATGATTTAGGAAGTATCTCCACCATATAACTATTGAACTCTCTAATGACATTAGATGAATCCACAATCTACACTCTAGTTTCATGTTTACCAGCCTTAACCCAACTCAATCCTTCTTTTTAAGTGGCTGAGTAATCAATCCCTTTAGTTGTGATCTATAGATTCAGAACAATACCTGCATTCGAAGTCATTGGACTGGGTTATTATGGCATTTATGCTTTGATCCTTCTATAGACTACATTCGTATTGCTATCAGTGAAACCATCAGACACACAACTACTACTCAATTGGTTATTAATGATACATTCTAATGTTGCAATAGGATCAATTGAATAGGTGTCTTAACTAAGCATCACATGAATATAGTCACTACTCAATATATTATTCACAGGTGTAATCTGAATATGCATAGATCCTCTTGTTCCTACTCTTGTTCTTTCCAATTGTTGTAATAGTGTCCCTTATACCAAATATGGTGGTGATCTACCTTTCAGTCCTGAACTAGTCTTAATAGCAGATGTCATGGCAGGTGGAGTCACTCCTGAGTCTAAATAGTCCAATTCATTCAATATGGATGGATCACTACTATGGGAAGTCAATGCTTTAGTTTTATCTAACCATGACTAGACCAACCAATTAATAGGAGTAGTATCAACTAATTTAGTTTTCAATTATAATATGACTTCAATGGATGTGTATGGTTCTACTTATTTGAAATCCACTATTTTGAATACTGACCCACTACGAGTACATGTCATTTTGTATTATAATCCTATAGTATCACTTGTAAGTCCACTGTATATTTGACATGTTGTTGACACATCTGCATAATAGTTGGTATTAGAGAATGGAACAGTAATAGTGATAGCTCCAACAGTTGGAATTATATTACATACTTAGAATTTCAGTTTATGAATGATCCAACTGTCATATTCAATAGATCTCCAAGTAGGATAGATTTCTATTTGATTCAATTGTATTCCTCCATCTGTGAATTATGGACTGAATGGAAATGTAAACCTATTCAGATTAGACTTCTATGTCACTAATCCACTGTTCTACTTGAAATAGTCAATAGTCACTTATATTCCTGTATATGGAGAAGTAGGGAACTAGAAACTAGTATCAGTTGGATCAATAGACTATGAATTCCTGATTCCTGATAATGTAAGAGTGGCAGTTGATGATTATGTCAATCCAGATTATAGTTCTATAATGTAATAATTGATTTTATTAGTCTGATCAACTACTATGTCTACTTTGGAATCTAAATTACTTGATGCTCCTATCCTCTTGTAATAGAACCTTTCAGATGGAAATTCAAGAATGATGATATCTCCAACACTGAGACTATCTATGGAATTAAATACAAATGTCCAAGTACTCTCTTTACATATTTAAGTAGGATTCATAGTCACACTCACTCCATGACTACTGGTTACAAATGTACTGGCTATTATCTATCCTAATAGGAATGTCTATTCATTCAGACTGTATGGCTCTAGTGTTGCTTAAGTGTAAGATGTACTCAGTTTGACATAACACTTCATATTGACTGTCTTACAAAACTTAACATTCACTACATCTATTTCTATATTAGTGTTACTAGTGATCTTACTAGAAAACCCTCTAACTTAGATGATTGGATTCTTCTTAGTAGTAGTGTCTCCTTTGAACACTAGACAGCCTACGTTGGGATGTGATGTTCCAGTGTATCCAACTACTGTGCCATCTACTTATATTCTACAGGCTATGCTTTTAAATGTGTTGACTCCAAAACTGAATCCTAAATCTTATGACCATCCTCCTATGTTGTTCTGAACATCATCAACAACAGTGAAATTCATATTAATGGCTCCTTCTATTGGTAGTTCTAGTCCTACTTGGAATGATGCTCTGATTAGGTTGAATGGGTCTTCACTGACAGTAGATGATGAATATACATTATTACTTCCTGGAAATACAGTGGTTTTGATTTCCATTGTATATTGATCCATCTCTAATGGGTCTGTGTTGAATCCACTCATAGTAGTAGTCTTGAATGTCAATGCTCTGAAATTGTATTTACCTGGTATTGGTGATACTATTACATTCTGTATACTGATTGGTAAGTCACATTCTCCCAATCCAAGGTTAGATGTGATCACATCTGAATATCTGTTCTTAAGATCATCACTAGAGGGAGTAGTCATCAAGTAGGCAAGTGGGAAGACAGAACCACCTTTACTAGTGAAATAACAAGTACTAGCCTATTACTTACCAAATATACAGAGTGGATTGTCTCCTTTCACATTCATTCCTACATTCTAGGCTGCATAGTTCATTCCTTAGTTCTACCACCATAATGGCAATTGGAACAGTATTTCACCAATGTCTGAACTCTTGGTCTATGGCAACACATTCTACTTATTAGGATAAAGTCTGAAATCAAGTGGACCTGATAGACCTAATGCTCTTTCCACTAGAACAGTGTACATGTCTATTTATTAGAATAATGGTTTCTTAATATCAGCCATAGTCAACTGACCACATTGAGTATTCTTATCCACTA
>Ga0115008_10005921_pt1 | contig 10082 bp, 8 predicted proteins | sample FraStrMetagenome_FD_87164 | JGI IMG/M metagenome (GOLD analysis project Ga0115008, IMG submission 87164) | Marine eukaryotic phytoplankton communities from Arctic Ocean - Fram Strait ARC3M Metagenome | ecosystem: Environmental > Aquatic > Marine > Oceanic | place: Fram Strait | collected 2012-06-18
CCTTGCTAAATCTTTTTTTTTCAATATTTACTTTTTTTTGCTTTTGTTTATTATTTCGCAAATATCGCTGGCTAAAATTTTTCCAACAAAACGTCTCAATTGTAAAAAAAAAACTTTGACCAAACTGTAGCATTTTAGCCTCTTTTTATCTGTTAACCTTTCATGAAAATTGACGAATAAAAAAAGTCCTCACCTTTTGCTCATATTTCGATTGAAGATGTCCCGCTTGGCTAAGTCGCAAATGTCCATTTTTGCCTCCAAAAGCAGCAACATTTTCGCCATTCACGTGATGAAATGTAAAATCTTCGCGGAGATCGTTAGCCGCGTCTGCATAATTGACAATCAGCTCGTCTTCTGGATTTGTAAAAAATGCGATAAGGCCGAGTCCGGCTCCTTTTTTTGTCCCTTTTTCGAGAATCTTTTTGTATTCTTTTTTCGAAAGCAGTTCCGTGCTCGGCGGCGAGACTTGATCAAGAACGTATAAGACGATTCCGTTTCGTTCACGCGGCCCGTTGTAGTCCGAGTCTTTTCCTCGTCGGAATATCTTCAAAGTTGGATAGCCTTTAAAAATGTGAAATTTTTTTTAAAATTTTATGATGCCGCCAAATTTATTATTTTACCTGTAACGCCGTACTGCTGCCCAATTTCTGTGTATTTGTTCGCATCGATTTTCGCCAGCTTGATTCCGTCTTTGTTAAGATCAGCAGCAGCAGCTTCATATTCAGGCAAAAGTTTTTTGCAATGACCGCACCACGGCGCGTAAAACTCGACAACAGTGAATTCTTCTCCGTTTACGAATTCTTCAAAGTTTTCGTCCGTCAATTCGACGACACGCTCAGCTGGCTTCTTCCATTTTGGATTTCGCATGTCGAGAAGATGATTTTTGATCGTCGGAAGGTCACGAGCATCGTTGTAAAGAATCAACTCGCCGTTTCGGAGCGAGAAAAGAGTTGGATATTCTGTGACTTCCAATTCGTCAATTATTTCTTTGAGCTTTTTAGAGGGTTAAAAAATAAATAATCTTAACTCCTACTGGGAAAGTGACCAATTAATTGTCAACTTGAATTTCGCTAAAAATGGCTGAGCGAAGCGAAAATCACATATTCTGATACTTTTCGCGAAGCTTTGCTTCGCCATTTTGAACTAAATTAAAATAGACAATTAATTGGTTATTTTCCCAAAAGTGATTAATTGAATTATTGATTAAAAGATAAATTAAACAATTTTTAACCTGAGCTTGTAGTCAGTAATATCAACTTTTGCAATTCGAATATCATGCTCGACCATCTCGGCGGCAATGTTTTCGTATTCAGGCTTGAATTGTTGGCAATGGCCGCACCATGGCGCATAAAACTCGATCATTCCAACTTTGTTGTTTGCTGGATCGACGTATTTGTCCCAAAGTTCAGCATCTTTGAGGACTACGACTCCACCGTCAGTTAAAAGGGCGGAAACTGCGGCTAGGAAGCCCAACCCAAGAAGCCGTATCATTCTGAAAAGTGTTAACATAAAAATTTATCAATATTTATTTTTATTTTTTCATTGAATTATAATTTGGATTTTGGCAAATTGGCAAATCTTTCAAAATCTAACAGATATATAGATTTTCATTTAAAACACAATTATAATCAAAAATTAAATTCTTTGTTTTTCAGGTAAAATGATTTTCATCTAATTCTTCACATCTTCGTTTTTCTTTCTTGAAATCTTCTCATTTTCTCATTTTTCGGCGAGAAATCTTCTTTCTCTTTTTCTTTCAAAGCTGCTGACGTCATGGTGCGACTACAACACGTGGCAATACAGCGAAGCTCAAAGCTCTGATCCTTTTTTATTGAAAAACTAACAAGCCCAAAAGTGTTTTTACTGTTTCGCATCTACATTTGAATGAATATTCTGCAAATTAAAGGAGCTTGGAGGACTTAAATTGAATGCTTAAAGAAAATATTTTGCTGGAGGAAAATCTCTTCCTTGATATCAACGGGAATAATTTGAAGATGTTTTATGACAATTATTTGTTTTATATTTCCTAATTTATTTCATCAGAAAAAGCGCAAAGCGAAACTGCGCGAAAAAAATCATAATGAGAGATATTTTGACGCGAATCTTCGCTTCGCACTTTTAGCAAATAAAATTGTGTCATTTTTAAACGTAAAAATCGCTCAACGAAATTGCGGTGCTCGACGAAAACGCCGATCGGAGCCTAAAGAAGCGATGTCTTTACCAACAAATATCCTTGAGCATGTTTCTGTCAATAAAACATCGCCTTGAAATTGCGCTAATCGCGCGACCTGAGAAAACAATTTGAAACATAATCGGTCCACTTATGATCTAGAATTTTAATCCGGGAAGTGACTACCCCCTTGCGCAACGTTATGGCCATTGTTCGACGCCCGAGGATACGTCAAGCGGTATTTAAAAGCAGCTTTGGTGCCACAAAAGATTATAAACCGAAAAGTAACTTGGAACGTGCCCCAGAAATATATAAAAAAAACGATGAAACTTTCCCTTTTTATCCCGCTTGTTGCTCAAGCAGCGCTCTGGAGAACAGAACCTGCTTCGTGGACGACTGTGAATGACGATGTCATGGGTGGAAAATCAAAAGGAAGTGTTATGATGTACGATGGTGCTCTTTGGTTTTGGGGAAAACTCAGGTAAAATAATTGATTTCTTTGATCGACTCTTAATTTAATTTCAGCCCCGAAAATCGAGGCGGTTTTTCGTCCTGTCGCCGATCTGTTGGCGCTTCTGACTCAGCTCATTCTTCTTACGCCGGCATGAATGGAGTCAAATTCACGGCAAAAGCCGAGCAAGGAACAAATGGTCCTCGAACTTTCCGCGTTAACGTTTCCGTCAAGAACAGCTGGAACTGGCTCATGACTAAAACGTTCATGGTTGAATTCCAACCTACTCAAGAATGGAAAAACTACTCTTTCGGTTTTGAGGAGTTCACGTACACCTGGATGGCGAAACCGAGCAACAAGTACCAGCTCGCCGATTTCCTCGCCGAAATCAACGAGGAAGCCTTCTTTTTGTACGACAAAAACTTTGACGACAACTTTTTGCTCACTGTCAAAGACTTTGAGCTTTACTGAGAAAAATTCATGCACAATAAAAAATTCAAAAAAAAAATCATGTTGGATTTTTTAATCTTTATTTTTAAACTTCTAACAATCGATCGAAACAACTTCCGTTTCTTTTTTTCCAATTTTTAACATTTCAATTTCTTTCCGCGCTTCGTCCAGTTGACTTCGCAAGCTCCCGATTGTTTTCTCGTGTTTGTCGATTTTCTGCATCATCCATAAATAAACTTTATCTCCCGTTTCGCTCTCAGCTTCAAGGTCGATTACTTTTGGTTTCTTTGAATTGCTGACTTGGAAAACTCCGTTTGTAAGTTCTTTTATAAAGTCTTTATATTTTTCATCATTCCAGTTTTATATTATTTTTTTGATGAAAATCTAAAAACTTGTCTGATAAATTATGTACTGAAATCTTTGGCAGGTCTGTAGGGAAAATTCTCTTTCCGTTCAAATTAGTATTTGACGAAATACTACTATTTGAAATTGCTGGACGAGGAGCTATTGCTGGAAGCAGGGTCGGTAGTGAGTCCACTATCGTTTGAGCTGTCAGGTTTTGTGAGGCTAAGGTGGTGATAAGAGCAGCAGGGGATGAACTTTGAAAACTAAGCGCATTTTTTGGTGATTCGCGGGTTTGAGGCTTGATAGCATTCATTTCGCTGATACTTTTAAACTAAGAGCAAATTAAAATCTTGTTAATATTTAATTTAACCTGTGAATCGATTCTAGTTTCTGTAAGCGGGAAGATTTTATCCTTTTCAGTCTGAGACGCGAGTCTGTAGATTTCGAATTTGTGATGAAGATTTTGAAGGACTGGATGTTTTGATGGGGCTGAGGCAAAAATCTGCTCGCAAATGAGAGACACGCTTGAATTATCGTATCTTCCTTTCAGCTTATTTTTTTTATAAATTTTGTTTAAAAAATACAAAAACTTACTTTTACAGGATCATTTATCAAATTACTTATCGTCTGAACGCGAGTGAAAATATTCGTCAAGGCACTTTTCGGTTTGTAATAACTCGTCGCGAACCATATTCCTTTTTCAATTCGAACTCGATCTTTTGAGGTTTGTAAAAGCAAGGCCATTATCGACAAGTTGGCTTTGTTGGTCTGCAAATGAGGATCAAGCTTGGACATGTAAAATTTAAGAACGCCAACTGGACAAGGGAATGCAGCGTTTTCACTCGCTTGAGGGATAATCCAGCCATTGCTGAATGAGTTTTTAATTCATAAACAGAGTATAATTCATCTGTCTGATTTCACGATAAACAAGAATCGAGACAAACTATTTGCCGTTTACGTACCTATTGTTTGATGCGTAGATTTTCTGCAATCTTTTCGACGGTAAAAAGTACTCGCCGTGTTTATCTTCATGATGAATGAAATCACCAAATTTTAGATTTTCAATTTCAGAAACAGTAAATATTCTCAAGTAATTAATCACAATGAAGTGCACCAGACAGGAGAGCACTTCAGGCAGCTCGGTGTGGTATTTGACAAAGAATTTTACTGAACAGTAATTTTTTGAGATTTCTGATGATTTATTTTACCAAGTTCAATTGCATCTTCTTTTATTGAAATGTTGCTTTTTGGAAGCAGTTTTACTTCTTCCTCTGATTTTTTCTTGTCTTCAGACTGTTTCTTGAAAAGATATCTTCTCCGCTCGGCCATGGCTTGGTAAACCATCGGAGCTGTGTGTTTCGTTAGCTGAACGCCTTTTAAGCTCAGTTGTCGTCTCAGCCCTGACCATCTAAAATTCATATTTTTTGAAATCAAGGAAGAAAAAATAACCTGCATTCGAGCGTTGTTACTTTAACTTCCGATTCTCCGTGAACGCCACCCATTTTGTATTTGCGAAAGAAATCCGCCACAAGATAGTCCAACTGATGAATTTCAAGCCCGTCAATGACCTGATCGAGGACGAAAAACTCGCCGTGGTCATGTTCGAGCGGAATTGTCGGAATGCCAAGTTTATGAAATGGATCAGTTGCAAGGTACTCGCCAAACTGCTTTACAACTGTTCTAAAAAACGCAATTTGAGAAAGGTCAAATTATTAATAAAAAGAGGGGAGGGGCGAGCCAATATTCCCATGTCGCAATAATTCTTGTATGCATAATATGAACATGCGCGGCGGCCCGGGCATATTTGTAATTCTCGCAATCGGAAAATAACTGTTCTATGACTCGAATTTTGACGCGTCAGAAATTATATTTTCGGAAAATAAGTTTACCTGTCAGAAGAAAGCGTAGATTTCTTAAATTCTTTGTTATCGTTATTCTGCTGATAAGAAGGAGTTCCAATCGTCAATCCCTCAGGATAGCTCAGCAGCGACGCTCCGGAAGACAAAACTGACATGCTCGTGCCGGAATGTCGCTGATTCGCAAATGAGAAATCTGAATCTTCAGTTTTGATTATTTCTTCTGGCTGCTCTTCACTTTCGTCTTCTCTTACATCGATGACGTAGACAGAACTACAAAATAATTATGAAAATAGTCAAAATATCGCAATTTAAACCCGTTTGTTTGAATTTTAACTGTATTTGGCAAAATAAAACGAGACTTTGAACTTGATTGGAAATATGGCATTGCTTCAAAAAATTTGTATCTGCTCTGAAGTAGATAATTTGCAGCTCATGAATAGAGCCGCTAAATCTAGAGCAATATAAAAAGATTTTATTTCGAAATATTATCATATTCGTATTGCTACAAGCTCTGTCAATGATAATCAGAAACGTATTTTACATGATAAAAGTCAATTATCAAATTGATAAAATTGCTTACAAAGTTGGCGAAACGAAGCTTCGCGTAAAATTATATTTTTTATAAATTTTTTTTTTTTATTTATTTTTTCTTTTTTTTTTTAGAAAGATCCTAATTAAGTTTTCATCCCTTTTTGAAACCCCCTTAAACTCACTCATCATCAGTGTCTGCCTGCTGCATTGTATTATCGTATATTTCGTTTTGCTCTCGGCTGGTGGTCGCCTTTGTGGCGGAAAAAAATATGAGACAAAACAAGACAGGAGGCTATACAATATCGAATGAGCTAATAAAAGATTTCAGAGCCAATAAGACGCGTTAGAGTCAAAATCTCCAGGACTACTACACGCCAGGGCATATTACAACACGTCACAGCTTCGAGTAGCCATACTTAGCAAGTGTTCTGTCAATTTTCCGATACAAAAATTTTGTATAATTTCGCCAAAAATTTTTACTCAAAGTCAATTTTCTAATCAGAATTGAGCATATTTATCAATATAAGCTAAAGTCTCTTGCCACATTTTCCTGCGTGGTCCCCTTGGGTCCACGAATTAATAAAAAATTCAGGAAAACTCAAAAAATTATATTTTTAAAATTTTTTTACTTTAAAACAGCAATTTCTTCAATATTGAAAAATCATATAAAAAGAATAAATTTTGTGTAAACTCACTCTTCAGATTCAGAATCGGCTTGATCACACATGGCCAGGTCTCTGGTGTGAGCTCAAACGCGTCATGGTAAGATTCGGGGAGATACCAAAAGAAGCGATCTCCTGAACAGGCGATCCAGCGCTGGCATGTTATATTTTACTATTTGGACTCGCGCTCTCGGCTCAACGAGCGCCCACGCAGTATCAACACTACTGTAAGTGACTGTATCATCGTCTCCAAGAATCAGCTGATCATAAATATATTTTTGAGTGCGCGCAAAGCTTTTATTTATCGAATTAGAATTGAAAAAAAACAACATTTAAAATGAGTCCAAAAGCTGCTCTAGAATCTGCTTTGTTTCTTCTTTTTCCATTTTTTCTTCTTCAGATATCTTAGAAAAGTCAGACATCCATCAAAGGCGAATAACTTACTTTTGCTTCTGCATTAAGCAAATAATATGATGAATTGAGCGGCAATCGAGATTTTCTGTCTTTAAGTCGGTTTTTCTCCCTTTTTCGCATTGATGGAACAACTCTTACAGAAATTTTAACATTTTAGTTTTTTTTTTGTTCAGAATATCAAAATAAATAATATTTACTTATCGTTCTCGATTTTCCAAGAGTATAAAACTGCAAAAAATAATAAAAATATTTTTATCTTCATTTTAAAATCTTTAGATTCAACTGAAATATTTATTTTATACGTTCAAGTCGGAATTTAATTGACATGTTTTTGATTTGATGCGAAAGCAGTGTCAAATTAACTCAAATTCAGTTAAAAATTCAGCCTAGTCGATTCTTGAAATCAATTTTATTTTCAGAAAACGGTTACTTCGTCGAAACAATCAGCGAATTCAATATCGTCATTTTGTGTTTCTAAAAAAAAACTGTTTAAATTAAAATAAATAAAAAATAAATACCTAATTCAGATTTTCTCCGTTTCAGATTTGACGATCTTCTGCTTAAATTTTGCGCTTGATCGTTTTCAATCACTAAAAATTTCCAGCTCTTCATTTTCTCAAAAAACGTACCAAAAGCATTTCGCCTTTCAGACGGTTTGACAATCTGAACTCTTGCATGAAGATATTTTCTGTAATTTTTGTCAATTTGACTTTCATTTCTGATCGAATGATAAGCGAGAACATCAACAAATTTCTGAAAACAAAAAACAAGCAGGACGATCCAGCAAACAAGCGTTAAAATGACGAGCGTCGTGTCAACTGGATCCCAAACTCGAACGTGATTTTCTGGAGGATCGTTTCGGACAACTTCGATTATGCTAGAATTGTCAGCGCTGTAGACGGCGGTGTATTCGTTGCAAATGCTCGATCCAAATTCAACGTTTCTATTGTCTTCGCTCAGTTCAAAAAGAAACTTGCAAAGATGCTTTTTATGCACAGAAACTTGATCGCCGTAGATTTTACCATGCTGAAACAGGTTAACTCAAATGAGTCAAAATCGGCAATTTGATAATTTTCTTTATTTTTGTACCTTTCCGACATTCATTTTTTCTCTACTTTTAACAGCGCCGAATCATTCTTTACAGCTCCGAAGATGATTTCCCGTCGCATAATTAGCTGATGAATACTTATGGACTTGCATTTTCATTTCCCAGAGGCATTTTTCAACAAAGCTGTTTTAATTGTCGTCTTTCGCCGAAATACTTTTCGGGCACTTTTTGACAGCCATGACATTTTCGAACTTTTTATAAACCAGCGACTTTCTTGTCTTTGAGCAAAAAAATGAATTTTGGGGTTGAGAGTTGCGTTTTTGATTCAAACTGTCCTCAGTTTGTAAAAGAGAGTTATGGTTACTCTTTCAAGAGTCATTCTTCGCGTGGGACATACTTTCAGGATCCACAAGAAGGAAATCTGACAAGAATTTGCCCGTTTCCGGCTATACACGATTGCGAATGGGTTTTCGACGAAATCAAGAAAGAGAACGACGATTTTTTCTACCTCGATTTTCTCGGCATTGATATTCCAAAATTTGTTAATGATGAAACTTTGGAAGAAGCACGATGCGAAGAGGCGTGGTTACAAATACGAGACGACAACGGAGATTTTTTTTATATATTTTGTGGACCAGTTGCGTACTCGTTTAACGCGAATATTTACGGCAATACGCTGCAATTCCCGTATTTGCTCAAACGCACAGATGAATATTTTAATCCTGCGGAATTTCAGAAAGTAGAAAAGGTTGAAATTGCTGAGGACAGATTTTATTTGAAAGTCGCGACTGAATCAAAAATGAGAGTTACTTTTCATGCGAACGTTGAAGAATATTTCCGGATATCTGGCTTCGAAGGAAGATTTTACTTTGAGCAGTTCTTCAACAAGAGTTTATTTGATACAGTAAATCAACCTTGCCCTGCTTATTCTGATCAGGATATGTATACCTGCCTCGATCAAGAAAAAACAGCATTCGGTTCAGAGATAAAGAGCCATATTAGCTACGGACAGATCAATAGCGACTCGAGTGGTAATCCGCGAACTTGTAATTATCCAAACAATTTCACTTGCTCTTGGTCAATCAACGCGGAAGAAGAAAACAAAGTAATTTTTTTTGAAAATGTGGAAATGGACGAGATTTCTGTCAAAGAAGGTGACGAAAAAAACCCGCTAAAAGACGGACTTTCTGGCGATTTTATTTATCTAAACAGCTCTCAAGGATTCAGGATGAGATCTACCGGGCCGAATATTCATAAACCTCACGTTTATGAAATATATGAAAAATCAGACGATGTTGTATTCGAAAAACTTAGAAAGAACAGTTTTCTTTTTCGCTTACTTGAAAACTCATCGCTTGATATCACATTTTCAACGGACGCGAATGAAGTTTATGGAGGATTTAAGATTTTGATAATGTCCGATGGAAAATATTTAGAATATTTGAACGGGAGATCGACGACAACAGTGACATCAACAACGACCACGTTGGATAAAATGAGCTCGTCCACGACACTTTCTCAGAGATCAGTTGAGAACTCATCAACAAGTTCAGCAGAAAAGAATTTGATGCAAATTTTGTTATTTTTCTTAATTTTCATCTGCTTTTTTAACACGTAAAAAATTAATTTTTGTAGAACAATAACACGATAATTTTAAAGTCAGTGAAATGTATTGTGTGAGAACAGTTAAGAACGAGTGTAAAAAAATTATGCGAGAACAGCGATTGCCTTCTTTGCAATTGCAGCGGCCATGTTCTTCGACTGTGCAAGAGCCTGCTTTGGCTCGTCGGCGATATCGGGCTTGGTCTGCTTGGCAAAAGCGTAGGCAGCTTCCTGGGACACATTTTATATCTTGATTAACAAAAAAGAAATTACCTTGACAGCTCGTCGAGCAACGAGAGCCTGAAGAGTCTCTTCCTGGCCAGCATTGGCGGTCTTGAATTCGGCCTTCTGGAGCCAGGTGACGATGAAGGGGATCAAATCCTCGCTGACTTTGTCCATGGCCTTTTTGGCCTTTGAGCCCTCAACTCGCCATTTCTTTCGGTGATCAGCGGCTAAAAAAATTATAAAATTGGACTTTTATGATTTTAACTTACGATCAGAAAGAACTCGCTGGCATTCCTTTCCGAGAAGGAGAGAAAGCTTGTCCTTA
>Ga0115008_10005926_pt1 | contig 10078 bp, 7 predicted proteins | sample FraStrMetagenome_FD_87164 | JGI IMG/M metagenome (GOLD analysis project Ga0115008, IMG submission 87164) | Marine eukaryotic phytoplankton communities from Arctic Ocean - Fram Strait ARC3M Metagenome | ecosystem: Environmental > Aquatic > Marine > Oceanic | place: Fram Strait | collected 2012-06-18
ATTATTCGCTGGCTAATTTGAAACTATTCAATTTCAAAGAGGATGAGATCAGCGCGATGGAGTTACAGCAGACTCATTCGGCGACTTCTCATATGAGTCGTATCTATTTGAATTTTGCTCTTGGTAAGGCCTACGAGGACAACGGCGACTTCGAGAGAGCCTTTGCCTCTTATGAGCGCGGTAACGCCTTTAAAAAGTCCCAAAGTCGTTATAAATCTGAAGAGCTATCAGATGAATTTGCGGCTCAGGCTGAGGTTTTTGACTCGGCCTTTGTCACGCGCCATAGAGGTACTGGTTTCGCCGCTCCCGACCCGATTTTTATCGTTGGCCTACCCCGAGCGGGCTCCACGTTGCTCGAGCAAATTCTAGCGTCACACAGTTTGGTGGATGGCACGATGGAATTACCGAACATGCTGGCATTGGCGCAAAAGTTGCGGCGCGGTGAACGCATGGGAATGACTAATCACTACCCGGCCGTATTGCAGGAATTGGACGCTGCCAAATTCCTTGATTTTGGTCAAAAATTTATCGATGAAACGCGTATTCACCGTGGCACTGCACCTTTTTTTGTGGACAAAATGCCGAACAATTTTAGGCATATCGGCCTGATTCATTTAATGCTGCCGAATGCCAAAATAATCGATGCGCGGCGGCATCCAATGGGCTGTTGCTTTAGTGGTTTTAAACAGTTATTTGCCGAGGGGCAAGAATTCACCTACGGCCTTGCAGAAATCGGCACGTATTATCGAGACTATGTCGCGCTCATGGATCACTGGGACAAGGTGTTGCCGGGTAAAGTACTGCGAGTGCAGTATGAAGAGGTGGTCGCGGATTTGGATACACAAGTTCGCAGGATTCTCGATCATTGTGGGCTAGAGTTCGAGTCAAGTTGTATCAACTTTTATGAAAATGAACGCTCGGTGCGGACGCCGAGTTCAGAGCAGGTGCGGCAACCTATCTACCAAACCGGTGTTGAACAATGGAAAAATTTTGAGGGCCACTTAGACCCCTTGAAAGCGGCTTTGGGCTCGGCGCTAGATCGCTATCCTGTCTAATCTGAGTATGCGTAATTTTTATATATTAGGAGAATAATTGTGTCAAAAATGGTCATGAGCGAGACTGAAATTTATCAATTAGTCGAGAGTTGTTTAGTCGCAAATGGCTGTGATTCTGCCAACGCTTCAGCTCTTGCACGAACTATATCTGCGGCCGAACGGGACGGCTGCGCCTCCCACGGATTGTTCCGCATGCCCGGTTATATCGCCTCGCTGCGCAGCGGCAAAGTGGATGGCTGTGCAACGCCGACCGTTGAGCGGATATCGCCGGCGGTGGTCAGGGTCGACGGCCATGGCGGCTATGCGCCTCTGGCGCTAGAGCGAGGTCGCGACGCCTTGATCGAGGCGGCGCGGGAAAATGGCATTGCCGCGATGGCGCTTGTTAATCTGCATCACTTTGCCGCGCTTTGGGCAGAGGTCGAGCCGATTGCCGAGGCCGGATTAGTTGCCATGGCCTTTACCACCTACAAGCCTGCGGTGGTGCCAGCGGGTGCTAAGCAACCGCTGTTTGGCACCAACCCGATGTGCTTTGGCTGGCCGCGCGGCGATCGGCCACCGCTAGTGTTTGATCAGGCGTCCGCGGCGATGGCGCGCGGCGAGGTCATGATTGCCGCGCGCGACGGCCATCCGGTGCCGCTGGGCACTGGTGTTGATGCCGATGGCGAATTGACAACTGACGCGCAAAAAATTATCGATGGCGGCGCGCTGTTGCCGTTTGGCGGACACAAGGGCTCGACCATCGCCATGATGATCGAGCTACTGGTGGCCGGCCTTACCGGTATGGATTTTAGCTACGAGGCGCAACAAAACGACAACAACGATGGCGGACCACCCAATGGCGGTGAATTTATGCTCGCGATCGACCCCAATCGATGCGGCGATGCGGATAATTGGTTGCAGCACTCGGAGGAGTTTTTGGCCCGTTTGAGCGGCATGCCCGGTGCTCATATTCCCGGTAATCGTCGCTACGCCAACCGCGTCGCGCACGCAAATGGCGGCATCGCCGTCAAACAGTCGGTGTACGACGCCTGCCAGCAGTTTATGCGTCCAGCATAGCGTGCTGGGGGTCTCCGGCTAGCAGATCGGTGCAGTCCAACGCCTAGTCGATCACTGCGCTCAAACCCAGTCGCTCAAGATGCTTGGGTGTTTCGTCGGTGATCGTTTCACGCATCGCCTCCGCCGCGGGTGACAGCGTCCAACCCCGGCGGCATAACAACCCGATGTGACGGGTTTCCGTTGGCAATAACGGTCGGCAGACTAAGCTGTCATCATTCAGCGGCATCGCTAGCGAGGGAAGAATACTAACGCCCAAATTGGCGTTCAGCATGGCGATCAAGGTGGTAATGTTGGGGAAGTCAAACCGTGAGGTGGCAATGTCTTGTCGGTTTTGCAGGGCCTGGGTGATGCCGCTGTCTAAAAACGTTGCTTGGTTTAATTGCTCCCAGGCGATCGGCCCGCTAGTTTCGGCGAGCTCATGGTCGCGGTGGCACACCAGTTGCAGTTGATCGGTAAAGAGCGGCGTGAAAGTTAGCTCTGGGTTTGGATTCCATAGACTGCCGAGCCCAAAATCAACTTCGTTGCGTTCGACCCGCTGCTGCACACCGCGAGAGCTGTCGTCGTCTAGGTGCAGGTGAATGCCCGGGTATTGGGTGGCGAAAGTCTTGATAATCGACGGCAGTAAATTGGTCGCTACCGACGGTAACACCGCCATACTCACATGACCCGCGCGGCGCTCGGCTGCGGCTCTGAGGTCGAATATGGCGGTATCAAAATCTCTTACCAAGCGCTCTGCCACTGGGATAAAATTTTCGCCCTCGGCGGTTGGACTGACGCGCCGGGTAGTGCGCTCGAGCAATTTGATACCAATAAACGACTCCAGTTGCTTGATCGCCAGGGTGATCGCGGGTTGGGTGCGCGACAGCTCTTTGGCGGCCTGATTAAAGCTACCCTGTCGGGCGACGATGATAAACGTGCGCAAATGCCGCAGGGTAATATTGAGGTGTTTCATGCGCGTTGACCGCCGTTATGGTTACCGTTGTGACACCGATTAGTGTCGTTTAATCAATTAATCGAAGAATATATTAGCTTGTCTTATTTATCTATAGAAATATTTGAATTGCATTGTTGCCGTCTAAGATAAAAAATAGCCTCTCTAAGATTTGTCCATAAGCGTTAATACGCCGGGTACTCAGCACCTACGGACAATTTACCAGTTAATCGAGATGATGGAGACGGTACATGTCAGTCGGAGCGTTTAAGAATTTTATCGATGGTCAATGGGTCGCGGGTGAATCGTTCATCGCCAATATCAATCCGTCGGATACCAGCGACACCATTGGCGAGTATGCTCGGGCCACGGCTGCCGATGGTCTGGCGGCGATAGAAGCGGCCAATCGGGCGTTTGATGACTGGGCGCAGAGTGGCCTCGAACAGCGCAAGGCAATTCTCGACTTTATCGGCAATGAACTGATCGCTCGCAAGGACGAAATTGGTGCGGTACTGGCGCGCGAAGAGGGCAAAACCCTCGCCGAAGGCGTTGGCGAAGTCGGCCGCTCTGGTCAGTTCTTCCAGTATTATGCGGCAGAAACGCTGCGTTTGATGGGCGAGAACACCGCGTCGGTGCGGCCCGGTGTCGACGTCGACGTGCAGCGTGAACCGCTCGGTGTGGTGGCGATTGTTACGCCGTGGAATTTCCCGCTGGCGGTGGCGGCGTGGAAAGTCGCTCCGGCGCTCTGCTATGGCAATTGCGTGGTCTTGAAGCCGGCTGAATTAGTGCCTGCTAGCGCCTGGATGCTGGCCGAAATCATCAGTCGCAGTGGCCTGCCAGCGGGGGTTTTTAACTTGGTGATGGGCGCCGGTCGAGATGTCGGTGAGGCGTTGTGTACATCGCCGAATGTTCAGGCGTTGACCTTTACCGGATCGGTGGGGGTAGGGCGGCGCATTGCTCGCAACGCGATCGACAATATGGCCCGCGTGCAGCTTGAAATGGGCAGTAAAAATGCGTTGGTTGTGCTCGATGACGCCGACCTCGATACCGCAGTGCAGTGCGCGGTTGCCGGCGCCTATTTTGGCACAGGGCAAAAGTGTACCGCGTCGTCGCGACTGATCGTCGAGGCGGGTATCCACGATCAATTTGTCGCTCGAATGATCGCCGAAATCGATAAGCTAGTGGTTGGCAATGCCATGACGCCGGGGGTGCATATCGGCCCGGTAGTGGATGAACGCCAGTTGCAGCAAAACCTTGAATACATGCAGATCGCCTTGGCTGAGGGAGCTGAATTGGCCTGTGGTGGGGAGCGCTTGGCGTTGGACACCGATGGGTTCTTTATGTCGCCGGCGCTGTTTATCAATACCGACAACCAGATGCGAATCAATCGCGAAGAAGTCTTCGGCCCGCTCGCCTGCGTCATCAAAGTCGACGACTATGAGCGAGCGTTGGCGGTTTCTAACGATTCGGATTTTGGTCTGACCTCGGGCATTATTACTCAGTCGCTAGCCCGCGCTGCGCACTTTAAGCGGCATTCTAAATCGGGTTGTGTGATGGTCAACCTCCCCACTGCGGGCACCGATTATCACGTGCCGTTCGGCGGACGCAAAGCGTCCAGCTATGGCCCGCGCGAACAGGGACAGTACGCGAGAGATTTTTACACCATTATAAAAACCAATTACAGCAAACCCTACTAAACCTGTCTGTAGGGAATGGATAAGGGGCCGTCAACCGCGCTCGGTGATGGCCTCGACTGGGTATTAATAGTACCTATCCAAAGATGATTTAGAGGTGATGTCAATGAAGCAAGATATGCTGATGATCGACTGTTTACAGTACATCAACTGGAACCGTGAATTGTTTAAAGAGGCACAACAAAGTGGTTTGAGCGCGATTCATGTGACCATTGCCTATTGGGAAAATATCCGTGAAACGCTCGAAAATATAGGCACCTGGAACCGGCATTTTATCGATCACAGCGATCTGATCATGCCAGTGCATCGGGCCAGCGATATTCTCGAGGCGCAACGCCTCGGTAAAGTCGGCATTGTCTTTGGTTTTCAAAACTGCTCGCCGATTGAAGACGATGTCAAGATGGTCGAGATACTGCACCAATTGGGTGTGCGGGTCATGCAGCTCACCTACAATAATCAGAGCCCACTGGCGACGGGTTGTTATGAGGCCGAGGATAGCGGTATCACGCGGTTTGGTCGCGAGGTAATCAAAGAGATGAATCGTGTTGGCATGATTGTCGATATGTCCCACAGCGCCGAGCACTCAACCTTACAGGCGATTGAATTGTCGACTCGACCGATCGCTGTTACCCACGCCAACCCGACCTTTTTTCACGCGGCGCTGCGCAATAAATCCGACCAAGTATTGCGCGCTCTCGGCGAGTCCGGCGGTATGATCGGGTTCAGTCTGTATCCTTTTCACCTGGCTAATGGTGGCGACTGCACGCGCGATGAGTTTTGCAGCATGATAGCTAAAACCGCAGATATGATTGGTGTCGAACGCATTGGTATCGGCTCAGACCTATGCCAAAACTGGGGCTACGATACCCTCGAATGGATGCGCAGTGGTCGCTGGACGACCACCGTCGATCACGGCGAAGGTTCCGCGGCGAGTCGTGCATGGCCCAAGCAGCCGAGCTGGTTTCAGGGGTCTGGCGACATTGTGAATATCGCCGAGGGCCTGCGGGCAATTGGTTTCTCGGAAGCCGAAACCGCTCGGGTCATGGGTCAAAACTGGTTGGATTTTTTTGCGCTGTCGTTTTCGCCGAGCAAAGCCATTTAATCCGTCTCAAGGCACGTAACGAGTGGATTTTTAGCCGCCTGGTTAAGCCTGTCTGAGTGGCGCTAGCAGCCTTGAGCATTTTTTTTGAGAAATCGTAATTGCCGATGACGCAGGTGTGTAACAGGCAGTCGTAATTGCGCTCTAGTCTGGCAACATCGAGGGTTACACTGCAGTCCTATGGACATCTATCTTCCGCATTTGTTGAGCCTCCAAGAGGCCGCGTTTGAAGCGCCTCCCGAGGCCGCTGAGCCCGTTACTGTGCTGCCTTTGGCGGATCGCGGCGAACTACCGATGCGGCCGGCGGAGCAAGTCATGCAGCTTGACCGCTTGGGCAGTTTTCACCAGTTTCGTCTGAGCTTTATGCGTACCTTGGTACGTCGTATGATGGCCGAAAAATGGTCGATCGAGAACGTCGCGTTCGACCTCGACAGTGGCGGTTATGGGACCGTCGTCTATCGTGTTCAGGCGCTCTATGGACGTTACAGTTTCGTGCTCTTTTCAAACTATCTCGACGACACCTTGCGCAACGATCGGGTAATCGCCAATCAGTGGGATCTGACCATGGCGCTGTGCGAGGGGTCGGTCGACCATGAACAGTTGGAGCAGTTGCGGACTAATATCCCCAAGCAGGAAGCGGGGCGCGTAGACTCACGGGTGTTGGTGTTGTCGCGGGCCAACAAAAGCGCCCGCAATTTTGATTATGTGGTCGATGAACTGGCGCGCGGTGAGCAGCCCAATATCGATCTGATTGCCGAAGTCGGCTACCTCTACCGCACCACCGCTGCCTACGGTAGCGGCAAGCTTGGTATGGCCGATTGGGACAAGGTGCGCTCGGTACATCGCGATTTTGCCCGGCCATTTGCGGCAGAGATGTTTACCTGTTTCATGCTGCGCCACTTTAGTTTGCAGCAGGTGGAGTTTTTGGCTGCACAGCGAGCGCCCGCGACGGCGGTGGCCCTAGATGATCGGATCAAACGTTTTTTTGGTATTGGCAATTCAACCGGTCTCGGCATGGCGCCTTTTTTGATTAACCACCCCAAGTTGATTAATCAGTGGGTCGAGGTGCGCGAGACGGCGCTGGCGACGGTGATGCGTGACGGCCATTGCAGCGCTGAAAAAGTCGAAGAACTGCGCGGGTTTGTGTGTCGTGTCAGGCAGCATCTTGCAGAGATAGTGACTGAGGATGCCCTGCAGAAAGCGTCTAACGGGTTGGTGCACGACGAACTGCTGCAACTGTTGGCGTGGCTCGATGATTTTGGCCCCACGCTGACCGACTGGCAGCAACTCTCTGAACACGCCAGTCACTACTGGCGAGTTGAGACCCAAGAGTTGATCAACAGCCTGTTGATCGAACTGTTCCCAGAGTTGGTCGACGTGCTTGAGAACCATATGGATACCGATGAGCGTTACGATTGCATTCCTGAAATGCCAGTTTGTGATCTGCTGGCGAGTATCGAGCGGGCCTATGATTGGGCGTTGGAGTTTGATTTTTCGGAGCCGGTACAGCGCGGTATCTTCTGGTATCGCTCCGAGGAAAAAATGGAACCTCGACTGGGTCACACCGATATCGATGCGGGTGCGGACCGGCAGATGCAGTTGGTGGTTGCGCGCTCGGTGAGCGAGTGTTACCGCGCGTTGAACGCCTATCTCGGCGAATACCCCGACGATGATGTGGCGCGATTTTTAATGCGCCAACCGCAATATCGCGGAATCGTCTGTCGCATTCAGACTATGGCGCCGCTGCGTTATGGTGAAATTCGCGAAAATCTTGCCCACCGCGAGATTCTGCCGATCCACCTGTTGCGCTGTAAATTGTCATTTTTTGGCGTCAGTAAGTTTGATCCGCGCTCGCGCCTATGGGTGAGAAATACCATGTTTCAGGGCGCACCGTTGGTCTCAGATTTTCTGTCGAGCGACGCGGCAAGCCTTGTTGATAGTTGGCAGTTTCCTGTCAAACCGGCGTTTTGAAGGCGTGCAGGCGCGGTGAAAGTCTCCAAGAATGAGCTGATTGCAGCGCTCAAAAAATCCTTTGAGGGCTTGGGGTTTCAGTATGGGGATTATCTTGACGCGGCCAACATGGTCGCCTGGGCGCAAATGCATGGACTCGATGGCCTGGGGCAGTTGTCTCTGGCGCTACCCTTTCTAGATTCAAAACCGCACAGTAGTCGCGCGTTGGAACCGGTGCCGTCGGAGTTCTGGGTGTTTGATGTCGAGGGCGACAGTATTTTGCTATGCGGTAGCCAAATAGTCGACATTGCCTGCTCTGTCGCACGTCGGCAATCGGCCGCCTGTGTGCGCGTCGATAACTGCCACAACCGTCTGTTTGTGACCGAGCGATTGGCGAATGCTGCGCAGCGTGGATTGGCGACCATGGCTTGCTGGTCGACCTCGGGTACTTTTGAGGTAGTAGCGTTCGAGGCGCACGCCAGATATCCCAAAGTAACCCGCTTTGCAATCGATAAGCGAGACGCTGCAACCCGGCAGAGCCTCTTCGTGTTTTGTGGGCTGCCGACGGTGGATCTGCAGGTAATGCTAGAGAGCTTGGTGCCGGATGGTTGGAATGAGTTTGGCAACGGCACTGAGCTACATGACGACTTTTTTCGCAGCGCCTACGACGCGGCTCTGGATGGCGGCATCGACATGCCGGCGTCGCTGTGGTCGTCGTTTGATCGACTTACAGCGCGGGTCTTGGTGGAGTCGACCGAGACTTCTAGGGCCGGCGCTGGCGAATAGCGATAGCGCGCACTCGCGACTTAATCTTTGGATTTTTCCGCTTGTTGGATCAGCCAATCCTTAAATTTTTGCGCCTGGGACTGAATCGGCTTATTTGACGGTGTGGCCAAGAAAAACGACTCTGCCGCCGCGATCGACTCGTTAAAAGGCGCTATTAGACGGCCGCTCGCGAGCATTTCGGCGGCTAATGACGAGCGGCTAAGGGCGATACCGTGACCGTGGGCGGCCATCTCCATAGCGGTCATGAGTGAGTCGAAGTGAACGCCTTGCGATGCATCGATGCCGTGATAGCCAAGTTGTTTCAGCCAGTGACCCCACCCCTCCTCGTAACCGATCACGTGTAGCAGACTGTAGTCGTTTAAGCTATTGGGTTGATCTGGAATGCTCTGTTGGTAGAGTAATTTCGGGCTGCACACCGGAACCAGTCGATCCCAAGTGAGTCGATCACTGCTAAAGTCAGGCCAGTTGCCCTTGCCGTAGCGAATTTCTACGTCGGCCTCTGCGTCGGCACCGGTAACCCAGATGTTACTGGTAAAGCGCAGATCGATATCCGAATACTGATGGCGAAAGTCGGCCAGTCGCGGTGCCAACCAGGTATTAAAAAACACCAGGTTAACGCGCACGCTCAACGTGCGGCTGCGCTCTTTACCAAATACCTCATCGGTGATTACTGCGAGGTTTTCAATCGCTTCGCGCACCCCGGGAATATAGGCGCGCCCAGCATCGGTGAGCGCTAGACTTCGTGGCAGCCGTTTGAACAGGGCGCAACCCAATCGCGATTCGAGCCCCTTTATTTGCTGGCTGAGCGCGGCCTGTGTCATGTGCAACTCGGTGGCCGCCTGGGTAAAATTCAAGTGTCGGGCGGCGGCCTCAAAGGAGCGCAACCAGTTCAATGGGGGCAACCTCTTTTTCATACTGCAGTCCTCTTGCGTTAGGTCGTAGAGCTCTCGGGTGGATCGATCGACGCGCCGAGTTTGGACGCGGCACCATACAGTAAGTCGGCATGTTCAACTAGCTCATCGAGGCTTTTTCTCACCAGTGGCGCGTGAATAAAAAGGCAACCGCACAGACGCCGTTGACGATCTTTAATCGGCACCGCGCAACCCACCATTCCATCCACAAACTCTTCGTTATCGGTGGCTATTTTACGCTGTTTGATGGTGATCAAATCCGCTTCCAACTGCACTGGATCGACCAGCGTATTGCGAGCGTAGCGCTGTAGCGGCAGGCTGTCGATGATTTTTTCCCGGCGTTGTTTGGGCAGCGAACTCAGGTAGAGTTTGCCGCTGGCGGTGCACCACGCTGGGGTATGGCTGCCGATGCTGAGGTTCAGTTGCAGTGGCCAGTCGGATTGAACTCGGTCGTAGTACACCATGTGGCTACCATTGGGGATGGCGATGCCGCAGGTTTCGCCAATTTTTTCGGTCAACTGTTCCAATATCGCGCGGCGTACCGCGCTAAACCGTTGGTGGTGCAGAATGCCCCAGGCGACACCGTTCATACGCTC
>Ga0115008_10005927_pt1 | contig 10077 bp, 8 predicted proteins | sample FraStrMetagenome_FD_87164 | JGI IMG/M metagenome (GOLD analysis project Ga0115008, IMG submission 87164) | Marine eukaryotic phytoplankton communities from Arctic Ocean - Fram Strait ARC3M Metagenome | ecosystem: Environmental > Aquatic > Marine > Oceanic | place: Fram Strait | collected 2012-06-18
AATCTCTCTCAATATCCGTTTTTCCTTCTTTTAGTTTTTTGGTGAAGTAAATTCGTTGCTCATCGCCTGGTTTGATAACTTTACATCGGAAGAGACCGCTGAGAGTGCGACCAGCACACTCTCGCACCTCGGGTCGCGAATCATCAAGCATTCCAAAGACCAGCTTTTCAATCTTGGCAGAGTGAACTTGGTTCAGGAAGAAGTTTCGGAAGAGAACTCGCTGTAAAAGCCTTAAATATTATAAATATAAAAGGCAAGAAAATTAACATACTTGAGAAGTGTAAGACGAACTTGCCAGGAATCTTTCAAAGCGCATTCCGACATTACATCGATTCCATGAGCAACAACTTCTCGTTTTTGATAACTCTGCGCGAGCGCTAAAATAGAACTAGAACTTGGTCAATTCAAAAGTCGCCTCGCGGCGGAAGCTTGTTTTCGAGGTATTATTTTTCTGTTATCGAAAATATACCGACAAAATCTTACCGACTAAGCAGCGAGTCATTTTATCGCGATCGGAGTCGTCTGAGAATTCAGCTTGTCCTGTTTCTTTCAGCAGGACTCCAAGCCACTTCCATGTTCCAGGAAGGCCGAATGCGATGATTTTGTTAAGAGTGAAGAGCATCGTATTGAAAATGTTCTTGGCCTCCTCAGTCTCTACCTTTTCATACTTGTGGAAAATGTCGACAATAGCTTTGTGCGCAAAAGGGTGATCTGCGCCGACTGTTTCTTGATCTTTCCAGATAAGGGTTGAGAAGATGAGTTGACCGACGGCAGCGCGAATCATGTGATAGTCGTTCGCCAGGACAGACGGGTTCGTTATTATCCATTCGAAAATCCTTTAAAATATTTGATTAATCTCACACTGTAAGACTTGACCTAAAAAATACCTTGTGCGGAACTCGGGCGCTTTCCAGCTGATTCCCTGCGAAACGCATTTTCTCAAAAGCGTAAGTCTGAACTCGTTTGACAACGATGTGTTTTCCTGAAGAAGTCTTGTGGTGTCCAACAAGTAGTCGTATATAATCGCATACTGCCGAATATCTCTGAAAAAAAACATGTTTTTCAAATAAAACGGACTAAACTTACCTTGAGCTGGTAAAATTCTCAATTGTTCGTTCCCAGAATCCTTTGAGCTCTTCCGAAACGCCAGCTAAAGAAAAGTTTTATTGAACTGGTGAACTCGCATGATTGGGAACGCACCAATTGCACGATCAAGGATCGACACTGCCCATTTCTGATAATGGAACGCCTTCGACGCCGGCCAATGATTCAAACAGGTGACAATTGCCGCCCAAATGATGATCGCGACACGCACTGAGCGCGTTTCTGTATGGTCGATGAGTTTCTCAACCCAGGAAATCCAAGGCTCGACAGACTCGGGCCCGAAATTCCGGAACAAGTTGATAAAGAAACAGTTGCTCTGGCGCATGTAAGACTCGTGATTTTTCTCGTTCTTGTCCCAGTGCGCGAGCTGATCAATAACGGTGGCTACCCAGACCGGGTCCGTGATTCGTTTCCACAACGGCTGCTCGACTTCAGTGACATCCTCAGAACATTTTGGATAAGTAGATGGGTTTTTTTCGTCGATTGGAGCATATTTTTTCACCGTTGTTGTCCATGTTGTGTACCCAAGATGACTTCTGTTCGAGTAAAACTGCTCACTGTTCCATGTTTCCTCCGTTTTAAACGAATTTTTGAAGAGAAGCTTCTCAGTTGTCGGCAAATCTTTGACTTCATCTCGTTTGAGGTACTCTCGTGCTCTTACTCGCTTTATCTTATGAAGAACTGTTTGAACGTAAGTAAACGCTCCCAAGCGCCACTTGGGCTGCTCATTTGTCAACTCACGCGCGAGCAGCTCAACATCGGCTGGTTCGATCTCGGTGTCCAGCCGAACCATGAATTTGGCGAACAAAGTGTAGCACAGCTTCCTCCGCGTCCAACTGAGCCTCTCATCTGAGCAAAGAGCGTGAAGCTCTCTTTTCAACGCTTGATGATCGTTTTTACGAGAAACCGCAGCATTAATTTTTCTCTTGTTTGATGCGGAAATTTCATCCTCGCTCAGTGTGAGAACAGACAGACCCTTTATCGTTTCGAGAACGTCGTTGTCCAAGCTGTTGTCGAATTTCATAGTCGAGTAGTTTTCCATAATATTCTTGAAAACATGCATCACCAGATCGTTGACTGACTTTTTGTCACATCTGACTTTGAGCACCAAAGGCCATATTCTCTTGCACAAGCTGTAGTTATGCGAATGCGCAAGAAAAGTATACGAGTGGCCTGTTTTTGAGAGGTCAAGGAGATAAAGAGCACCTTTTAGTGTTTTGTGGGTTTCCAGCTCGGTTTCACTTTCACAGTTTTTCAGCTCCGTTGTGTCCATTTTCTCGGACTCGGATTCTCGTTCTTTTCGAATCGTAGCATTTTGGAAAGCTTTTAGTAGTTTTTTATCCGTGCGCAGTCGGTCAATGTACGCACTATACTTTGCATCAGCAAGCTCTTTCTTCTTTAAATTTACAAGCAGATTAATCAGCGCATCATCGTCAAGCTTTGAGGCATCTTCAAGCATTTCTACATCGTCACCAGAGGCGGCGCCATTTTCTTCTGGTTTATCGTCATTCGATTGATACTTCTCGGAGCTCTGGCTCTCAAGCGTTGAAGTGATGTTCTCGAGGAAAAGTTCGTGGCGTCCTTGCATGTGCTGTCCGCAAATATTCGTGACAGTTTTGCATTTGAAAATCTTCGAAAACTCGTTTTGTACAATCTTTCGGATGCGAGTGAAGGGACTTTGAGCGTACTTGACGATAATATTGAGGTAATCTTGAATAATTATTTGAGGGAAGAATTTCTAAATTTCATACCTAGATGGTTTTGCGTAAAATAATTATAGTCGTACTGGTATGGTCTTTTACAAACGAGGTCATTGTAAACTCGAACTTCAATAATTGCGAATGGATATTTTTTATGCTGCTGCAAGCGGTAAAGGCCATAAAGTCGTTTATAATGGTCGACATGATGCGGAAAATGAACGAACATTTTCGGCCTGAAATTGAAGGTGAAATTCATCGCCAACAGAATCCAATGCATTGTTCTATGATCTGAGATATTTTTTTCTTCTTCCAGCTTTGAGAGCACATTTTTCAAGGCATGGAAGACCTTTTGAGGAAAATGAGCAAGCTTCTCCGTCAAATATGGCTGCTGAGTTGTCTTCAATGTGTAACTTTTATCGGAAAGAACACTTTCATAACCTTCTACAGTTGGCAACTGCTCTCCGTGATCGAATTTGACATTGTTCATAATTCCTGCAAGGCATCCGATAATCACAGCGATCTGCTGCTTCATTACAACAAGATCTACTCCGTTTTCGGCCATCTCGTTGAGTTTCTCAATGCATGGCAGAAGTCTCGTTTCAAATATTTTGACAACCATATCAAGCTCTGGCTGAGTAGGCTGATGCCAGCCTAAGAGTCCCTTTGCTTCTTTGACTCTATAAAGAGAGCCCCAGCGAGTTACTGAAGGGACAGAACGATCAACTGTCTTCAAAGTGGCGAGTTGCTGGTTTCTTCGGTAAATATGCGTACCAGAAAGAGTCGTGATCATGTACGAGTGAAGCTTGCAAACAAGTTTAATACCCGTGACTATCCGGATATCTTTAACGATATCAAGAATCTCAGTCAGCTGATCCATGTATGGCAAAATGGACTCTCCCGCGGCGACGAGGAGGTCAACAAGAACTATGAGCGACCACTGGAGCTCAATATCCATATGAAATTCATCCGTGATGACTTCTGGATTCTCTTTTTTGATTGTCTTGATCTTTTTGTACAGCCACGGAAAAAACAGCGAGAGTGTTTTTTCTGCGTCCCGTACAACAAGTGATTGAACGAGATTCGTAGTCATGAAAGCTGCAGTTGTATCTCCATAAACGTTTTGTCTGCAATAGTCAAAAATCTTTCGCAGAAGAGGTTCAAAAAGCGCCTCGCCGCACGCAGCAATTGCAGGTGTGTAGCCGACATGCATGACGGTATCTAAGTCAGCTTTGATTAGTTGAACTTGGGAGCCTTCGCCGGACGTTTCTTTCTGCGAGTTGCAAGCGGAAATATATTTTAGCTTCTGATCCCAATAGCTCCAGAAAAGATCCTCGATCATCATACTTTGTCGGACAAGTTTATCGTCGCGATTACTGAGCCCATCGTCGCCAATGAAGCTCGAGCAGTCTTCGAGAAATGAGTTTGTGAAAACATAGTCAAACAGGTAGAGAACCCAGTTCGCTTTTGACTGGTCGTTGATGTCGATGCTCGGGATGAGATCTTGAAGCAGCGGAATGAGACTCAAGCGCGTTTCATCCGATACATCGTGGCTGAGAATGATGGAAACTTGTGAAACGAGAGCGTAAATGCAGCTCGAAGCTTGATGAGGCTCGGTCAATGAGCTGAAAGCAATCTGACAACGGCTGATCAAATCTGGCAGAATTTTCTTTGGCCGGGCGATCGCCAAGAATTGCAGAATATTCGCAGCAAAATGCGGTCCAGCTTTGTTGAAAAGCGCAGTCATGGCGAGCGGCTGAATCAGATTCGCGTAGCGATCGATGTCGGCTTCTGTGATTTGACGATCTACTGGTGGCAGCGGAATCCAGCTGGGTTTATTACGATGTCGTTCGTTGGCGATTCGCTTGATGAATTGCTGCGTCAATGTGTCGAGAAACTGGAGCAGCTTTTCTGTCCATTTTCCGTGGTTAGATGGATGAACGTAAGTCGCCACGGCGTCGAGCATTTGTTCCAAATACGCAAATGCTTCTTGCGCTTCTGGCCTTTCTCCTCCAATGAAAGAAATTATGAAGCCAGGAGCCATGCTGCTTGAAATTGGCGCAAGAGCAGGTCGCCATTTTGACCATGCTTCGCCAACTTGAAGCTCAAAAGAGCGCAAGATCTTGTTGAAAATTTCCGGATACCAAGGTTGCAAATTAACGTAGCCGATATTTGCAAGAGACACCTGTTGCACAAGAGGCGCGATTATTGACTTTTCCCAGCGCTTGCTCTGGTCCAGTTTCATCCAAATATTCATCAGCTTCGGCAGCCAGAGGTCGACAGAAAGAGGTATTTCTTCTGGGTAAAGACGGATAGGCAGAAATGTCATGAGACCTAATCATGAGTTCTTAATTGTTATATTTTGGCAAGCATCGCGCGGGGGAGCTGTATATATTACATAACAGCGCCCAAAGCGGCGTAAGTGATAAGAACCCAGCCCTGTGAGTGCGTCCTCGTTGTTTGCATCTGTCCCACCGTCAGAGGAAGCCGTGCAGAACATTGGCATGAATTCATCGATGATTTCTTGCGTAACATTTGCTTGTTTATGGTTATTAAGTAATTAATCTTAATTAAATGTAAAAGTTCTTCAAAAAAAATTTTTTTAACGGAGAAAAACGAAGAAATGACTGTAAATAAAAGTAAAAAAACTTTGCTCCTGGTGAGGCTCGAACTCACAACCTCCGCATTTCTCATGTCTATAAGTACAGCGCGCTAACCAATTGCGCCACAGGAGCACGAAAGAGACATCAGAATCAGGCCGCTAAAAATCGCGGAAAAATTGTAACCAAGCCTGGATAGTATCGACGAGCCACCCGACATGCAGCTTTTTTTGGAGTTTTTCAAGATTTCGAGTTAGTTTTAATAATAAGCAATATTTTGATAAAAACAATGTAAAATGATAGTTTTGAGCTTTTCGAGTAGATAGAAAATAATTTTAACAATTAAATTGTCAAAAAAGTCAAAAAGCGACTGATTTACTTATTACTATTTTTGACAAAAAATCATCTTTGAACAATATTTTTTGACTGATAAATAATAATAAAAAGCCAACACCATAAATGGTATTTTTTGGCAGAGTACCGTTGACTGTAAATGTCCAAAATTTTTGAAAAACGGGCCTTTGATTGAAGATTGGAATCGATACGGAAATATGATAAGCATTCTGTTCGCTTTTGGATTGTGAGTTGCGTATTTGTAAAGCTTGTGCATTGGTCGCCAGTCGAATTCGAGTTCCTTTCGTGAAATCAGAGCTGGAAACCGCATCAGCCGCGAAAAGGTCGAACAGAAAACCATAATGTAGTAAGGATCGATATTTTCAGAAGTGATAAGATGAAAATACATTTTTGCGAGCTGAATATGTTGCTCTGTTAAAAGGTTCAAAATCCGTGTAGTGTTGGAGCGGAATTTAGCGGAGCGAAGCGATATCAGTTAATATAAAACGACTTCAAATCGTCGATTTGTTAACTTTTTAAATGCATTTTCGAAAAAATTATTGCAAAAAAATAGAAAAAAATCTACATTTTTTTGAGATATTCGCACCACTACATTTTTGATAACCGCTTCGCCTCTCAGATTTCGAACCATGCTCTTTTGTGAAGCGAAAGTTGAACTCGGCAATGTAGTCGCGCAGCTGCCGGTCGCAGCGGATGAGTCCGGGCCTGATCTCGTTCACCGCAATACATCGGTGATAGTCTTCAAGCAGCTTTTTGAAGAGCTCGTCGGCCTGCGCCAGAAGCTCTTCGCCATTTGGAAGCAAATAGCTATACACATTGACGCTAAATAAAAATTGATTAGCTTAAGTTTTAGCTTGGATTCGGCAGCCTTTTTTAAATTTTACCTTTGAAAATTGTGTCGACTTCCGATTTCATTGTCTAAAACATCGCTGTCATTGTCGTCGAAAAATTCCTCCTCCTCATTATCCATAGGTTCTCTGATCAGCCGGTCTAAAAATCGACGCTTGATTTTGAGCATTTCAAACAATATTGTTTTTTTTGGAAAAATAAAGATATATTTTGGTTATTATAAAAGAATAATGATTTTTTGAAAATAAAAAGAGCGATAAAAATGGGACTATAGGAGCGTCTAGGCACGAGTCAGCCTTTCAATCCTAGCCATTCTTGCTTCCGTTTTCTTTGATTTTTTATATTGATTTTTGTGATTTCTGGACTTTTCTGGCACGCAAACAGAATGGAAGAAAACTTGCGTATCTGAATTTTGAAGAAAAAATTGAAATCAATCTGTATTTAAATTAAAGGTAATATATAAAAACTTAGCTGAAAAACTAATTTTGAGGCACTTTAATTCTATTTTCAGTGGCTAAAATTTATATCTTTTGAAAAATTACGTCGAATTTCACATTTTAAAATTACTTGAGCGCCGATGATTTACTCTGAAGATCCCGATCATTATAAAAATTTCGCAAAATTCTTGTAATGATCATTTAAATCTTTATTTAATTGACGCGTGAGATTGACATTAAAGTCGGTTTTTATCTACTGTTGCACACTAATTCTTTAAATATGCTTACTCAGCCAGTAAAAGGCGATCTGACTGGAACTCGGAGTGCCGTGCTTTTGGACGGCGAGCATAATTATTAATTATTCTCTTTCGTAGCAATAATATTTGATAAGAACATGCATATAAAAATTTGCCAAATCAACAGAATTGAGAAAAGAGATAAATATTTATAATTTCCGAAAGAAAGACAAAAACTCGTGTCTGAGACTTAACGCTCAAGAATTTGAAAAGAGAGCAACTTTCAGATTAGCGCCATTTTCGCGTATAAAATGGTATATAAGAAAAAATTTCTAAAGCAACCTTTTGAAGAATATACAGTTCTGATTCGGAAGAGAAAAAAAAATAGTAGATGTTTTTGATTTAATAAGTCCAGAAAAGATCGGAGTTCTTTTTGATCGCGCGCTCGTAAGTTCTAGCGTCGTTGGAACATCGGCGATCAGCATCGAGTGCTTTATGGTGATTGTAATGGAATTCGGGAGTCGTGAGCTCCCACCACTAGAAAGTATGAAAAGCGGAAATCATGTAAGAAGTACCTTATTTTCCGGCTCTTGAAGTCGTTTCATTTCCGACTGTCTTTTGAGCTCCTTTCTGTACTCTTCTGCTGTATCATCCCAGCCAACGCGCCTTTCCATTCTTAGACTCTCTTCTGCTTGTTCCAGCTTGCTTGTGCGGAAATATCTATCTTAAATATGATAAATGATTGTTTTTCGACTAAAATCGTCATACTGATTCCTTTCTTTCCGTGCTTTTTTTCAAGATAATTCGGATATTCCAGCTTTCCGCCGTGAAAGGCGACTTTCCACGGGCGGCGGTCGTCATACGACAACGAAATATCCGGCTGTCGTCGCTCTGTTTCGTACGATTTCACCCCAGAAAGTGATTTTCTCGTGATTTCAGGACGCTGTCCGTTGACGCGTATTTTCGGCGGAAGAGCTGACCTGACAGAAATTTTATACGGCATTGCAGCGTAGCTTGCATCTGTCAATCGTCGATGCTCGTCTTGAGTGTCTTCAAAGTCAATTTCAATGAGATCCGTGCCAGTTTTTGGCAGTTGTTCGAGACTGTCAGTTAGCATCTGCGATTTTCTGATAGCATTGTCGATATCGTTGAACAGCTTTAGCTTCTCATGCTGGTACAGATCTGTTCTGCGGGAAGTAACTGGTCGTAAGTCAGATTTGTTGATTACTTCACTGCGAGGGAAGTATTCAGCTGTTGTGATGCTAACATTTGGATCGTTTTCAACGTCGACGATCAAAATTTCGAGTTCAAAAAAGACAACTCAGAAACTACTGTAGCTGATTTTCAAAAATGCGATAAGCTTATTTGGAACTCTTATCAATCGATTGGTCGTGCATCCAGCTGGTGGTCTCCGGATTTTCAAGACATCTACCGGTTTTCTCTGCGGCGGAGCAAAAACAGCGGTTGAGTTATCTTTCACATCATAACCGAGCCACATTATCAGTCTTTTTCCTTATAAATTCTTTAATTTTCATTCTGACGACAATTCTACCTGCCTTGACAAAATGAATGTAAAACTCTGAAAAAAAGCCTTAAATTATTGATCTTCAAGGCTTTTTTCACTCATTTCATACAGCAATTTTGAAACTTTATTCAATAAGAAGAATAGTCAAGATCAAAAGTTAAATTAACGGGTTAAGTTGGTTCATCCTTTATTTATTAAAGCAAGACTCTTGCCAAGAGTGTGTCACTGAAGCTCTGGAAGGACATGGAACTTGTTAAGTTATGAAGCGGGATTCGTGTTTTTTATTTATATCAGAAATAAGCACAAGATATGACAAAAGGAAATAAATTATTACACAAACAATATTCGAAGAAATTCGAAAGTAAAAATACAGAATAAGGTAAGGTTCAGTGTATTTTATTCATATGAAAATTGTGACACCCAAAGTTTTAAAATAAGGAAATATTTATTATACAGTTTATTTATTAATAAAAATCATGATTTTATTTAAGCTTTATTTAATGTTTTATGTCTCGTGAAGTGGTACGCAAAAACAAGATTTGAGTCTATTTATGCTTTCAGGACATCACTGATGATGGACTGAAGGTCTCTGAAAGTATATTTGAGACATGACTAGTTAAAGAGGTAGGAGCATTCTCCTAGCGAAAAGCTTGAAGGGTGCAGAAGCGAGCTTGGTTGGTTATTATGTAATTTGTGGATCGGTATTTTGTTACTTTTGTTAATCCGCATGCGGGGCTTCTTTACTTAGGAGTTGAGTTTCCAGCTCGATTCTGGAGATTGCGGTAAAACTTTTGCGCTCGATTGTCCAGCTTCGAGGTCAGGTCGTGAATGCTATACAAACCTTTGCCTTGCTCGATTCCAAAGCTGCTCAAAATTATCAATTTCAAGTAAACGAACTGATACAGCCAACCATACAGTGCCTACCTACTTGAGGGAGTCATCAGCGGTAAAATTCGACCAAGACAACAGATTAGTCAGATTGTCGAGAAACGAGAGCTGCTGCGTTCTGAGCAGAGAAAAATATTCATTTAGAGCGGAAAAACTCCCTCAAGTGGGCGCTTCTGTACTTTTTAAAGCTCACCAGCAAAATTAAGCGGAATTGAAGCCACCAAGTTACTTTTAAAATCAGCAAATAAAATCATTATAGCTCTTTATATTATTTTGACGATCGAGTCTATCTTCTCCTGTGCTAGGTCTCAAATGCCTGGTGCCAGATTGGTGCTGGAGATTTAACTAGATTTTGTAGCACCAAAAATCGGTGCTAGAGATTTCGCA
>Ga0115008_10005928_pt1 | contig 10075 bp, 10 predicted proteins | sample FraStrMetagenome_FD_87164 | JGI IMG/M metagenome (GOLD analysis project Ga0115008, IMG submission 87164) | Marine eukaryotic phytoplankton communities from Arctic Ocean - Fram Strait ARC3M Metagenome | ecosystem: Environmental > Aquatic > Marine > Oceanic | place: Fram Strait | collected...
ATAATTATTTTAGGAGAACAAATATCGAGGTTTGATAGAGAAGGAATACTAAATGAAGCAACTGGATTATTAAATTTAAAATAGTTTACTTTTTTAGTAACTAGATCAATTGATAATAAATGATCAAATCCATTTTCTTTATATACACAACATAAATAATGACTCTTAATGATAAACTCTTGATATTCTACATTTTCTTTATTGGGAAGTATAGTTGAATAGTTTTTAAAATCAGTAGTAGAAATTAATTTAGAATTGCTATTTTTTGTATACATGATATACCATGTATCATTATAACTATCCACTGAATAATATAAATCCTTTTCCTTTTTATATAATAACTTACACCCGTCATTTTCAATATTATGTGTATAGGATGATTCCCAAGAAAAACTAGTTAACAAAACATGATTACGATCTGTAGTTCCAGATAAACTTAAACTAAAAGTTTCATCGTCTTCTGTAAACATACATTTATGACTATTTTTTTCAAAATCATAGCAAAATAATTTATATGAACGCATACTATTATTCATTTTCAAATAATAAATACATTTATCATCTTTACTTATTTGAATATCACCTTCAACATCGCTTATTATTTTAGTTAATTCATCACTGAAAAATGGCTTCATATAAATATCATGAAAACGATTACCTACAGTATCAACTGAATAAAATACCATATCTTCACGATTTGAAAATGTAATACTGGAAACAGAAAAAAAAGAATGAGATTTCCCTATTTTATCTAAATCTAAAATACATTTATGTTTTTCGTCGTCAATTACATAATACTTTGGATAGTTCTCTCCTTTCTTTATTTCGGTATAATAGCTATATTTATTAAATAAGGATGGAATACTAGTAGAATCATGAACCATTCTAGTTTTAAATTCTTTACTAAGTTTTGATACTAGTTTTGTATCTAATTGTGAATCAAAATCTTTATTTATTTTTTTGATAAGAGAAATATCTCTATTTTTTCTAGTTTTATTAAGATTTGTCTTGGTTTTTTTTGTAAATTTCATAGATATATTATTATATCAAAAAAAAAGGGAGATATTTAATTAATTTAAAGACAATAACAACTTATACTTATACTTCTATCTGAGCACTACTAATAGCTGCCAAGATTTCTAATCCTTGTTTGGCATCACTATTCTTCTTACCTTTCTTGGAGGCCTTCTCTGCCTCTTTTTCACGCTTCTTCTCCTCCTTAACAGCATCTTTCTCAGCTTGCTTCTCGGCCTTCTTCTCTTCACGAAGCTTGAGCTTCTCAGCCTTGTCTGCTTCCTTGGCTGCTTCCTTGGCAGCAAGCTTCTCGGCCTTGGCTGCTTCCTTGGCAGCAAGCTTCTCGGCCTTGACTTGTTCCTTGGCAGCAAGCTTCTCAGCCTTTTTATTGGAAATGGATTGCTTTCTTGCTCCGATTCGGGCAGCAGACTTAGCAGCCTTGATAACAACCTTTCGGACAATTGCCTCTTGCTTAGCTAGGAGCTTATCAGCCTTGGCTTGTTCCTTGGAGGCAAGTTTATCGGCCTTGGCTTGTTCCTGGGAGGCAAGCTTATCGGCCTTGACTTGTTCCTTGGAGGCAAGCTTATCGATTTTGGCTTGTTCCTTGGCGGCAAGCTTATCGATTTTGGCTTGTTCCTTGACGGCAAGCTTATCGGCCTTAGCCTGTTCCTTGGCAAGTTCCTTGGCAGCAAGCTTCTCAGCCTTGGCAGTAGCCTTAGCAGCAAGCTTCTCAGCCTTGACAGCTTCCTTAGCAGCAAGCTTTACAGGGTCGACAACCTTCTGGGTGTTCTTGGTGGTGGTAGCACGAGCGGACATTTTGATTTTAGTTTGATAACTTAGACTTGGTTTATTTGATATCTCTAACTATAAGTTTCAAAACAAATCAATTTTTTTTTGTGCAAATTTTTTCAAAAATATTGACAGAAATATTTTTTTTTTCAATAAAAAAAGGATTTTTATTAATTACTTTACAATACACTTACTTATTAACTAAACGGCTAGAACGACGAACATTCCCTGACGCCAATTTCTTCTCATTATCAGCCTTTCTTTCTAGGCGCTTAACTGCTCGGGTTGCCTTAAGAGCAGCATTCGATAGAGTCTTGATACGCTCTTGCTCTTGTCCTTCTTCGTGAGCCATACGAACCTTTTCGGCTTCTCGGTCGTTGATAATCTGATTAACTGTCAACAATATTTTGCGCATATTGTTGTATATTTTGGTTTTCTCAGTTTCCCACTCGTCTATACGAGTAGGAAAATATGTCTGCTTTACCTCATAACTCTCGTGAATTTTCATCTCATTTTCAAAAAGACGCCATAACTTCCGCTCAATCGGATATTGAGTTCTAATAGAACCAGTTGCCTTTCTGAGCTTAGTATGATTCGCCTCATCAATCCATTTGAGACATACTTCATCGGATGATAACTCTGCGTAACGCATTCTTAGCCAAAAGGTAGTCATTGTGATTTTTAAATCTGTTGCTTTATTCTTATACTTTATAAATAGATATCGTAACAAATTCAATTTTTTTTTGTGCAAAAAAATATATATTTTTCTTTATAAATGAACATTTATAAATATTTTTCATGTTTCAAAACAGACTCAGAAAAAGAAATTCAAAGAAAAAGACTAGAACTTCTTATGAAGATACAGCCCAAAAAAATAGCATAGATTTTTTGTTATATTTTATAATGAAAAATTATAATATAAGATGACTTGGTGTCCATGGTTTAAAAAATCTAAAATTGACGATCATCCTGTGGTAGAAGAAGTAAAGGATCATATCGAAGATTTAGTAGAAAACGCACAAGAACATGTTGAAGATTTTATAGAAGAAGTAAAAGAAGATGTACAAGAACATGTAGAGGATTTAGTAGAAAATGTACAAGAACATGTTGAAGAATTCGTTGAAGAAGTAAAAGATGATGTAGAAGACATTGTAGCTGAATTTGTTGATGAAGCTCTTGATGAAGTAAAAGATAACCTATTTGAATCATCAACAAGAGAACAAATTAACGAACATGAGGTTGTTACAGAAATGCCTGAAACCAGAGAAGATGATTTAATTACTGAAACCGCTGGAAGTGTAGTGGATGAATCAATGACAGAAGGGTTAAATAATGTTACTGATCTTCTTACGGAAGGTAATGATAAAGTTGAAATTCCTGAAGTAAGTAATAATTTAGACGATATTTATGGAACTGTTACAACAAAAGATTGTGATTCATGTACAGAAGAAAAAATAATTTATAATACAAATGATTCTATTATACCAGATAAATGTAATAAATGTGTATATAAATACATGAACTAAATAATCTAATTTAATATTATAATGAATAAGACTATAATATTAGATGCTTTATTTGGCGCCTTATTATTAGGTAGCTTTTCTTATTTTACTTCATTATACGAGACAAATAATAGTTACACAAAAATAGTAGCTTATTTATGGGCTATACCAGGTATATTATTTTATTTACTAAGAATAGCTTCAAGAAAAGGCAAGGATGTCATGTTGGATTTTATTACACATGCGTTATTAGGTTTATTTTTATCATTAATAGCGTTGATATGTACATTTATGTTGAAAGACTTAAATTCAAAACTATTGATTATATATAATTTACTCTATCTTATAGTATGTATTTTCGTATACTTTCATTTTAAGATATATAATAAATTATAATTTATAAGAATAAAATATAAGAATTTATATATATATATGAAACTAACAAAAACAGATTATGTATTAATAGTTAATAATATTGTATTATTGGCTATTTTAGGTTATTTATATTATAAATTAGAATATGAAAGCGGAATTTTTATAAAAAATAATATTCTAATAAACACATGTAAATATGTGAACAACAGAACTAATCCCAACTATTTATTTTATAAAAAATTAAACAATAAATTGCATGTAAAAGAGTTCAATAATGAACATTTTCCAGAAATGAGATATGCTAAAAATCTTCATATATTTGAAAACCCTGATTATTTATATAAAATACAACATCAATTGCCTAATAAATATGTAGTAAAATATAGTTCTGGATGGGCAATGAATCTTGTAAAAGAAGAAGATACATCTATAGATAAAATTGTTCATGAATGCAAAGAGTTAATAAAGCGACCCGATGATGATCTTGATGATCCTGAAATTGTAAAGGCTTTAAAACCAAAATTTTTCATAGAAGAATATTTAGGTAAAGACTTAATAGACTATAAATTTCTTATGATTTATGGTAAGATAGTAGTTGTTCAAATCATGGGGAATAGATTTGGTGATATAACAGGTATAGAAAAAGGGTCAGAAAAGGCACTAAAAAAAGGGCACGATATTTATTACACACAGTATGATGAAAATGGAAATATTTTACCAGATAGTTATTTAAGTAGAAAATTTGTAATAAAAGAGAAACCATATCCTTTACCCAATGAGTTTAAAAAAATGAAAGAAATATGTTATAAATTTTATGAAATAACAAAAATAGAATTATTCCGAGTAGATTTTTATGAGATTGATGGAAAAATGTTTTTTGGTGAATATACAATATGGCCTGCTGATTGTAAATTTCCAATATCAAAACAAGTAGAAAGACATATACAAAGAAAAATTAATCAAAATAATAATATATAGATATTTTATATATGAAAATATCTAAAACTGACTATATATTATTATTTAATATAGTTATACTATGTATAATTTTTGCTTATTTATATTATAAATTAGAATATGAAAGTGGTATTTTTATAACGAATAGCGAGTATATTAAATTTTGTAAAGATCAGCAAAATTATGATTGGAAATTAAAAGCCTTATTAGCTAACAAGATAAAAGTAAAACAGTTTAACGAACAAAAATTCCCCGAACTTAAACAGGCAAAAATATTATATAATTTTGATTTAACAGAAATAAAAGAAGATAAATATGAATTTAATGAAAATGTTGATTTTGAACAGTTATACTCTAGACTACCTGAAAAGTATATTATAAAATGTTCTGTTGGAGGTGCCAATCATCATATAGTAAAAAAAAATAATTTGAAAGAGTTAAAAGATAATTGTGAGCATATACTCTATTATTATATACCTAGAATAGTTAGAGGAGCAAAGGAAAATAATCAGCTTCAGCATTTACAGTATAAACCAGAGTTATTTATTGAAGAATATCTTGATGATAATTTAATTGATTATAAGTTTCAATTAATAAATGGTAAACTATTTTTCTTAATGGTTAAGAATGCGTGGGAACCGGATATGTGTAAATTTTATGACGCGGACGGTAATTATTTACCTAATCTATTTAATTGGCCAGGTGAAACAAATGAAATGAAGTTACCAAAAAATTTCAAAAAGATGAAAGCATTTTGTGACAAATTTTATGAACAAACAAAAATAAAATACATAAGAATTGATTTTTACGAAATAAATAATGAAATATATTTTGGCGAATATACAATATCTAGTGGTGCATGTAGAAATAAAATTTCTAGAAATGTAGATAATTATTTTAAAAGATTTATTAATAATTAATAAAATATCACTATTATTTATATATGAAATTATCAAATACAGATTACATATTATTATTAAATCTTATCTTATTATTACTAATTTTAGCGTATCTAATATATTTAATAGAATATAAAAGTGGGATTTTTATTAAGAACGATGTAGTTAGTCGTTTCTGTCATGAACAGAAACAATATAATAAAGAATTAAAAGGATTATTAGCCAATAAGATACGCGTAAAAAAATTCAATAACGAAACTTTTCCAGAATTAAAGTGTCCAAAGACATTATTTATATTCAATTTAAGAAAGGTAGATGGTTATAATTATGAATTTGCTAAAAATTATAATTTTCAAGAGATTTATAATTCTCTACCTCAAAAATATATAATAAAATGTACCATTGGTAGTTTCAATCATCATATTGTGGAAAATAACAACCTTGAAGAACTAGAAGAAATATGTACATATTTATTAAATAAAAGGATTCCAGAGTTAGCTGAAGAAGTAAATACCTATAATTTTGAACCCCAACATCAGCAGTATCCACCGCAGATATTTATTGAAGAATATCTTGATGATAATCTAATTGATTATAAATTTGAAATAGTAAATGGGAAAATTTCTTACTTATTAATTAAAAATGCGTGGGAACCAGAAATGTGTAAATTCTACAATGAAGATGGTAAACCTATAGCAAATTTATTTAATTTACCCGGAGAATCTGATGAACTACATTTACCAAAAAACTTTGAAAAGATGAAATCATACTGTTATAAAATATATGAAAAAACGAAATTACCTTTAATTAGAATGGATTTCTATGAAGTAAATAATGAAGTTTATTTTGGTGAATATACATTAACACCAGCATCTTGTCGAAATAAAATATCTAAGAAATCAAATGAATATTTTAAAAAGTTTATCATGATTTAAAATAATTTCATATTATATACATGAAATTATTAAAAAACGACTATATTCTCATAGTAGTAATAATATTATTATTATTTATATTATATCATTTAATAAAAAGTATTGATGACGAAGGATTATTATATAATAAAGAGTCAATATTAACAAAAATGTGTAGAAAAGAACACAGTGAAGATAATCCTAACTACAAATTTAGACTATTATTAAATGAAAAGCTTTATGTAAAAGAATTTAATCAAAAATACTTACCAGAGATGAATTGTTCTAAAAACTTATTTGTTTTTGATGATCCAGAGGAATTATATTCAATACAAAATAATCTTCCTGAAAAATATGTAATAAAATATAGTCTAGGAACGGGTAGAAATATAGTAGTTGATACAGAAATATCAATAGACGATTTAGTAGATCGTTGTAAATTTATGTCAGAGGATGTGAAAAATCATAATACACATCCTCATGAGGCACATTGTTACGATATTGTAAGTGAAACAAGAAGGCCTAAATTTATGATAGAAGAATATATTGGAGATAATTTAATAGACTATAAATTTTATTATATAAACGGTAAATATATATTTTTATTGATAATGGGAGATAGATATTCTGGTATGACTGGAATAGATAAAGGATCAAAAGATGGTGAAAAAGGACATATAGTATATTACACGACATATGATGATATGGGTGTATTATCTGATAAAATATATCATGCTGGAAAGGGTCTAGATTATAAAGATCCGGCTTTTCAATTACCTAAGAATTTTGAAAAAATGAAGGAATATAGTCGAAAATTCTGTGATTTAACCGGAATTAATTTTGTTAGAATTGATTTTTATGAGGTAAATGGTGAGGTATATTTCGGGGAATATACATTTGTTCCTAACCTATGTGTGCATAAATTAAATACCCAATATGAAAAATATCTAATTGAAAAGTATCATTTTTAAAAAATTTTACTACATGTGAAGAGATTTTAAAAAAAACAATTTTCAAAAAATGAAACTGAAATGGTTGAAAATCTGAAAATGAATATTTTTTTTTTTTGCAAATTTAAGTTTATAAAATAGAGAATTATGTATAGCATTTTTCTCAAATTGTCCAAAATGGAAAAATTTATAAAATTGCAAAAAAAAAAAAAAATCGTTGAGACTGGGTCCCCGCAAAAAACCGATTTTTGTAAAATATTCTGTTACGATACGAAAAAAGTACTTTTTTCGCGAAAAGTATTTAGGAGAATTATATGTTGTATATATACATGAAAAATACTACAAAAAACTCTCATAATATTCTCAATATTTTTGAATGTAAAAAATGTCACTATAAGTGCTCTCGTAAATCAGATTTAAATAAACATTTTAAGAGCAAAAAACATAATACAACAAATACAACCGAAATACAACCGAATAATTCCCCCATACATATATGTAGTTGTGGAAAACAATATAATCATCGTGGATCATTATTTAATCATAAAAAGAAATGTAAATACGATAAAAAAGTGGAAAATATTGAAGAAGAAACAGAGGAAAAGAATATAGATTACAAAGAAATGTTTTTAGAAATGGTAAATCAAAATAAAGAAATGTTAAATCAAAATAATGAATTACAAAAAACTATACATGAAATGATACCAAATATAGGTAATAACAACAATAATAAAAATTTCAATATAAATGTATTCTTAAATGAGAATTGTAAAGATGCTGTAAATTTAATGGATTTTGTTAATGGACTTCAGTTTAAGATGGAAGATGTGGAAGACATGGGAAAATTAGGATTTGTAGAAGGTACAAGTAAAATATTTATAAATGGATTAAAAGAATTAGAGTATACAAAAAGACCGGTTCATTGTAGTGATATAAAACAAGAGACATTATATATTAAAAATAATAATATGTGGGAACAGGATACTGATAACAATGATAAGATGAAACAAGCAATAGACGAGATTACAAAGGCAAACATGGATAATATACCCCAATGGATAAGAGATAATCCAACATTTGGAAGTGATGATCAATGTTTACGAATTATATCAAATATAATGAAGATCCAGGAAGGCATGAATAACGACGAAAAAAAAATAATTATTAATAATATAGCAAAGGAAACATTAATAGATAATTGATTTATTAAATTGATTTAAAATTATAACATTGATTAATTGTAATATTATGGCATCATTAATGGAATTAAATTCAGAGGTAAATGAAGGTAAATCAAATGAAAAAAAAAATGATTTATTTAAAATGAACCTAGAACATTTAAATAAAATTTTTACAAAAGATGAGATTGATGTATTGAATATGAAATACAAATACAAGGAGGATAATGAAAAAAATATATATGATTTTGTAGATGCGTACCGTGACATGATAAAATTAAAATTAAATAAGGAAGAAAATTTTACAGATTATAAGTTGATTGATAATATAACTACTAATCCAGAAAATATAAAAGTTATATGGGGTAATTGCCTTGATAATTTAAAAAAATTACCTTCTGAAAGTATTGGTCATATGGTTACTTCACCTCCTTATTATAATGCTAGGGATTATTCAACATGGCCTAATTTAAAGGCTTATCTAGATAATATGCGTGAAATAATTACGGAATGTTATCGTGTATTAGATAATCACAGAGTATTTGTATTTAATGTTAGTGATGTAGTAGACAATGATAAAATGGATAAAATAAATGCGTTTGGTAAGCGTAAAATACCATTACCAGCATATTTTATAACGATATTTGAAGAATGTGGATTTACATTTGTGGATGATATTATTTGGGATAAGGGAGAGGTTCAATCTTCAAGACATAAAAATGGAAATAAGCCATATCCATTTTTCCAATATTCATGTAATTGTTATGAGCACATTTTGATATTTCATAAACATAGATTGGAAAAGGATATTAAATATCCTTGTAGTGATTGTGGAAGTCTAGAAGTTAAAAGCAATAGTTATACATCAAAAGGAATACGATCATGGGAATGTAAAAATACGAATTGTAATAGAAGTGAATCAAACAGAGGAAAAAGATTTTCCTTAAAGACAATCATAACTCAAAATCCATTTAAACAACAAGAAAATATAATACCTAGTGACATAGTTAAAGATTGGCGAAGAGATATTCATAAATTAACACCAGTTATAAAAATAAACAGAAACAAGGAAAATAAGTTAGGACATACAGCGCCATTTCCAATTGATATTCCTTTAATGTCTATATATTATTATAGCTACAAAGGGGATATAATTTTAGATCCGTTTGCTGGTAGTTTTACTAGTGCGATAGCGGCTCAACGATTAGGTCGCATTGGCATTGGATTTGAATTAAGAGGTGATTTATTTAGAGATTGTATTATAAAAAATTTAGATAATAATGATTGTAAATTTGAAGAAATAAATCTATAAATAAATCTTATATTAAGTTTTTTTTATAGAAAAGAAGTATATTGGTCTTATTTTATTTTATAAAATATTGCATACGAAAAAATTGATCTGTTTTGAAAACTTATAGTTAGAGCCATCAAACAATTTAAATATGTTAAGCAATATAATTAATATTAATAAGCTTAATAAAGAGATTACTAAGC
>Ga0115008_10005930_pt1 | contig 10075 bp, 7 predicted proteins | sample FraStrMetagenome_FD_87164 | JGI IMG/M metagenome (GOLD analysis project Ga0115008, IMG submission 87164) | Marine eukaryotic phytoplankton communities from Arctic Ocean - Fram Strait ARC3M Metagenome | ecosystem: Environmental > Aquatic > Marine > Oceanic | place: Fram Strait | collected 2012-06-18
GCTGGCGGCGGAGGCGGCGGCGGTGGAGGAGGCGGAGCGGCTGGCGGCAGAGGCGGCGAGGACGGAGGCCGAGCGGCTGGCGGCGGAGGCGGCGGCGGTGGAGGAGGCTGAGCGGCTGGCGGCGGAGGTGGCGGCGGTGGAGGCGGCGGAGCGACTGGCGGCGGAGGCGGCAGTGGCTGAGGCGGAGCGTCTAGAGGCAGAGGCCACAGCGCGAGAGGGGGTGGAGGACGCCCAGTTGGCGGTCGAAAGGGCTGCTGCCGCAGCCGATGGGCGATCTGCGAGCGGCCCGGTCTCGGCGACACCCACTCGCATCGCTGCAGAGCCCAGCGAGGAAGAGGTGGCCTCCTTCCGCTTCGCTGGTGTCCGTGCCAGGCCCCGCAAAGGAATCGTCGCTGCCTGGAAGTCGGACGAGACGTACCTGAAGCCACCCGGCTCCTGTGGCACTCGCTGGCCACACCTCTCCCTCTCCGTCAGCGTCGAGTGCTGCGAGCGCTGCCACATCTACATCCTCGACACCTGCGCGCAAGTGCAGGTAGACGACTGTGTGGATTGTACCATCGTCATTGCCCCTTGCTCTGGGCCAGTCTACCTTCGAGACTGCACCCGCTGCGTCGTCCATGTCGCGGCACGGCAGATCCGCCTCCGCGACGTGACCGATTCGACCATTCGACATTGCGTGCCGCAGTGCGAGGCCCTCATCCTCGAGACTAGTACGGCGCTGCGCATTGGTCGGTGGGCAGTCGACTTTGAGGGCCTCGAGCCGCTTTGGGAGACTGCTGGCTTTGGCCCGGCTGCTGCCGCCACCAACCCACACTGGGCGCAAGTGTACGACTTTTCCCCGAGCGAGATCGGCCGTAATTGGGAACTACTGCCGAACTCAGAGAACAAGCTCGGGGAGCAGCTCACGGTAACACCGGCTGGCCTCTGCGGCGGCAGCGTAACACATGAGCAGCAATTGCTGGCCTGGCCTTGCTTGGAGGAGGAGGGGCGCACGGCCAGTCTGGACGATGAACACGGGGACGGAGGCGGCGGCGAGAAGCTAAATCGCGATGGCTCATGGCGGCTTCAGCCAACCTCAACAGTTGCTGCAGGCAGCGTGGTGGAGAAGGAGGAGGTGGCAGGGGTGGCAGGGGCGTCGAAAGCGGCGGGAGCTGCAGAGGCGGAGGAGTCGTCAGTGAGCCAGCGCCAGACCAAGGCAGCATTGGCCATTCAACGGTGCTTTCTCCGAGGAACTGCTCGGGTGGTGGCAGCTGTCCGCACCGCATTGCAAGCAGCGCCGCCAGGAGCGGCGTCTAAAGCGTGCGAGGGCAATCTCGAGGGTATGGCTGCCTTTGTCGGCGAGGTGCTGGGCCCTAACGCGTGGGTCCGCGCCATCCTGAATGCGCCGGACGAGTGGGACGAGGATGAAATGCACAGAGCGATGCGTGGGGCGCTGTGCTCTCCGGCGCTCTCCAGCCATGTCGAGCTTCTCGCGCGGCCGACCTTCTGCGAGCAGGCGATGCTAGGCCTGGGCCACGGCGCGGGTGTGGGACGGCCGCAAGTGATGGCAAGCACAGCGGCAGCGGGCGAGGTTGCACGTAACTCAGGGGTTGAGACCCTCGAGGCCTCTGCTCATGACAGCAGCTCTGAGATTGACGCCTTCGAGGATGACGCCTCGGATGGCGACCCAGCCACGCTCAGCCGTCTCGTTCGGGCAGCAGCAGCGCACTCTACCTGGCAGAAGGTGTGGGTAGCAGCTGAGACATCGTCGGCGCAGTTCTCGGCGGCGCTACCCGTGGCCGAGCAGAGGGCAATCCACGCGGCGTTCGAGGAGGTGCTCGAGCCGGTTTTGGAGGCGATCCTCGAGGAGGAGGGGCTCGACGGCCACGACCTCCTACCTCTTCTTGACATCGAGCCGGCTTCGCTCGGTTTGCCCGAGCGACTCGAGGCCGTCGCACACCATATCGTCGCCTTCGACTCCCTCGAGGCGTTCCGTGCGATGATGTCGTGGCCAAGTCTTCATAAGGGTCCTGCTGAAGCAGCCGGCACTCTCGACTTTGCGCGCGCAGTCTCGGATCGGTACGACGACGTCGAAATCCTCAGCGAGATTGAGGAGGACATTGATGCAGAATCGGAGGACTCTCTCTGCATAGAGTAGTGCTCCCGCCTTTCCCCCATCCGGATTGTACGTCTCGTCTCGCGGGTATAGTATGTCGGTTGCAGTGAGGGGGGTGTTAGAGAGAGAGAGAGAGGCCAGAGAGCGGGTAGTATGAGACTCGATCGCGTGAAGAGAGAGAGAGCGGGTAGTATGAGACTCGATCACGTGAGAGCGTGTGACGCGCATAAGAATCGTCGACGACATCTGCTACGGCCAGTGACATAACTGCAATACTGGTGTGGTCCAACTTTTGTTCGTCAGGGCGGGGAGGAGGACAAGGACAAATGTATTGATTACGGGATTGTACGAGTACAAAAAGAAAAGAGTCCTCGGGAAAAAGGGAAAGGGAAACAGCGCCGCGAGAGGCTCGTTTCATCTCTAGTTGAAGCGTGCGTCGATCTTGTTCCGGTCAACCAGCGCCTCCATCCTCCCTCGCGCGTGGCCCGAGATGAGGTTCCTCCCGAGAGCCAACCGCTCGAGTGCCGGGCAGAAGGCGGCGCTCGCTGGCGCGCCTAGCGCCGCTACGTGCAGAGCGCCGTCGTCCTCCACGCCACAATTCCAAAGCTCGATGGACTCGAGAGCCACCCGCCCGCCAAGCGCCGCGGCGAATGCCCCCGCCTCATCGTTTTTGAGGGTGATCTTGTTGAAGGCAATCTCGCGCAGCTCGCTCAAAGCCGCCGCACCAGATTTGGCATGCAAGGCGCGTACGAGCCGGTCAAAGCCGGGACCACCCGCGACGAGCGAGCCAAGCATACCCGGCCCGAGGCCGTCCGGTGCCGCAATTCGCAAGATCGCCACAGGCGCTGTCGATGGCGCCGACAGCCGCATCGCTAGCCGGCACAGTTGCGCGTCAGAGGAAACGACTATGTCAACGACCACCTGACCATTCTTGTACCGGCCTCCCCCCGTGGCCATCCGCGCACGAATCACAGGCTCGTCAGGCTCGGCTGCTGGCTGCTTGCTCGAAGATGTAAACCAGCCGCCTCCCGATTTTGCACCCTTTCGCGCGTTGCAGAAGCTGAGCCAGTCTGGAACGGCCAAGGGTTCTGCCTCGGCAACGTCAGCGGCAGAGAGGCCACCGATGGAGTATGTAAATGTCGGCGGTGCGCCCATCGGAGGTGGCGGCCCAGCCCCGTCTTCCTCTACGGGCGCGCCCATTTGGGGCATCGAATCGGCTGCGGAAGTGTCCTCCTGAGGGCTTGCCCATGTCTTGGCCCCGATTGCACTGCGGATGCGCTCAACGCCGCAAGGACGGTAGAGATTGGAGGCCGCCTCCGGATGTTCGCTGATGAACTCCTGGATGGCAGAGCGGAGTGCGTGGTTGGGCAGGAGGTCGGCTCGGCTGAGTCGTGCACCCGTCATGGGGGATGACTGGTGCCCGCCAGCGAGCCACTCCGCAATCGCCTCCCGCTCGTACGAGAAGCCGTCGGCGGTGCTCACCGGGTCGGCCATGAGCTCGGAGGTGATGGGGCAGTAGTAGGAGGACGGCGCCGCTCCGCTCATAGAACGCTGATGTGGGGCCCGAGACGGGCGACAGGGACGTTCGCAAGGAGTCAGAAAAGAAATTGGTTGCGCGCATTCCCGGAGGAGGACTGCTGACAGGGTTTGCGATTTTACAAGAAAACTCAGAAAAGAAACATCAACTCAGCCGACAGGCACGTCTAGGTGCGGACTGGCGCGTGTGCTGCTGCTGCAGTGCTGCTGCGTGCGCTGGCACACACACAACAACAAACAAATCTCTCTCACACACAGGCAAACCTCACAAAAGAATTAAAGAATGATTCGGCACTCTCGTCGGGGGCTCGGGGGGCGGGAGTGTTTGATGAAACGCGGTGCCATAGAGGGGGCCTAGAAAAGGGGAGCTAGCACACAAAGCTAGGCGGCCGGCCGGTGCTCCTCAAAGAGCGAAGTCGAACCAAACACGTTGCCTACAAACACGTGCCCGGGAAGGAAGGACGCACTCCGCTCGCCGAATTCTGCGCACCTTCTAGATGGACTCCAACGCGGAGCTGGCGGCTTCGGCCTCTGAGCTCGCAGAGGTTCGCTCCGTTGCCTCCGAGGCCGACTCTGAGATCAGCATGGCAACCACATTGCCCACTCTTGCCAAACCCCACTGGCATCGCGGAAAGCTGGTCGACAGAAAGTCGAGCGGAAAGCTGGCGTCGAAGTCGAGCAAGCCAAAGCTGGGAGGGAAGGTGGGGGACAAGGCAAAGGCCGCGGCAACAAAGGTGCAGGCGGCATGGCGGAGGACATCTCTCGCTGTCTGGCTCAGCATTCTCGACAAGGCGGCGGGCTCTGAAAAGGCCTTGAAAAAGGTGGCCTTGATGCTCCAGAACGTGGGCCCGGCCGGCGGTCAGGCGCTAGGCAAGCTCATTCTCTACCTCTCCGGACCCGGCACCACAGCACTCGCGCGGGCTCGGAAGCGGGCGCTCCTCGGCCTGCTGCGATCTGGCACGAAGCTCGTCAACTTTGCCCTCAAGACGGTGCTGCCGCGGTTCATGACGCCGACGCGGAGGCAAGTGCAGAACCAGCTGGCGGCGCTCCACAATGCCGGGGCTGGCCTCCCGCTGGGGGAAGAGGGCCCCGCTCAGAACTACACCCTCGAGATCCTCCGCGCTGATGACGCCGGAAACTTGTGGCGCCGTGTTGAGGGTGCAGAGGGTGGCGAGGCGCGGTACGAGCGGGTCTTATTCGGCCTGGACGCGCTGACGTCGTCGGTGGCAAAATGCTTGGGCTCGCCGCGGCCATGCCCCTTTGACTCGACGCCAGTGCAGCCGCGCGGCTTGATCAAGCGCACAACGTGCCGCGTCGAAACGAGGCTCGTCAAGCGCGAGAAGGGCGTCTCGAGGAAGGCGGCTCGCGAGCGGCATCTGGCGAACGCCGACGTGGATCTGGTCACGGACTGCGCAGACCGCTACCTCGAGCAGATCTATTCGCCCCCGGTGGCGCAGGCGCTGCAAAAGGCCATCCCGCGCCGCGCCAAGTCGATGCTGGACTTCGAGTACCCTGTCGACTTCCTTCCAAGGGCGATGCGGGATGATCCCGAGGGCGTGATCTCCCTCGACCTCGACGTCGACATCGCGGTGCGGTTTGACTCGCCCGAGCCCCTGTTCAACCTCGACAGCACCGGCCTCGGCGACTTCACCAGTGTCGCAAAGGTGCAGAACAACACGCGCTTCGTATTCTTTATCCGCGGCCATCACGGCTTCCCCTCCCTCGGCACCTTTGAGCTGAAGAACTTCAAGCTGGAGGCGCGCGCTCTCGCTTGGTGGGACGTCTTTGACTCCAAGATCGACCTCGCTTTCACCAAGGAGGACCCACCAAAGGTGTCTTGGGATATTGAGGTCGCGCTCGGAGGCGCGGCGATGCCACTCCCTGACTGCATCGAGGATCACTTTCTCGGCGGCCTCACTTCCTTGGTGATGCGCTGTTTTAACCGCGCGTACCCTCTGCACCTCGACATCGACGAAATGAACAGGGAGGAGGCGGAGCTGCAGGAGCGGTGGGGATGCGCAGGTCTGGATGACGACGCCCACGTGTGTTGAGAGCAGGGGCCTCTGCGACACACTCTATGGAACTATGCGGCTCGCGACCGTGTCGCTCATCGCTGTCTACGTGTACGTAGCTCTCGTTCTTAGCACTTAGGTTGCGGTTATACGATAGACTTCCTTGCTTAGGTGTAGGACGCTAGTGTGTGTAGATCGAATGTACTCTTCGTATATACGCACACGTACGTGTACTTTTAGCTTACTGGGGGAGAAACGGTAGCGCCGAGCCCGAGGGGGTTGTGTTCCCTCTCTATAACAAGGCAGTCGGCTTGTGCCCTTGTGTGACATACGAGAGGCAAAACAGCGCGCTGTGTCAGCGCTCGGCTGCCCGCTGCCGTGCTTTTCATGCGCGGACCGAGCATCCGCTGCGCGCGCGCTGCCTGCTGCTGAGGGCCTTAGCTTGCCACCCCCCGCACATCGAGCTTTGGCACGCCCGGGCGCGCGTGTGGCGTGAGCGGCGATGTGGAACTCGCAGCAAGCACAAGAGTTGTCGCCTGGGGAACGCGGTACCTGTCCCCGGTATCGCTCACCACCTTCTCCTTCCACGCCTTGGTAAATGGCGCCGGTGTTTTGGAGCAGCCACACACCTGGTTGGTGGGCTTGTGCAGGTTGGTGACTTGCCCGTCGATGAAGAGGACCATCAGCCGCTGCCAGAGCCCGACCCAAGTGTCGAGCGCCTTCGCGCCAGAATGGACGGCCAACCGGGTGAGCGCCTCGACGCCTGCAGCGTCGTCGCCGCGAGCGAAGGCTCTCGCAGCCTTGTCTTCCGCGTGGCGCTGGTCCGCCTCTAGCTGCGAGTGCAGGAGCCGCCGCGCAGCTAGCACGACCGGCGCCGCGCGATCGAGGCGCGTCATGACGACGTCGGCAACCACGTTATTTACCCACCAGGCGTTTTCCCACGAGAACTCGGTCACGGTCCCTGGGAGGCCGAGGGCACGCCGGCAGGCGGAGCGACTCGTGCAGTCTCCGTCGTCGTAGGAGGAGTGCACAGCCGCGGCACCCCCGTGCACAGGGATCTTTGGCGAGTAGCTCGAGTCGTCCAGGCCGAACCACTGGAGCGCCCGCATCGGTCCCGGGACCGACGCGTTGCCGACGGTGGCAACCATATGCCACGTCGTGTACTGCGTGCCGATTGGCCGCTCGTTGGAGTACATCGAGTCCTTGTACTGCCACATCAGGCCGTTCCACCGGTATGGCGAGTGCTCGGAGCCGGCGCCGACGTCCTCATAAGGCGAGAGGGCGCTTCCCTCGTAGTGCGAGCCCATCAGTTCGTGGATGAAGCGGCGCGTCAGGCGCTCCTTGGGCCGAACAAAAAGCGGCATCCGCCTGGTCAGGTCTTCGCCACGCGCGTACGGCAGGTAGTGCTCCGCGTCGAAGTCGCGCGGGTCCGCGACCTGCGAAAAGATGTACCAGACCCGCGCCTCGCAGAATCGCGCCCCCTCGAAGGTCAGCGGGTCGAACACGTCAGAAAAAGAGAAGCGGTGCGACGGCGCGTGCCGCGGGTAGAGGCCATGCTCGACGGCAAACGACACCACATCTGGCGCCGCTCGGCACCGCGTGGCGTCGTCGCACGGAAGGAAGGTCGTGATGCGCGCGTGGTTGGCGTGAGCTGTGATGTAGCCATCGGGCACGCGTAGAGCCACCCACAGCACCCCACGGCTGTGGTTGCCCCGCCCTAGCAGCTCCATGTACCAGACCTCGTCAGCATCGGCGATCGAGAAGCCCTCGAGACTACTCGCGTAGCCGTACTCGTTGGCCAGATCCACCATCGTGTCGATTGCCTCGCGGGCGGTGGCGGCGCGCTGCAGAGTGATCCAAATCAACGACGCGTAGTCGAGCGTGTAGCCGTCTCGGCCCGTCTTACCTACGGGAGCGACGGCGGCGGCGCTAAGGGACGGCCCCGCTGCTGTCCGCGCAGCGGTGGCTGAGCGAGGGTGCACCTGTGTTGGAGAGCTCTGCCAGGCCGCCGTGAGTCGTCTCGGTGATGACGAGCCCCTTCTCGTTGGCGTTTCCCATCACGTTGAAGGTCCGCGCCGGCTGCGGGATCGCGCCCAAGAGCTGTCCAGAGTCCCAGCTGTATACCTCGCGCATTGTACCTGAATCGTGCTGCGCGGCTGGCCAGTGCGGGATGCCGCCGAGATTAGTTGAGTCATCGGCGTTGTAGCCGATGATGGCCTCGCCAGTTGCAGACGCGCCGCGCGTGACGAGGATGTTGGTGCAAGCTTGGCTCGCGTGGAGCAGCAGCGGGAGCAGGTGCGCGGGCGAACGCATATGTGTATATTTCGGAAGTGCCGATGTGTAAGTTTTTTTTATCGAGCAGTAGAGCTCTAGCAGATGTTTCTTTCTTGTGGTGCCACTGCGCGCCAGTCCCGAGCCCAGTGTCGTGAGAGGGAGCTTTGTGGTAAATTTCTTTCTTGGGATGTTAGCCCATCTCTGGCCTCTTGTCTCTTCTTCTTCTCACGCTTCTCACCTGTCGCGGGCCTTCTAGGCCTGCGGGTAGTCTCCCCCCATCCCCAGGGCCTCCAGGGCTCGCACCTCTCATAGACCAGCGCGCAGCGAGGAGGTCGTTTCATCTCAATAAGAAGGTCTGTGAACGAGGTAGTTTCCTCTCAATAACAAGGACTGTGAATCGCACCTAAACCTCTCATAGACCAGCGCGCAGCGGCCAGCGCCATACCAGGTATTTTCTTCTCAATAACAAGGTCTGTGAGCAAGGCCCGCGGGTAGTCTCCCCCCATCCCCAGGGCCTCCAGGGCTCGCACCTCAACCTCTCACAGACCAGCGCACAGCGCCATGGGACGTATTTTCTTCTCAATAACAAGGCTGTGAAATGACAGCGCGAAAGGTGCCCGCCGGTGGCTGCCTTCAGGACGGCTTGTGGCTGTCGAACCTAATGGAGGGCAAGACCTACTTCACGGTCTTTGCCGGCCGAAGGCGGTACCTCAGCGTGTTGATGGTGTACATACGGCCGCTGCTCGAACAGCGGGTGGTGGACACCTTGCACTTGTGGGATTACGCCCGAAGTGCGGAGGACCGTGGATACCTGCGAACGCTGGAAGACGACACGCTAGGCGTCCAAGTCATTGCACCACCCGCGTCTGACCATGGCGCCAGGTTCCCAAACAAGTGGAAGGGGTACTACGCCCACTACGCCGCACTCCTCGGTACTGCGGATGTGTTGATCAAGTGCGACGATGATGTTGTATTCATTGGGAACCTGCCTGCCTTGCTGTCAACTGTTCGGCGCGAGTCTGCAGGTTCTCACGAGCAGCAGCATCTTCTCTACTACCCTAGTATCGTCAATAACGACGTGTCTGCCGTCTTCCAAGCGGCTGATGGTGTCATCAAGGACCCTGCGTATGTCGTTCGCCTGCGCCCGTCCATCGAAGAGGGACGGCACTCGCGCACTCCGATGAGCGACTGGTTCAACTGTAGCCACTGCGCCCGGCATGTGCACGGGCTCTTCCTCGAAAATCCGGATCGCTTCTTCACGGGCTGCGTGCATGAGTGGCACGTCGCAGCCCGTGTTCCGATAAACTTCTTTGCAATGCGTGGCGCCGCGGTCCGCCAGCACTTTGGCGCTTACGCCACGGAGCAGTTTGTGGACGAGCCGTACTTCACGGCACTTCTCACCGAGCGCACCGGGCTGCCTTCGCTCCTCGTCTCCGACACGGTGGTCGTCCACTTCGCCTTCTCCTTCCAGCGAATGGCGGGCGAGCGGGAGCTACTTGAGCGCTACCGGAAGTTGGCACGGGACCGTGACTTGCTCGCCAGACTGCACCGCCGGTTCGGCTCTCGCGAACTCTCGCATAGCTGCCCCGTTTCCGCACCTTCGGCACTATTCTTGGCGCGACGACAGCCGCCCTACCCAAACGCCACTCAATCGCGAGCCAAAGGCCGCGGGGGTCGCAAGGCTAGAGGCGGGCGCGGGCGCGGTGCTATCAGTGGATTGGCCACATGAAGCGCATTGGCGGTGAGACGATCCCGACCGTTCGGTGTTTTTATCAGTCAGCACATTGGTCATTGGACATTGCGGAAGAACGGACAGGGACAGCAGACCTTGGGAGGGCCGATGCGCGATGGGAGCTCGCTATCCCTCGACACCGGCTCGACAGAAAAGAAAACCAGCCTGCTCGACGACACCGCATTGGGATGGGTAGCAGGTCGCATCGAAAACGGTTTCTTTTCTTTCGTGTACCTGTGTTAGTGCCAGTGCGCGCCATTCCCGTGCTGTTTCGTGCGCGCGTTGTGAAATTCTTTTTTCGCGCCAGTCCGCACCTGCTGAGAGAGAGAGAGAGTTGTTTTCGATCAGATTCTTTTGATGTCTTTTTCTCAATATTTCTTTTTATGGTACATGTACTTACGTCCTCCCGGCTCGCTGTTTCCAAAA
>Ga0115008_10005931_pt1 | contig 10074 bp, 13 predicted proteins | sample FraStrMetagenome_FD_87164 | JGI IMG/M metagenome (GOLD analysis project Ga0115008, IMG submission 87164) | Marine eukaryotic phytoplankton communities from Arctic Ocean - Fram Strait ARC3M Metagenome | ecosystem: Environmental > Aquatic > Marine > Oceanic | place: Fram Strait | collected...
AGGCCTCTATCGCGAAGGATGGGAGGTAATAAGGCAACCATTTCTCTAAGTGATGGGTGATGTGTACTTTCAGGCCTCCTCCTAACTTTTTCTTGAGAAAGAAAAAATCAAAAAATTATGTACATACTCGTACATATAAAGGCGAAGTCTGTCAATAAAAGTAATAATTAATGACGCGTTCGCATTTGGATGTGCGAATGTTTAAATCTAACAGATGAATAGATCGACAAATTTTAAATCAATATACGTACATGTGTAAATCGGTCAGGTTCAATAATTGCGATGAATGCATAAAACAAAAACACACGTACATTTATTAGTGCATTTATTAATAAATTTAGATTTATTAATACAAGTATATTTTTGCAGATTGCAGTGGGATGTTGCAGGTTTAAGGTTGTAGGTTGCAGGTTGCAGGTTACAGGTTGGGGTTCGGTCTTCGGTTCATCGAACTATCATGAATCATGGATGAAAACGAAAATCAAAACAAAAGCGAATGCAAAAGCGAAAAAGCATCGTACCGGTATCAATCTAATATCATGTCCAATCACTTAGACGCCTAATGCAAAAGATAAATGGCTACTCCAATCAACTTTGTACACATCCTGACATCTTCATGAAAAGTCCGAAGATATCATCGTCAAGCATTATAGCTATCCTCATTTTTTGGTTCACGTCAACACTTTTTTTCGGTGGTTACGTCCAAACCAAGTATTCACTAAGTGAAATCAACAACTTAAATGATCCATTTGAGGCACATAAGTTGCTTTCACCTGGCAATGCCACAGAACAAAGCGCTCCATCTAACTATTATCAGTATTGCAATCACGAAGATATCATAAAAAGCTTCCATTTTCGTCTGATTGATGAGGTGATATACACAGAAGAGGACTTTCAAGTGCCGAAAAGTAACGAAATCGACAAAGAGCAGCAGATGCGTTATATTTCACGAAGGCCTAAAGACTACGTTTCATATGTTTCTATGTATGGTCCACATAAAGTAGATAGTGCGATGAGTCATCTTCCATCTTGGCTGCAGACGTACTTCAAGTGGCATGCATCCCAGCAACGGAATCCCACGAGCGATACTAAATATATTATGATAACTGCATTAAAGAAAGACAGCCAAGTGGGTGGGACTAGTGATCGCTTGAGAGCACTTTCATATTATTTGCTACTGGGATATTTGAGTAAACGAGTCCTCGTTATCAAATGGACCAAGGTAGGTATGTATCATCATCAGTGCGAAATTAAGTGAATTTCTGATTTCTCATTTGTATAAAGCCCCATGACTTAAGCGATTTTCTGACGCCTTCTGGTGACGTTGATTGGAGAGCTCCACTGGATTTTGACCGATTAATTTCTCCAAATATGCCTAGTTCACGGCGAACCGGAACCAACTTAAAATTTCGCTACGTTGGTTATTGCGATCGTAGGAAGAAGGACAATTATCAACACATAATTAATTGCACAAAAAATGCTGCCAAGGAGCTTAGTGAAATTTCAGTTAAATATTTCATCACATCATTTCCAACGAATACTTACAGCCAAACAAACGATGCAAACCAATTGTATCAGATGAACTCTTATGATATTGATATGCCTCTTCTCAAATATTGGAAGTTTCCAGAACATTTTACTCATATATTTTGGATCATGTTTGAGCCTATTCCTGGACTAGCTCAGATAATAAACAGAACTATGTCAAATTTAAATTTAGTAGAAGGAAAATTCGTATCTGCTCACGTACGCGCGAGATATCCGGTATGTTCTGATTCAAAAATCTTTAAACATTTTCATAGTTATTGCCCACTCTGATCATCTCGTTGAAGTTTAACAACACGTACAGAGACTTTGACAAAAATAGGGAATTAGAAGAACTATCTCATCTATTGCGTGTGTGCGAAATTGGAGCATTAAACTGCGCAAGTCTGTTGAGGGAAGGCGAAGATATACCTATCTTTTTTGCCTCTGATAGCCATTTGATGACACGAGATATGACTTTTGAATCAATGAATAAGGCATATAATGTTGTCTCTCCTGTCCGGAACATAGACCCACTGCACATAGATCGGGATGATGGATGGCCGGGTAGTAAACCAGAAGATTTTTTTAATGTCTTTGAAGATTTATTGATAATGGGTGGAAGCAGGGCAGTTGCTTATGGTATGGGAAGTTTCGGAAGTTTTGGTGCTGCAATAAGTGTTAATCCACTTAATATAGCGGTTCATCGAGATTGGACAGGTATGCCTATAAAGTGCCCAAACGAGAAAAGTGCAATCTTGCGCGTACCATTGAACACTACTTTTACCCAGACATTTGGAAAGAGCGAGACTCCATGTGAAGGCATATAGGCTAGTTTGGATTTTGACCAAAGCCTTTACTTTATTCTTATCTCGGACAAAAGGAAAGCAACACAATATGCAAATGAGTCGGTATTTCGCCTGGGAGAGTCGTAAAAATTGTGTTATACTTGAATATTGTTGGCATGTACTTTTGTAACAGTTGTAGATAGAATATATTGTCTAACACGATGATAGAGAACCTTGCGATTTTTGATTTTTGCCATTTTTTTCTCTGACAAAGTCATAGAATCGATTCTTCACCAGGGAGGGTCTTAAAAATACAGGCACCAAAATTAGAAATGAAAGTATGACGAGGAATAATCTCTTACCCCATACGTCAACAATCTACTCTCCAGGTTATTTTTTTCAACTGTGACTTATTTTTGTTAACTCTTGTACCGTTTTTCGTGTGCAATGAATCATCTCTCCGCTCTACGAGGACGAGGACTCGAACCTGTACCTGTACCGTAGACACAAACGTACGTTTTTCACGAAGAAAAAGACAAATATAAAAGTCAAAAGTCACTCTCAATCAACAAAACAATCAACGATATAAATCGAAACCATTGCATGAACTACCGGTAGTTTTGTGACACACATTGCTTCAATGACGACCGAGGACTTTCATAATGAAAACACCACCGTCCATACATTATCCAAATGGATGATAATAATGGGTATATTGACATTCCTATTGCTTCAATTTGTGACGGCACCTTTTGGTAAACATGCTACGCCTCATATTTCTAAATGGTATGGACCGCATCTTAATTCCCGTGCGTGTTGGATGGTTATGGAAATACCCAATCTCTTTCAGGTTGCACGGGTACTTGTGAATCGTAGTAGCAGCAGCAGCAGCAGCAGTGGTGATGGTTGTTCTTTGGAAACAAATTTCTTTTCCATCGATGCCTGGAAGAATCCTAATCCGTACGATGTGCTTTTATGCCTGTTTACCGTTCATTATGTACATCGGGCGGTGATTTATCCGCTGATTCGGATGAGGTCAACGCAAAGTAGACCCATGCCTCTTCTTGTTTGTGCTAGTGCGTTTTTATTTTGTTCTGTGAACGGGTATCTTCAATCGGAGTCTCTTGACATGCAGTATAATGCTGTTATCGATGGAAGGTTGAAAACAAATCGACTTCACGAGCATAACTTTAAGTCCGGCATTGTCCTTTTTTTGCTTGGTTTGGGCATTAATATTTATTCAGATGAGATTTTGCTTCGTATCAAACGAACGTCAGGAGGAAACTATCAAATTCCAAAGGGGTTTCTTTTTGAATATGTGAGCTGCCCAAATATGTTTGGAGAAATTGTTGAGTGGTTTGGTTTTGCTATCGCATGTAACTCTGTCGCTGCTTTTTCGTTTGCATTTTATACTTTCTGCAACTTGGCTCCCCGTGCACATTCCCATCATCGGTGGTACAAAAAAAACTTTCAAGATTACCCCATGGAGCGAAAAATACTATTTCCCAATATATGGTAACTTCTGTATAATTATCGATGAGTGTAAGTGTATATAGGTCTTGAGAGATTTATGTTTTTATGGGTAAAAGAATATGATGTAGCGAACGACTTCTAGAATGAGAAAATTAAAATATATCAGGGATTTGGTTGTGAAGTTGAAAGCTACCGGAGAGAGTCGAGTGCTTTAGCTCTAATATCGCTCTACGGGTAGGTCCCGTGACCGTACCTCTCTTACATTCAAACACATACCTTTGATCCACGATGCGGACTAAAAATAGAAATGTTGCCCGACTTTTTCATATAGCAGGTTGTGATGTTAGTATTTTGTTGTTCTGTTGGGGAAATGTTGGTTCGATTTCATTGCCTCAGAAATATTTCGCATTTTATTGTAAAGGTGAGTTTCACGTCAACAATAAAACAGGCGCGAGTATGTGAAATGAAATAGTTTAACTTGAAAATGATCAACGCAACGAGAATCGAAAATCAACATGAAATGAAAAAGGATCTATTGACGCTAAAACTGCATTGGACATTTTAATGTTTATCTCCTCCAAAAAATTGTATTTAATGGATGGAATATTTCCTGTCGGATTTGCTTTGAAGTAAATGATCGTAGAATAATAATAGTATTATTTTATACGCATTAGGATATCAGCGGCTTTCCGTATAGATAATCACAAAAATATTGGACTTCATGGCATTGACAAGTTGAGTTTCCGTCACAATTATCAGGTCTACTATCTTGAGAGAATGTTTATGTATACTCACAATAACAAGTTCCTTGCTCGCACGGAAAGTAAGATGTCTTTTGGATGCATGTACTTGGTAAAGTCTTATAAAATCTGCTTTCTTGAAGGATCAATAGAAACTAATGGATATATCAATTGGAGACAGTAATAGTGCTGTATGAAAAGGTTTACATAGCCTTGGGAAATGTACGAAGACGAACACATAATGATCAGTGATTACGACCTATCCAGGTCATTTCTGATCGCTATGTATAATGACTCTACGGCTCCATTTTTCAAAGTGCCTATCTGGAAGTACAGGATGAGCTTTATTCCCAACTATTGTGACCAAAAAGAAGTGCAATTGCTTCAATCTAAGTGTAACGTAGGGGTTACCAACTTACATTGATAAGGCAACGATTTGTGCATTAGCTCGAGTAACCCAGAAAAAGCTCCTGCAAAAATCTCTGTTGTCGTTTCATGTTTTTCGGCGGCTTTCGCATACTGTATATTTACAAAATACAGTAGAGACATCTTGACTTTACTATAAATAACACAGAAAAATTATCAGTAATTAATTATCATATTTTCAAACAGGTTATCAAATTTTGTGCAACGCTTTTCCTATCCTCCATCACCTATTTTTCCATCACGAAATAAAAATGTAGGCAGCGGGCAAAATCGTGTAGAAAAATACATAGCCTGGATCTAGTGACACCTTTAGTTGTCTGCTTGAATGTGGAATCTCTCTTCGCCCGACAACGGACAACGGAGAGAATTATTATGTACGAAGCTTGTCATCGTTACCATGAAACTAACTCTATTATGAAAAATCATAAATAAAATTGAACTCGAACATTGTGAAGAATAGCCAATCATTCCTCATGGAAGTATAAAAATAGCCAAAAGATTTCGAACAACGAAGATTCCTTTCCCTTATCGCATACACATGTTCTTCGATTACGTTGAACCAACGAGATTCATAACGACCAACAAATTTTATGAAACGTTCCCATCTATCGGGGTGTACTTAACGAACCTGTTGATTGTTCGCACTGTTCGCACGACATCACCTGTGTATTCTTTACATTTGGATGATGCATGATGTCGCCCATATAATAAAAATAATTTAGACTTTCTGCGCCTGGCGATGTAATCCACGTTGCGAGTTGCGAGTAATCGGACGCACAACATTCCAGCTGCCTCTCTTGAAATAAAATCTTATTCTCTCCACCATTGACATAAAATATAGATCTAATAAATCTGGTTTGCAGCGTTGACGTTGGAGTCCATAAAAGAGAAAATTTTAAAAATGCCGCTAGATGCCATCCATCAAGTACTTACAGAAGTGCTAACTAAATTAATTTACGTCCCCCCCGGTTGCAGTAGTTCGATAAAGAACAAGAAAAAGAAGAGGAAAAGAAGGAGGAGAAGGAGGCATAGAGGCAAAATTATTCAGGTTGCTATAGAACCGGATACAGAAGAGGACACAGAAGAGGATTTATGTCATGAATATAATGGGGTGAAAACGCCAGCTGGTCAAGAGATGATTCTGGCTTGAGTCGTCGTTTAGTAGAAATTGTTTTTTGATGTTGAGTGAGAAAGAGCATAATTATGCTTTTTATTGTTGTTGTGGAGTGAAGGTCGCATGATGAAACAAACCTCTTGTGTTCGTGATAGATGTTGATATAAAGAAAGGAGTTCTGCGTTAAATCATTCATTGGTTATTTGAGTAAATCTAAAACGAAAGTTTAAGTAGATCGTCTTCCAGCGAACATTTGTGATGAATGAAGACTATATGTGAACTACAAACGTAATATTTGTTCTTCTCAACATAGATGATGAGATATCTATCCTCAGAGCTTTATCAGGATTTTCTTGACTGATCTTATGATTGATTTCATCTTTTCGATGTCTGCGTTTTGAGTCACCATCAAATGACGAGTTGAGACAAGAGGGGACAAGTTAAGACAAGTTGAGACTTTTTCTAAGTGGAGAAGAGAGAATACATAATTGTCATAATCGACAGAGACAAACCCAAGTAATGATTTTTAAACTAATTTGTTTAATCCAATTTACAATTTATCTACACGGGCGATAACCAATAATTTAGGGGTGTTTTTAATACTAACCGTCTTAAAGAGGTTTTTAAAGGAGGTTAAAAAGAAAATAAGTAAGAATCTGCAAAGTATTGAAGAGAAAGCTCAATAGGACGTAAAAAGTATCGTACTCAAATATCACAATAACACAGTCTCAACATAGCAGATTTATCCCTATAAGACATTTATTTATTAGTCCATAAATATGGAAGCCATCACCTCGCTTATCCCAGCAGCTTTACCCTCTATCTATGTGTCGACGAACGCCACCGAGAGGATTTTGTCGCCAAGTAAAGAATAAATTTAAACATTCTTATGTTTTACAATGAATGATTTATGGCAAAGACAATAGACAATAATGCTGACTTTTCAAGCAGCGTCAAAAGCTTCATGTGACATAGCATGTAAAAAACTAAACGACAACAAATTCAAAACCATTTGGTGTTGTTTCAAACATTTTCTTGAATTTATAAAAATCTCCAGTAAAGTCGGTTGCCTCGGCATAAGGATATTCCGTGTCAACGGCCATCTTTACTGCTACGCCATGACGGTTTAACATAGCATTGGCAATTGTTGTCGCGTTCGTCGCAAGGCAAATTAGATGATTCATTGCCGCATACTCAGCTTTAACAGTCAGAAAATGTAACATCTCTCGCTGATCCTAGATATGAAAGATAATTACTCAGAGATATCTACTCAATCAGATGAGAATCATATTGTGGGATTATATAAAAAATTGCCTACAAGGTTTGATGCAGCCATTTTGATAGCCAGTATGGCCCACGATCCAGTAAAGAGACAAATCACATACACAAGAGGTACGCATGAGTCCATAACTTTGTGAAGAGGGGTGTGGTCTTCGTCGTACGTTGCCCGATCAAAAATATGATCGTCGACATCTTAACATAACCTCTAAGGTGTATCATTTATGAAGTCACGAATATTGCTATTATTTTTTATTGATGGAATATCAATAGGATTATGTTGGGAGTTGCTTTGTCGTAACATAGCACGAGATTTGCATTTATTAGACTCACGCATCTGAGGATCATTAGATGATAGAGAATCGTTTCTTTTGAACACTGTAGGAATAGTTCAGTTTTCATACAAATATTAATACACTGTTTTTCACAGATGTACTATGTGCAAAAATATGGTACACTTGTTGGTAGGCTTTACTAAGGTTGAAATTATGATCAGCAGTATTCATATCCCTCTCCTGTCACTGATAATTTACACTTCCCATACAGTTTACACCTAGATATCAATTAGTATTTATCCGGATCATGTTCGCGTTTCCATGAATACATGCAATTACGATTAGTTGTATCATCTCTACGAACATGAGAGCATAAGTGGGCAATTAGGGACGACTCCTCCAGTTCCAGTTCCCAATCGAACACATCTGCGTTTTCATCAATTCTTTCTATAACTTTGCTTTTTGTAATGATATAGCAACCACTATCTATTGACCATCGAAACAAAATTTGAGATGCAGTCTTTTCTTTTTTCGCTGCAATCGATTTTACTACTTTATTTTCCAACAGCGATTTGTTTTCATAAGGCCCTCCCAATGAAGAATGGGCCTGAAATTTTATTCCTAAAGTGAGAAAATAAGTAAACTAATAAGGCTAGGGTGGGTGCACATAACAAATGAGAGTTAGACGTAATATACCTTCATGGGCGCAAAGCTTTAAGACCTTCTGGTTGTTTAGATATGGATGAAATTCGTTTTGAACGATATAAGGCCGAGGCAAACAGTTGTCTTCACAGTAATTAAGCAACTCTACTATTTGATCATAAGAACAGTTGCATACTCCTAAACTTCTCGCAAGTCCCAATTCCAAAGCCTTACACATTTCTGAATACAAAGCCAATCTATATGATCCTGTCACCCATTCCCTAGGACATGTCGGAATGACATCATCTACAACATTTTCCTGCTTGCAAACATGAATCACATAATCTCTCTCCTTGCACACCGGACACCATTTCTCTTCATCCATTGTAACATTAAACTCCGTACTGGTCACTGGCGGACAATCCTTAAACCGACCAGGACCTGGCCAGTGCATCAAATAACAGTCTACGTAATCCAATTGCAACTGTTTCAGACTCCCTCGAAGTTTACTCACGACTTGTGAAATCCGCGAAGATCTCCATAACTTCGTTTGAATCCAAAGCTCGTCACGAGTTCGTACACCGTTCGTCCATAGAAACTTCAACGCTCGACCGACATAAGCCTGATTTTTATAAATTGGAGCACAGTCCACACCACCGTAAACCTTGCGGTTATTGTGGTTATTGGAAGATAAAGCGTACTTGACACAGGATTCTGCATCTTCCTGAAATAAATTGTACGTTCCGAAAAGAATTAACGGTAGATGCTTTGGTTGTGATTGTGATTGTGATTGTGATTGTGATTGTAATTGTTCCATTGCCGAGAGATTGTAGTGGCAAACTACCGGTATCTGAATTTGTTCTGTAGAGAGAGGAAAACCGCCAACGTACCGGCACCGAATCTCGGAAAAACGTCAATATCCCAAAAGGAAGTACACATTTATATGTATATATGTGCGTTTGGACGAAACTTGCACGACAGGACAGACACGTTCGGATATCGTTTGTGGAACCCGCAGAAACACCCTTTTTTTTCAGCGATTACAACAAACAATAACACAACACCTTGAACAATAACACACCATATCATACCATTAACCTAACCAATGTTCAAAAACAAATATACCGCACAATCGTATTACACTCATTTACTACATGGTAACGTGATCTAAGCGAATCGATTGGAGTAACATACGGAGAATATGCCTGTAATTGATGGATCGAGGGGTTTTCGTAGTCCGGATCTAGATGATGATGCCGATAGCTATGGAACGCAAGATAGTGGAGAGTTTGGAACAATCCCTGCTGATCAGGGGCTTCTTGATGATATGAGAGATGATTTTAGCGGTAGAGCCGGGGCTATGGGTGACGGATATATCGACGTTGGTGTTAAAAATCTAGACCTAGAATTTGAAGAAACTGCCGTAGATAACGCACCTGATAACAACCATGTCGATGAAACCAAAATCACTAGAGGAAAGTCTATTTTTTCCCTCAATATTCATCAATCAATAGAGGAATTGAGGAAGACTGGAGGTCACCATATCATAAACATTATGAACTAGAATGGATGAATAAAAATGTTGCTCCGTGTGCTTGTAAGGAATGTTTCTTCTGCACCAAAGAAATTACATCAGGAATGTTTGAATCAGAGAAGAAGAAAAGAAGAAGTAATGTACATGGAAATTATTTATCTGGATCAGGGAAGAAGAGAAGTATTGAATGCACTCATGAACGTTATACACTTCCAACATACAAAGGAGGTCGTTACTGTCAACAGTGTTATAATAACCAACCTTCTCGATTTTCGTCAGC
>Ga0115008_10005937_pt1 | contig 10067 bp, 11 predicted proteins | sample FraStrMetagenome_FD_87164 | JGI IMG/M metagenome (GOLD analysis project Ga0115008, IMG submission 87164) | Marine eukaryotic phytoplankton communities from Arctic Ocean - Fram Strait ARC3M Metagenome | ecosystem: Environmental > Aquatic > Marine > Oceanic | place: Fram Strait | collected...
AGATGCCGGAGGTGAAAGTTCAATATGAAGACAATAAGGAAAGGATGAAGGTGATTGGGACAATGTGGCAAGAACAGAAGAAATCTTCGGGTAGTGAGTAAACAACTAAATGTTGATAGAAGGATAACATCCTTTTATCATTTCCCTATAAAAATGTAATAATATTACAATTTTACTTATAAAAATGAAGAAAAGTAAGTAAAGTATTTATCATACAAATGACCACCCTTACCAACACCAACAACACTATCGTACACAAGTATCTTGTTCCTCTTATTGAGAACATTGATTTCGATGGTTGTAAGAACAACAGTAATATCAAGGCAGTTATCAGTAAGTTGATGACTATTGCCAAGAATACTATGAAAAAGGAGCAAGAACCCGGAGACACTACAGATATTAAGATTGATGAGATGAAGGGTGTAGTTATTCTTGAGAAGACTAAGAAGAAAGCTGAACCTAAGAAAGAATCTGATCAGAGTGATGAAAACGAAAATGAATCTTCAGCTGATTCCAGTAATAACACTACAAATTCTATTGTGTATAAACTTGGTATTGAAACAACAAAAAAAATTAATGAAAGACAAGATGAATTAAAAAACATTAAATGGAAAGATGGTGAATCTAATCTTGATACTGAATATTCTAAATTATCTTGTGAATGTTGTAAACTAGCATGGGATGAAATGAAAATAAAATACCCAGAATATAGCGAAATAGAGATCATATGTAAAATACCTGATATAAATATTACATTTATATATCCTAATGGAAAAGAAACAAAACACAAAATAGAATTAAAATCTTCAAAACGAAAAAAAATACATGGTTCAACTATAAAAGATTTGGATATTAATCAAATGCTAATTTATTGTTTAAGACCATCCATAGCTTCAGACCCATATATAGTAAGATGTTCGCAATATCATAATGCTATGAGTAAAAGTGATATTGATTTATTTCAAGATAGAACTCCAAGACCTCTCATTAATTTTGAAAAAATGAGTGATGTAGATAATATAGTTCCTTTAATTACTAAAAATATGTACAATTGGAAAGAACACTATGCAAAATGTGCTTTAAAAAGGATTGAAGAACATACAATGTGTCAAAAGTCTTGGCAAGATGATATGATTAAAATAGTGAAACAAGAAAGTATTAAAATTTTTTTTGATGATTATGTCGGAAATACATCAGAAGAACAATTTCAAATAGATAAGCTTTCTTTACAAATTGAAAATACAAATATTTAAGCAAAATGTCTTTTACATAATTCATTGACTTTATCGGCAATTAAGTAACCCAATAAAGGTGGAACAGCATTTCCTATATACTTATATGCAACCATATTTTTTTTTTTACTAAATACATAATCAGGAGGAAATGTTTGAATTAATCCTGCCTCTCTAACTGTTAATCGTCGTTCAATCATAGTATTTTCATTAATATTTATCTTACTATTAGAGTGTCTTCGGAATTCAATATTTCCATGATGTTCGGCTCTCATTGTAGGTGCAAATGTATCAAGATTAATTTCGGTTTGCCCTTGACCTTTTTCAAGTTTTTTGGCTTTTGAATATACCATTTGGGAAATATCGTTTGTAATATTAGGTTCTACAAGATGTTCAAAATATTTTCCGATACAACATTCGGTTTTATTTTTTGTAATTATATTCCATCCTTCATTAATGTTTACACTTCTTTCTTTTGAAATCCCCATAATTATAACTCGCTTACGAGTTTGCGGTATTCCAAATTCGGGACAATATACAATTTGATAATTAACATCATATCCTAATTCCGCAAAATCGTTCATAATTTGTTTAATAGGTTCATTTTCCATAGTAATAAGCCCATATACATTTTCAGCAACGAACATTTTTGGTTGAACTTTTTTAACCACTTCCACAAAACTTTTATACAATGTTCCTCTACTGTTTTCCTTTTCAATGTCTACTTTTTCTTTTAAATCATGTCCTTTATTACTTTTAAATCCTTTCCGTTTTCCTGCGTGTGAAAAGTCCTGACAAGGAAATCCTCCGATAACTATATCTGCTTTTGGAAATACGAAGTTTTCTGCAATCAAATTATAAATACTTGTTGTATTATATTTTGAATTATCATTATTAAATCCAAATACTTCTTTTGCCCCTTTAAGTATATCATTTTGAAATACACAGTCAAAGTTGTTTTTTTTCAATACAACAAAATCATTTATAGTGTATGGTTTATCTATAAACTCTTTATTTATAATTGAATCTTTGTGAACAATTACTTCACCATCAAATCCCATATCCATACCACCGATTCCTGTAAATAATGAAATAACTTTTGTATTTATAATTACTTCTTCTGTATTTTCAACAATCACTTTTTTATTTAATTCTTTTAATTTTTCTTCAACTGCCTTATCTACAAGAGACTTAATTTTATCAGCATTATTTTCACAAGGCGTTTTGCGTCTATTATGAGAATCATAGTGAGATTTTTGAGAAAATTCCTTTCCGCATCGTTCGCATGAATATTTAACCATTTTCGTTATATATTGTTAATATATTTTATTTTTAAATTAACAATTTCTGTTAATTCCCTAAATATTAGAAAGTCAGCGTTCTAAATGTTTAAAACTACTAAAGTTATACCAAGATTCAGCTAAAAAAAAATGTCTTGATACTAAGATCTTCTCTATCATTAATATATAGTTTTCATTTTTATATATATTAACATCATTGTCATACTAAGATATATAGTTTATGTTTAAAATCAACTTATATTGTTTTCAATATTAAAAACTTAACGTATAACGAAAGTTATTGTATGAAACTTACTATTAAAGAATTACAAAATGTTAAAAGAAATATATATTATTATATTAATTACGTTTTTTTTTTAAAAGGAATTATTGTTAGGTAAGAATAAATATTTAAATGTATGCTACATCAATAGAAAATAAACCAAAAACTTATACACGTCCTACATTAATAGGTAACAATTTTACGAGCATTGTTGTGTCAGAACCACCTGAAGATCCTCAGAATTATTATGTAACTACTTTTAGCTATACCAGTGATTCACTCGAATTAAACGGACAAACACAATATGATATAACATTTACTAAAGATACCATGTGTGATATACTGATTGTAGGTGGTGGTGGTGGTGGTGGTGGTGGTGGAGGAGGAGGTGCATATTATCATACAAGTGGTGGTGGAGGAGGAGGTGCAATTTTATATGCAACTGGTTTACAAGTTACAAGTGGTATTTATACAGTTAAAGTTGGTAGAGGAGGAGTAGGTGAATTAGCTAGTGGAACCTCAGCTGAAAATGGTTTCTCGAGTGAAGCATTTGGTGCTATTGCTAATGGTGGTAGCATGGGTAAACATGCACCGGATATTAATTATTGGTATGGTGGTGAAGGTGGTACAACAGATATTTCAACTAGTAGTTTTGTATTTACAGAATATACCGGTGGTAATGGTGGTACAGGTACATATACTACGGATACTACAGCCTATTCATTAAATGGTGATAATGGTAAATTAATTAATATTGTAAGTCCTTATTATTGGGGTGGCGGAGGAGGAGGAGGTGGTTGGTATGCTAATTTCGGTAGTGGTGGAGAAGGTGGTGGTGGTGGTGGTGGATTTTTTAGTAATGGGAATTATGGTCCGGCGACAGGAGGTAGTGGTATTAACAATGGTGGAACTAATTATGGTGGTCAGTCACATAATAGTGTTCCTGGTAGTAATGGTGGAGCATTAACTGGAGGTGGAGGAGGTGGTAGTTTTCATTACAATGGAGGTTCTGGTGGTTCAGGTGTAGTAATAATAAAGACTTCCAATCCAATAACCTACGAGCCTTCACATACTACTTAGTTTAGCTGATTGGAATAATTATGGTTTTACTTCTACTTTTGAAATAGCAAGTTATATTTATTATACCGGGGGTTTGGACACACAATGAAGATACAGGATTTATATCTAAAAAAAATACCTACTGGACATACTTAATTAAGAGTTGAATATCAGGTATTATGGGATAATAATGTATCCATTTATATTACTCAAGAACAAATTACCGGAACAGGTGATATTGGAATAACTCCTAAAAATACACTAACAGTAGCAGAAGGTTTAAAAGTATTTGAAACTACTATAAACACTGATAAATATCTAACAATTGCAGAAAGATATAGTACTCTTAGCAATAATTTAAAAATAAGTTTTGTTGTGACAATACAATATTTTTATTACATTGTAATAATAAATGAAATTACTTATTATAGTAGCTCTTTTATCTTCTGTTTATTGTGGTATTAATAATAGTATAACCTTTTTAGGAAATGGAACTATATAGCTAGCACATACTAATAATTTATATAAAATTAATACAGCTGGTAATTTTGAAACAATTATTTTTAAGTAGAATTGATGATGATGATGAAAGTAATATACCATCACCAAGATATAGTCATTCTATGGTAGCAATCGGTAGTAATATGTATATATTTGGTGGAAATTCAAGTACTGGTAAATCAAATGATTTATATGAAATTGATACAGATGGTAATTCTACAAAAATTACATTAAATGAGGTAACAGTTACAAAAAGAAGGAAACATACAATGGTAATATTAGGTTCTAATATGTATATATTTGGTGGATATGATAGTGAAGTGTTAGATGATTTAATTAAAATTCCATTTACATTTAATACCCACTATCTAAATGGTAAAATATCACATTTACGATTATATAATACTTTAAAAACTGTAGATGAATTATAAAACTATAAACGCTATTCATATGTTATCTGGCATTACATATTTCGTAATTATCACAATAATTTGTAAAAAAACTTAAAAAAAAACTAAAAAAATGACGGAATAAATTTGTTAAATTATTATTACCAATGACTACTCTCAACACTCGCAATTTCTTGAAATGGACTTCTATTGCTATCAATATTGAAAATCCCACTTATAACAAAAGTGATTGTATGAAACTTGCTATTAAAGAACTTCAAAAAGAAAAGAAAATGAGAAAGTATATTCATATTCGATCAATTACAATGCAAAAAGTTAATAATATGTCAAAGAAAGATTCAATCATTCAAGCTATGGTTGAGTGGAAACAAATGTAAAAATGTAATATATATGTATATATTTTATATTTTATTTACCAAATTCACTTGGATTATTGATATATAATATCCATTTATCGGGTGCATATTGTTCAGATGATTTTAGACCTAACCAAAAATTAACACTTTTTGCTTTTTGATATCTTCTTATATTGTTTGCATTTTTTTTATAAATATCATTACATTGTTTAAGAGATATTTTATTAACAATAATTTTTAGATTTGTAATAATATTATCAATACTTAAATCACTAAAATGTTCTTTATGACTATTAAATAAGTGAAATAATTCTTGCTTATGAATTGCAGGTTCGTGTGATGTTTTCTGTGCATCTTTTATTTTAATTCCTTCTTTATTCTGATTTAAAGTATTATCATCAATAATTTTATCAATAATATCTTGAACACGAGTATCTGGTATATCTTCAATATTAAGTGGCATATTATTGTTAATTTTCTTAAATAATTCAGTTGCAATATGTTTATTTTTATTTTCACAATGTTTGATAACATAACAATTTGCATATATTTCATAATCTTCGTTTATTTCGCAAGTAAATAGTAGCTCATAGATTGCCTTATATCTATGTTGTCCATCTACTATTTTCAAATATTTAGGGCAATCGTCAGTAGATCCATATTTATCGTATATTAAACTAATATTCCATATAGGTGTAATATTATTAGTATTATTTTTAATTTCTTCTTTAAGTTCTTCTACTTTTTGTTGATTAATTTTTCTATTGTAAATCCACGTATCTGCTTCTTGGAGTAGTTCTTTAGCTGTTAGTTTTACAAAAAATTTATATTTATCAATTTTAAACATTATTTTAGAGTTAATATCAAATTTCGTAATTTTATCGTCAGATATATATTCCTGTGCATCGTGAAACTCTTCAGTCATTTCGTATATAGTTTTCTCTTAAAATGTTATCATTTTTATACAAAAATGTAAAAGATAGTATTTTTATTTATAAAAAATGATAAGACAAAAAAATAATTGTAAGCAATGACAAGTCTTACCAATACCGAACAAATCAAAGTAACCATTTCAGTTGTTTCTAAAATTAAAACAAAAGACGATAACAAAACCCGTAATAAGGGTGTAAAAAAACCAAGAAAACTTACCGCATATAATTTATTTGTTAGGGAAAAAATGCCGGAAATTAAAACTAAATATCATCAGAAAGACCAACTGAAAGCAATAGGTGCTTTGTGGCAAATACACAAAAATACAAAGATAACCAACTGTTATAATACTGAATTAGTTAAATATATTGAAGAAACATATCCGGATCTTAGTATAATAGAAAAAGAAAAATTATTGGATACACTATTAAAATTAGATATATATTGGAAAACATAAAAATATATTTAAATAATATATATTTTTATATTTTTCATATATAACAATGGAATCCTTTTTTTATAAAAAACAAATTATAATGTTTATTGTAATGGTTATAATTGGTATTTTATTTAATCCTATGAATATATTAGCATTTAGATTTTCGGATTTATATTTATCTTTAACATTATTTTATGGTGGTTTATTAATGGCTTCTAATATGATATGGGCTCACGAAATTGTTCATTATTTAGCTTTAGGTCATTTTAATATATATGTGTTTTGTTTTGGAATCATTTTATCTTTAACCATATCAGTATTGCTATTAAGACAACAATTATTTGTTGATGATAAACAATGGTTATTAAGAATGATTAGTCATCATTCTACAGCATTAACAACCTCACATAAAATATATAATAAAACAGCAAATCCGCAATTAAAACGATTAGCAAAAGAAATTATTGATACACAAGAAAAAGAAATAACATTAATGAAATCAATGTTATAAAGGAACACCATAAAACTTAAAACCTATGTAATGATTTTCAAGATCTTCTTTAATTTTATGTTTGTAATTTATAATAGGGGATTGTCCTAATATTTCATCAATTTTTATATTTTGTTTTTCAGTATTATAAAGATTTGTATAATGTAATTCAAGTTCATAATTATTATCATTGATCAATATTACTAACAGTTTCTATAGCAATTAAAGGTTCATCTCGTTTATCTAAAAATTTAGTAAATGTAGCCATACCTATGATCTTATTATCATTAGATTTATTACATAATATATCACCATTATATTATTAGTTTTACCAGCTGTTACTCCCCAAAAAGGATATTTACTATTTTTAACTCTTATTAACCAATGATTTATCATATTTTAAATATAAAAATGAAATCATTATTATGTAAATATACAAATGATTGAGTTTTTATTATACGTAAGAGTATTAGATCTCGTTACAACACATTACAATGTTGTTAAAATAGGTATAACTGATTGTAAGATTGAAAGAGAATCAACCTATAAAACAGGAGAGTATATTCCAGGTCATTTTAGTCATTTATATAAAATTAATTACAATGGTAAAAGAGAACATTTTGATAAAAAATTAAAGAAACTTACTAAAAAATATAACAGAATAGGTATTAATGAATTTAATGTTGAAGGTGGTAAAGAATTTTATGATATTGAATTAACTGAAAAATTAGAAGAAGAGTATCTTAAAAAAATAACAAAATATAAATTATTACAACAGGATGAAATAGACGAAATTAACAGAAGATCAAGATCTAATGTAGAAAGAGATACTGATACTGAAAGTGAAAGTGAAAGTGATTTTGATAATGAAAGTGATTTTGATAGTGAAAGTGGAAGTGAAAGTGATAGTGAAAGTGGAAGTGAAAGTGGAAGTGAAAGTAATTACTATAATGATAGTATAAAACCATTACAACATCAACAAGATGTGTTAAATAAAATTAAAGAATATTATGAAAATAATGATATTGGAAAACTTATATGGGCTTGTGGTCTTGGTAAATCATTAATGACAATATTTATTATTAAACAAATGAATTTTATATTAAATCTTATATGTGTTCCATCAATAACATTACAAAAACAATGGAAAAAAGCAATTTTAAGTGTATTTCCAAATAAAGAAAATATATTATTAGTTGGTGGTAATAGTATTAATTCTACTACAAATATTACTGATATATTAAAATTTATTAATAAAAATACTAATGTTAAATTTATACTTTCTACATATCATTCCTGTAATATATTAGTAAATGATAAAATATGTTTTGATTTTAAGAATGGAGATGAAGCGCATCATTTAGTTGGTTTAGAAAATACAGATTTTAGGAAATTTCATAAAATAAAATCAACAAAAACTTTATTTGAAACTGCTACTGAAAAAATAATTGAAAATAATATTGATAAACCTGTATATTCTATGGAAGATAAAACAATATTTGGTGATTACATAGATATTAAAACGGTTCATTGGGCTATAGAAAATAAGAAAATTACAGATTATAATGTATATGTAATAAAAAATACTGAAGATGAAGTAGATAATATAATTAATAATTTAAAAGTAAAAGTAGAAGATAAAAATATATTTATAGCGTGTTATATGTGTTTAAAAACTTTAGAAAAACATTCTGATCTTTCACATATATTATTATATACAAATACTATGAAAGAAGCTGAACAAGCAAAAGAATATATTAATAAAATATTAGAATTAAATATATTATCAATACCAAAATATAAAATATACAATAATGCTTTACATAGTAATAATAATAAAAAATTAAATAACGAAATAGAACTATTTAAATCATCGCCTTATGGTATTATTAGCTGTGTGTATATATTTGGTGAAGGTTTTGATTTACCTAAAATAAATGGTGTATGTATTGCAAGTAATATGACAAGTATTATTAGAATTATTCAATATTTATTAAGAGCAAATAGATTAGAAAAAGGTAATCCATTAAAGAAGGCATATCAAATAATACCTTGTATTGATAATAATTTTAAATCATATGAAAATGTGCGACACATTATAGATAATATGAGAACAGTAGATAAAAATATAGAACAAAAGATCAAAATAATCGTTGGATATAAAAAAATAAATAACAAAATTGAAAATAAATATACTTATGAATATAATAACTTTGAAGAAAATGAAAAAGAATTAACAAAACTTAAAATGAGATTAAGATATAGTAAAGCATTATATTCAGATTTTAGTGAAGAACAAGATGAATATAATTATGTTCGATCTATAAATATGAATTTAAATATTCTATCAGATACTGATTATTTTAATTGTAAAGATAAACATGAATATTTTATAGAAGATCCTGAAAAATATTTTAAGTTAAAAGGTGTATGGACTTATCATTATCATTTCTATGGAACTGATACATCTATATTTATTCAAACAAAAGAAGAATGGATAAAGTTTTGCAAAAATAAAAATATAAAAAGTTTAAATGATTATTATAATACTTGTAAAATATATAATCAATTACCCGAAAATCCATCTTATTTATATACTAACTTTAGCACCATTGTAAATGAATTAGGGAAATTTAATAATATTAGAAGAAGATAATTTTAAATTACTTATGATCTTCCAGTAATTTTATTAATTCTGCTTTTTTACATTTAGAATATCCTTTAATTCCTAATGATTTACATTGTTCTTTTAATTCTTTAACACTTGATGATGAACTTACACTTGATTTAACACTTGGGGTTTTACTATCAGGTTCTGTATTATTTTTAATATTTTCTTCTGTTAAAGTTGCTGTAGATGGTATAGCTTCTTCTGCTAATTCTTTAATTAATTGTTTGTATAATATTTCGGCTTCTTTCAATTCATCATTTAATTTTTCAATTTCTTGAAAAGTAGGTTCAAGATCTTGGATTAGCTTTTTATCTTTTGGTATTTTGATTTTAATTTTTGATAAAGCTGTTTTTGATATTACTTTCTGTGCAGAACCATTACTAACATTTAATATTTTATCTTCATTATTTAATAAA
>Ga0115008_10005939_pt1 | contig 10066 bp, 11 predicted proteins | sample FraStrMetagenome_FD_87164 | JGI IMG/M metagenome (GOLD analysis project Ga0115008, IMG submission 87164) | Marine eukaryotic phytoplankton communities from Arctic Ocean - Fram Strait ARC3M Metagenome | ecosystem: Environmental > Aquatic > Marine > Oceanic | place: Fram Strait | collected...
ACGACTGCAGTATCTGAGATGTCACGGGCTATCAAAAGACGCGGGGCACCATCTAAAGATGATTGAATCTTCTTGGAGAACCCAATCATAGTGGAGACACCCGGTGTCCTTAGATGGAAAACGCATCCTAGATGGCGTTTGGCATCTAGGATGCGCATGTCATCTGTAGATATGGGGGGGTCGCCGCCCCTGACGTTCGGCATGGTGTACGGGACGCCTGCGTCTTTGTTGCGATTGCGCGCGCGTGCCAGCTCAGCAGCACGCACACGCGAATTGCGATGGAGAGGGCAGGTCGAGAGGTGTGCGGCCCCGAGGCCGAGAGCGGAGCGCCGCGAGAGGCTCGGCGTTTGAAAACGACGTCGTCTCTTATTTTCATGTCGAATCGCGCATTACGACAGTATGGTCTCGAAAAAAGGGGAGGCTGGAGCGCTCGAGCACACGCGCACCGGGCACAGAAACACGGAGCGACGGCCGCACATGCCACAGACATTTGCGCGCCCCGCCCCCCTTAGATGATTAGAGTGCATCTCACCAGCCCGCTCCTCTCTCCGCAGGGGCACACCCCATCCTCTCCCTTCTCTACTCCCCCTCCCTCCCTCACTCCCCTACTCGGGTCGACTCTCTCATATGTAGGAGCGCGCCGAGTGGAACGGCGATTGGAGGTACTCGGAGTACACGACAGAGGGGGAGATGTGGTCCCAGCTAGGGATGTTGCCCGGCCCGGACTCGTCCACGTTGGCGGTGCGGCCCGTGTCGAGCGAGATGTGCTGCAGCTTCTCGACCACCTGCGGCAAGCGAGGAGAGATGTGGCGAGATGCGGCGGGATGCGGCGAGATGTCACGAAGGGGAGAGGGGGGGGGGGATTCGCCGCGGCCTCTCGCCTTGTTGATGTCCTCCCCGTTGCGGAACTGGCGCGTCATGCTCACGTCGGGCGCGCGCTCGTACATGTGTCGCTGCAGCGGCGAGGGCAGCTTCTTCGCGTCGAGGGCGGCCCAGTCGAGGTCGGCGAAGAAGGCCGAGCGCTGGATGTCGCGCGCGCCTGGCGGCGCGAGGAGGCGCCCATTCAACCCTCACTCCCGCGACGCGGAGAGGGCGGGGCGCGAGGGTGTGTTGTGCCGCGCGCCGTCCGGCCCGTAGCCGCGGCGCTTGGTCGGCTCCTTGACGAGGAGGGCGTCGATGAGCTCGAGCAGGCCTGTCCACGCCTCGAGGTGTGAAGAGGCGCCGGCTGCACAGGAGGGCGGCGGGCGAGCGGTGGCGGCGCCGGAGGTCTCCCAGTACGCGCACTCCTTGGCGTACGGGTCTCGGCCGTGGCAGTCGAGGATGAGCTTGCCGAGGGAGAACCAGTCGACGCTCTGCTCGTACGGCTGCTTCGCCTTCATCTCGGGCGCCATGTACCTACTCGCGCGTGGCGGCGCGTGAGGCGGCGCCCAGCAGCCTCGCCTGCACCTCGTGCACGCGCGCCGCTGCGTGCCGCAGACGGACTTGCGGCGGCCCGTCTCCGGGTCGAGCTTGGACGCCATCCCCATGTCGACCATCCGCAGGTGCCCCTCGGTGTCGATGAGGACGTTGGCGGGCTTGAGGTCGCGGTACACGATGGTCTGCTTGTGCATGTGCGCGAGCGCGCACACGAGCTGCCCCGTCATGAAGCGGACCTCCTCCTCCCTCATCGGCTTGCCCTCGTGCTTCTCGAGGTAGCGCGCGAGCGTGTGGTTGGGCACGTGCTCTTGCACCATGTACAGGAACTGCGGCGTCTGGAAGGAGTAGTGGATCGGAACCACGTACGGGTGGTCGCACGCCTGGAGGGACACGCAGCCGAGGTGCGGCCGAGGTGCGGCCGAGGTCCGGCCGAGGTGCGGCCGAGGTGCGGCCGAGGTGCGGCCGAGGTGCGGCCGAGGTCCGGCCGAGGTGCGGCCGAGGTGCGGCCGAGGTGCGGCCGAGGTGCGGCCGAGGCGCGGCCGAGGTGCACGCACAGGAGGATGAGAGGGGGTCATCGCAGGAGACGTCTCGCATCTCGGGTGCGTCTCGGGAGACCTTCCGCTGATCTCGGATGGATCTCGGATGGGTCTCGGGCGTCTCGGGCGGGTCTCGCCTTGAGGCACTCGAGCTCGCGCGAGGCGTGCAGCTGCCAGCGGCGGGAGCGGGAGGCGAGGATCTGCTTGTCGAGCACCTTTAGGGCGTACATGACGCCGCAGTCCTTCTTGCGCGCCTGCAGCACCTTGCCCTCGTACCCCTCGCCCAGGATCTGCAGCAGCTTGAAGTCCGTCACGCAGGGGACGTACTTCTCCTTGGCCTTGAGGTCGAGCAGCGGCTGGAAGGCCGCCGACTGCATGAAGCTGCGGTACGCGTGTGCCTGCAGCTTGGAGAGCACCTGGCGCGGGGCGTCGCGGACAGGCCGTGGGCACGAGGTGGGCGTGTCTCGTCCCGTGGCGGCGTGGGGAGAGCGCCTCGGTGATGGCGGTCCCGAAGAGGTCGCGCGGAGGCAAAGTGTCCGACGCGAGGAGCGAGCGGATGTCAGCGGCGGCGGACTCGGACACGCCCAGCGCCGCCGCGCGCTCCGCAGTCGCAAAGTACTTTGCGTGCACATCCCTCGCCGCGCGGCGGAGCGAGTCGTTGGCGGGAGTGGCGAGGAACTCCTGAGGAGGGAGGCTAGGAAGTGTCCAGGAAGTGTCCAGGAAGTGTCCAGGAAGTGTCTAGGAAGTCCCGAGGAGGGAGGCATTCAGTCGGGGCGGGTGAGTGGATTGCCTCAGAGCGGGGTGGCGGAAGGAGGGGGGGGGGGTCCGTTCCTTGATGTCGGGGGGGAAGTGGAGCACCGTCTTGTTGGCCATCCCCGACGAGGCCAGCCAGCGCGTGAAGAGGGAGAAGAAGACGGCGTTGGAGAGCACCTCCTCGAGCGAGACCTCGCCTGAGGGAGGCAGCCCACCAGTCAGCCCACCCATCGATGCTGGCCTCCTCTTCCCGCGGTGTGTGTTGCCCGATCGCGCAGCGTAGTTCTCGCCCACCATCGCAGTCAGCTGCCGCACGCGCGCGCTCAGGTAGCCGCCCAGGTGCTTGTAGAAGACCGCCTAGCGCACACCCGCCCTCGCCTCGTCCCCGCCTCGGCGCCTCACGCAGCCCAGCCGCTCGCTGCGAGGGGCGCCTGCTCGTTGAGCGGCAGCGAAGCGAGGCTCGACTCCACGGCCGGCGCGCGGATCTGCCACACCTCGCTCTCCACCTCTGCGACCACGGTGGCGCACGCCTTGCCCCCGCTCAGGAAGGACATCTCGCCGAACATGGCCCCCTCGTACAGCGTGAGGATCTTGGCCGACTGCGTGAGGCCGGTGACCGCATCCAGCCGCGGCACCTCCGCAGGGCAAGCGGGCGGGTCGGAGCCAGGTAAGCCGGGCCGAGGCGAGGACGGGCCGGAGGGGCCGGAGGGGCCGAGGAGGAGGGCCGAGGAGGAGGGCCGGGGAGGAGGGCCGGGGCGTGCGGAGTTGCACCTCCACCGACACGCGCCCGCGCGCCAAGTTGAAGAGGGTGGCCGGCTGCGACCCCTCGGCGATGATCACGTCGCCCGGCCGGTACCTATGGGGGGGGGGAGGGCAGGGGGTGGGGGGGTGGCTTCGTTAGACTGGCTCGCCAGTCCTTCGGTCGACGATCACGACGCGCGGCACCTCTCCAGCGTCGCAGTGCTCACCACCTTGGCGAGGGCGAGGCCGCCTGCGGGCAGAGAGCAGGGCCAGGGAGCAGTCGCGGACGGCTCCCCGCTCCTCGGCCACCACCCGGGGGGGAGGGGCGGCGCCACCGAACGAGTCTGCTCTCAGCGCGGCGCGAGGCGTGGAGCGCTCCGACCTCGACGAGCCGGAAGAGACGGAAGTCGACTCCTTGAGGAGGAAGACAGCGGAGCTCTCCTAGTGCACAGCAGCGCGCACCTCACGCCTCCAGCGGGGGGGAGGGGGGGGGCAGCGAGGACATCTCCGACGCCTCGACCAGCGCCTGCGACGCCTCGGAGTGCGGGTCCTGCTCACAGCAAGACGCGTCAAGGCGGCTGCGAGGAAGGAGCGACGCGCCCGGGGCGGGCGCGCTGTCCTGCTCGAAGCGAGGCGACGGGACGGGTGCGGGCGCCTGCCGCGACTGCTTGGCCACAAACTGGTCTCGGCAGCGGTGGATGGCCTGTTCGCAGCCTCCCGCCGCGTGAGGAGACGCCTGACAGCTGCGCGCCGTCTCGGCGGCGGCGGGGCTGCGTCGAAGGCATCGTCGACGGCGGCGGGATAGAAGAGGTAGGAGCGGTTGGGGACCGAGAGGACGAGCTCGATGCCCCCGTCCTCCCTCTTGAGGGTGAAGGTCTCGCGCAGCACCTTCCCGCGGCGGGACGGGCGTGGAGGTGGGTGGAGGGTGTCTGGGTCTGCGGCAGTGTGGGGTCGGGTCGGGGGCAGGGGCTGGTGGCCCGGGTCGGTGGGTTGCTGACTGTGTGCGTCTGTGGTGTACGTCCTTAGTCTGTGGCTGCCTCCGAGACGTGGCGGTACGAGACGGACTCCTGCTGCTTGATGCCAAACATCTTGTGCACGAAGCCGACCTACTCGTCCGTGACGCGTGAGGGGCGATGCCTCCTGCCGGCACGCGAGCCCCGCGGGAAGGCGCCAGCGTCTCGAAGACGTACATCGTGCCGTGCAGCCGCCGCTTGGACGGGTTGACCATCGTCGCCGCGCACATGAAGGCCATCGTCTCCGTGTCGGGCACGCCGAGCCGGTGGCGCACCTGCCAAGACGGTGGGCGAGGGAGAGGTGGCAGAGGTGTGGCCGAGGTGCTGCCGAGGTGCGGCCGACGTGCGAGCGACGTGTCGCTCGCGCCTCGGGAGGAGCGTCTTGGCGGAGGTGGGTGGGGCTGCGTCTCGGCTGCGTCTCGGCTGCATCTCTGGCGCCTTGAGCAGCTTCTTGGCGGAGATGGGGAGCGCCGCGTCCGCCGGCTGCGTGAGTCCGCGTGGCGCCTCGCCTGACAGCCGTCCCACGACCGGCGCTCGGCTGGCCGCACGGGCGGGCGGCGGGGAGGAGGGGGGGGGGGAAGCGTCGCCCGTCTCTGCGATCGCCGTCGACACCTTTTGCAGCCGGTGCGTGACCTCGATCGCCATCTGGCAGAAGAAGTCGCGCCCGAGGTTTGCCTACGGTGGAGGGGCACCGAGAGGGCTCGCCTGGCCAGGCCTCTCGTCCTCGGGCAGAAGAAGAAGTGTCGCGCAACCTCGGCCTCGAGCACGCCCTCCAGCGCCGCGCGGGAGAGGCGGACCACCTGCCCCGGGGGTGGGAGGAGGGGGCAGAGTAGGCTCGGAGAAGAGCCCGGAAGGGTTCCCCTCCCCTCCCGACCCGCGGCCAGAGAGGAGAGGAACCGGTGATCTGACTACAATGCTCGAGGCGCAGGTGACATGGCATGATGTGCAGGGTCACCGAGACGTCGTCCGAGTCGGCGACGCAGGTGGCGCAGGCGGGAGCACCTGGAGCAGAGGAGCGAAGGGGAGCGGTGGGGCGGGCGGCAGGATAGGCGCGGGAGCTGGAGGTTTGTGGTTTGTGGCGGGTTTGGGTGTTGTGGCTGCGCTGGGGCTGCGGTGTCGCAGTGTTAGCGGTGCCGTCAAGGAAGCTCATCTCTCCGAAGGTGACGCCCGGAGAGAGGATGTTGACCTGGAGGGGACGGAGGGAGAAACATCGTGGATAGGGTGGGAGAGGGAGGGGAGAGGGCGAGGTAAGAGGAGGGCCCCGGGCGTGGGAGGTCGGGAGGGTGAGAGGAGGGGTGTGGGTGGAGATTCGGCAGCGGGGTGCGCCACGGCGGTGCGGCTCGCGCTGAAGCGCGGGTCGCCCTTCTCCACCCGTACCTGACGGTGGGCAATCCAAGGCCAATGGTGAGCAGCCGCCGGCCCCGCGCAGCCGCTGGAGCTGTGGATGGCGGCGGGCTGAGGCACCGAGCCCTGCTGCAACCGGTAGACGAACTCATGCGCCTCTCCGTCCTGCATGATCTGTGGGGACGTCGCGTGGTGCACGCGCGGCGGTGAGAAGCAGCAGCGGTTGGTCCGGAGGTGGCTCGGGAGGCGCGCGCCACTGCATCCTTGGCATACGAGACCGGCTCGCTGCCCGCGAGCTGGAAGAGCTTTTCCCAGCCCTCGCTGGTCAACGGGGGCATGGCCAGACGACGTCAAATAAGCACCGCGAGCAGGATCGGCGGGGCAAATTTGCGCTCCTGCTGTGTTGCAGGCTAGGCGATGGAAGCCGTCGTCCTCTGGCTAGCCGACGCCAAAGGAATTCTTGGCGGATTTTGTTTTTCTTTCTTACCAAATTGCATGTGCACCAAGTGCCCTCCGAGTTTCTAACAACACCAAGACTCAACACTAACACAGGTAAAAGAAAACGAGTTGCCAGGCCGATCCCGATTCCCCGCCCGTTATTCGCGGCGCGGGCCCCCCGCCCGTGGCCGTGCGCGCGCGGGCCTCCGAAGTGTAGAGGCAAGAGGGGTTACACCAATCAGTTTAAAGAAGCAAGCGAGAGCACCACTCCTCTCTATGCACGTAGCACGGTCGCGGGCTAATAAAAAAGACACGTGGAGCACTGCACTCGACTGCACAGGCGTAGGCAGGGGCGGCGCGCCTTGTTCAGAGGCGCACGAGCCCACCTCGCCCCCATCGCCGCGTCGCCTCCCGCGGCTGACAGCAAAGCGGCGGCACGCGGCGGGGAGCGGCATGTGTGGCGGGGGAGATGCGGCAGGGTCCAGGCGGCGGTAGGTTTGGCCGCCTCCTCTTGCCGCCCTCTCTACAGCTCGCGGCGCATCGCCTTGGGCAGCACCTCCGCCTACGACGTCGCACCGCGCAGAGTCATGCGAGAGAGAGAGAGAGAGGCCTTCCCCTGAGAGGCTGGCACTCGCCTGGAAAGTCTTGAGCGAGTCGAGGGCAGTGGCGTACCTGTTCACGCCTCGGAGGTGTGAAGATGCGCCGCTCACGGCTGCCGCGCGGGGAGAGGAGCAGCGCACGCGAAGGCGGCGCCCGCCTTGACCTCGTCCAAATCCTTTGGGGCAGCCTCCCGCATCGCGGCGACGGCCGAGGAGCAGGCGGCGAGCAGGCCGGGCAGCGCGGGCGTGGCGAGGGCGTACGCCTGCAGGGGAGGAGACAGATGTGCGGCTGAGGTGGCGCTTGAGGGTGTGGTCTGGGATGGGAGAGCGGAGGGCCTGCGTCGCTGCGAGGTAGAGGATGTACAGCTCTCCCAGGTGGAAGAGCGAGCCGATCTGCCTCACGCCGAACAGGTACCCGACGCCTCCGAGCAGCCGGAAGAGCACCACCCAAGCGCCTAGAGGACCACCGGAGGCTTCCGAGAAGGTGCTGAGCAGCGTGACGCGGCCGCCGCCGCCGCCGCGCCGGCGAGCGCGACGTGCAGCGTCACTTCGGGAAAGAGACCGGTGACGAGGAACAGCGCCATGAAGACGGAGGTGAACTCGACGTTGTTCTGGTGCGCCCGCTGCGCGCGCATGTAGTTCTCCACCTGGTACGGCGCCAGCTTCAGCTCCTTGATCTGCCCGTCGCGCGGGTAGAGCGTCGGCGCCTTGATCCCGGTGCTGATTCGCTGCTTCACGACGGGGAGCACGAGCACAATCTGCTGCAGCAGGAACATGGCGACGCCGACGAGGACGACGAGGCCGTACTCGGGCGTGACCACGAGCGGCACCTACGTGTGCACACATACATGTACGGCTGGTGGAGAGCGCGGTCGTCCAGTCCGGTGTGTGGCGGGGATGCGGCTTCACCACGCTGGAAGCCTCCGCCATGGTGTCTCGAGCCGGTTGTTCACAGCCTCTCCAATACGACCAAATTTGGCTGCCCCCATCAAAGTTGACTCGTCTCCTTAGATACATACATATCTTTTACCATCTCAGCCGCTCCTTGAGCCTCGACCCGCCGCTGGGCCGAGCCTCCTCCGCCGCCTCGCGCGCCTCCAGGGCGGAGAGTGTGCTGGCCAGCTTTGGCCGCCCCGCCGCCCCGCCCGCCGCACGAGCGCCGCGCCCGCCGCCGTTGCCGCCGCCGCCGCGCGGGAGGCGCGGCTGGACCGGCGCGAAACCTCCCTCCCGGCCCCCGGCGGCTCGCGCCGCGGCGCCGCCCGCCCCCTCCTCGCTCGAGGACGCGTCGTCGACCAGCCCAGTGTCGTGCGGGTCGCAGCGCGGCCTCTTCCGCGCGCCGCGTGCCTCCTCCGCCTGCTCACACCAGCGCCGCTGTGAGCCGCCTCTCCTCACAGCTGTGAAGCGTGCGGCCTCCACCGCCTCGTCCCGCACGCGCGAGGCCGGGCACCTGCGTTGGACATGCCGGGACGCGTCCTGGACATGTCTCCACTCGCGCGCGCGCGGGGAGCGAGGCACCAGCCCGCAGACGCAGACACAGACGCGAGAGACGCCATCGCCACCGCGCCGGCCGCACGCGCCACCGCCTCCGGCCGGCTGCACGCGTCGCAGCACCGCCGCCGCGCCGCCGCTCCCGCCCCCGCCTCCGCCTCCGCCTCAAAGTGCGAGAGGAGTCTCCGCCGCCGGCAGCCGCGGCCCGACCGGCAGTACGCCACAAGCTCCTCCAGCGCCGCCAGCTTCGAAGCGACGTGCCCGCCGCCGCCGCCGCTGCTGCTGCGGCCGCCGCTGCTGCTGCCACCGCCGCCGCCGCTGCTGCTGCCGTTGCCTCCTCTGCCTCTGCCTCCGCCTCCGCCTCCGCCTCCGCCTCCGCCTCCGCCTCCGCCTCCGCTGCCGCCGCCGCTCGTCTTTTTGATGAGAAAGCGCGCGAGGCCCGCATCGTCGTCGGAGTAGTAGATGCTCGAGACGGCCGGCTTGCCTGTTCACAGCTCAGGCGCGTGGAGAGCGCCGGCGTAGGGCTGCTGCTCGGGAGGCGAAGACTTGCCGTCGCGCGCAGCCCGGCCCGCCTCCTGGACGTACGCCTCGAAGGAGCGAGGGAGGGACCTGTTCGCGGGCAGAGGCGAGTGAAGCGCGCCTCCTCGCCGCCCGTCTCCCGTGCAAGGGGCGCGGGAGGGGCCAGTGGAAGACGAAGCGCACGTCCGCCTTGTCGACCCCCATCCCAAAGGCGACAGTCGCAACCATGCACCGGCAGGTCCCGGCCAGCCACGCGCCCTGCGCCGCCTGCCTCTCCGCCTGCGGCAGCCCTGCGTGGTAGGCGCGCGCAGAGACGCCTGCCTCGCACAGCGCCGCGGCGAGGCTCTCCGTCGACTCGCGCGTCGCGCAGTACACGATGCCGGAGCCGCCGCCTCCTCCTCCTCCTCCCTCTCCTCCCCTTCCCGCCCCTCCCCCTCCTCCTCCCTCCTCGCCCCGCCGCAGCCTCCGCAGCAGGTGCGCGAGCGGCGTCTCCCCCTCCGGCAACGCGTCGACGAGCACCACGTCGTAAAAGATCTCGGGCCGGTCCATCGGGGCGCGCACCGCCGCCGGGTCTCGCAGCCGCAGCTTCGAGCAGACGTCCCGCGCCACAGCTGCGGTGGCGGTGGCGGTGAGCGCCATCAGCGGCACCGACGGCGGGAGCGCGGCGCGCAGGCTGCCTCCGAGCCGCAGGTACGAGGCGCGAAAGTCGTGCCCCCATGTGGAGACGCAGTGCGCCTCGTCCACCGCGACGAGCCGAAGGTCGCCTCGCCTGGCGCATGCACCCACGGCGCCGAGGAGCTTCTCGCTGCCGAGTGCCTCGGGCGAGCAGTACAGCAGCTCAAAGGGTGGCGGGCTCTCGCCGAGCATCGCGAGCGTCGCCCGGTTCTCCTCTTTGCTGCGCGCCGACGAGAGGGCGCGTGCGCGCACGCCTCGCCGTACGAGCGCTCCCACCTGATCCTCCATCAGAGCGAGAAGCGGCGAGACGACGACGACGCAGCCACCGCCGCACAGCGCCGGCACGCCCTGGAAGCACAGACTCTTCCCTGCGCCGGTCGGGAGGAGCACCAGCGAGTCGCGGCCCGAGAGCGCCGCGCAGAGAGCCTCGTGCTGGCCGGCGCGGAGAGACGGCACGCCGAGAACTCCTGCCGCCTCGGCGGGGGTTGGTAGATTTCGAGGCTGTGTGGCCAGCATGCGCCCACAAGCTTGTCTAATTGCCGCA
>Ga0115008_10005942_pt1 | contig 10065 bp, 9 predicted proteins | sample FraStrMetagenome_FD_87164 | JGI IMG/M metagenome (GOLD analysis project Ga0115008, IMG submission 87164) | Marine eukaryotic phytoplankton communities from Arctic Ocean - Fram Strait ARC3M Metagenome | ecosystem: Environmental > Aquatic > Marine > Oceanic | place: Fram Strait | collected 2012-06-18
AAAGATTTAGAGCCGTCTCCGTGCAAATCATCCAAAAAGCAATCCCCAATTTCGGCCCAGTTAACGCATTAGCGTTTTATGGCTTCGTCCCTCTTTCAGACAGGTCACGCAAAATATTCCTTCCTCAATGATGCGGCGCAAAGCGTTTTATGCGTGTTGATCGCTTTCTTGAAAAGATACAGATGATAATTTTATAGCGTGTTCTAGATGTCTGGGACTTCTCATGTTTTCAGTTAAGAGTTGTAAACTGTGGCATTTGCAATGATGACCGCGATTCAACTTTGGTTCTCTTCGTGGACCGCTAAAGGTTGACAGTTCATTTATTATATTTTTACATAAAAGGCTCTGTATTATCTGTTTTTATATTTGATTTTAGATTTGGAGCATCTAATTGCTGAAATCATCGCGTTCTACTTTTGTTTAACATCCGCTTTTGGAAAAGTTATAAAAGAATTCAAATGGAAGAAAGTAAAAGCTAATTCTAAAGGAACACAAATGGTAATCAATCAACGAGAATTTGATGGAGCTCAAGAAGACTGAAAAAATTTTATATTTGATTATTCATACTGCTATTTATTTTTGTAGAAATATTTATATTTGAAAAATAACGATGAGGCTACAAAATTATAAATGAAAAGTCGTTTGGACCGCGGAAGAGTTGAAACGCAGCTCTGACAGCTGCATCTCGCTATACGAGATTTTGCTGATGTATTTATAACAGATCAGAATGTAAATTGTGAAATGATTTAGGCGCCAGCAATTGCTACAAGCGTTTAATTAGCTGCGCGCAAATTATCGAACAAAAAACTGTCGCCAGCTGCTGGAATACAGTACTTTGACGCGGACCGCGAGCTTTGCTTCGATTTCAAATTTCACGTTTGTGGGCACGTCAGGTGCACAAGTGCAGCAAGTGCTGAGAGGGAGGCGATAATTAAGTAGTTGAAGGTGTAGGTGCTGACGCATGAACCTGCGTTAATTGTGCTTCAAAGTTGAAATGCAATTAATTCTGGCGAGTTTTGCGCAAAGGGCCACCGCTGCGGCCACCTTTCTCACCTCGTGAATTTTCGAAAATCACCAAAACCTGCAGCGCGATGACAGAGGACAGTTTTCACAAGAAAACCCGTAAAACTCGACCGAGCTATGTACCCTTCCTTGAATTCTGAAATGTCAAAGATCTATTCTATCGATCAAAGCGGCTTAAAACTGAACCTCAAAACTAGCCGTGATTGTTATCAATACGTTGTTTATCTGAAGTAAGCTAAAGTGTCTTTACGAAGCGACGATAAAACAAGAAGAATATTTTGAACAAGTTTGATTGTTTTTGCAAATAAATCAAGTTACTGTAATCGTAATGTACCAGAAGGTTGGTGCTGGGTATTGGGAAGTGATGGGAATAGCCTGTAGGCGAGACGGTGGTGTGGTGGCGTCGTTGAATGAGCTTCTTGTCGTTGATCGGCCTCAGGATCGTTACGGAGAACAAGAAAGCCAGAAAGCGTCGCATTCTTGTCGATCAAGGACATCAACCGACATCAACGACCGACAGTGACACCGGTCGACCCTCAGGGGCGCGCTTAGACCCCGCAATTTTTTGGAAAATCAGAGACAGGCTAGAAAAAAGAAGGTTTATAGAGAAAGTTTTTAATAATGAAGATTTCAATCGCGGCTTTATTTTCTGCCATCAGGAAAGGGATAAAAATTCATATTTTTTATGATTTGATGGATTTTAGCTGAAAGCTTTCAAATTTGACATACAAGTAGCTAAAAATTTCTTGTTTGACCCCTGACCAGTGCAGACTCAAAACTCTACACAAAATACCAAGTACCACCGTACTGCGGAGTTCCAAAGTATGAGCCAAACAAGGAGCTTTTCGCCAATCTACCAGGTGAAGATAGACGCTCAACGATTGAATTGAGGATCTCCTAAATTCGATTCTTGTGAGTATAAAATCATTTACTTTAAGGCAGCCTTAATTCGATTTGGGGCAACCTCGTTATCATAACAGCCTCTGTCGTGCTGTATAAATAATTTTAGAAAAACAGTGATAGAAATTCCGTGAAATTGCAGCACCACTCTGTATTCATCCAATTTTTCAGTCCGAAGTCAGCACTCACTCATACAAGAGATAACGCTGAGATACGAAGAATTGAAAAAAGCAGCAGAAACAAAAATTGCAGCAGCAAATGATCAACCTGAGTGGAAGAACAACGACCCAGAATCGGGAAGGATACAAGAAAGTTATATTTCTAGTCGACCATTTGGACAATTTGCTGGTTTCAGGAGACGTTTTATTTTTTAAGTTCAACTGGGAGTAAATATCAGACTTTCAAAAATCGTTCATAGTAAAGTTAGATATGGTCGATCTGTTGTTGAACAACAGTCGAGTCCTAACACAAGCGCCAGCTGGATCGGAAAGGCAGACTATGAAATGATCGGCGAGTACCTTCAGCGATTAAGTCAGTTGGCAAACATACCTCGCCACTTTGACGCAACCAAGCTCGTGGCCAATGTCACTCCATACAACCCGAATGGAACTGGCTCAAAGACAGTCAGAATCGTCGGCGGCGATGAGGCGAAAGAGCATAGGACTGTTGAGCAATGAAAATTATCTTAATAATTTATTGTAAATTTCACAACCGAATAAAGTTGGCCTTGGCAGGCGTACCTCCACATTTGCGGTCAGTGGTCGAATGGACAGGTCACGTGCAATTCCTGCGGTGGAACACTTGTCTCGCCAAAGCATCTCGTTACGGCTGCACACTGCGTCCCCGAAATCAACACAGCTTCTTCTGTCATGCTTGGCTCAAATTCAAAGCTACAGGGCGGCAATATGATTCTTCTGAAGTCGAATAGACATGTCAAGCACATCGCTGTAAGTCATTTTATCAGACATCGCAATTGGAACAAGCCCGAACCTTACAACAACGATATCGCTATTGCTGTCATGGAGGAAGAAGTTGCCTTCACTGATAAGGTCTCGCCAATGTGTCTTCCTAAAGGATAAGGGTGGAAACACGATGATAAATAGCCAGTTGCATTTAGAGAATCAGAACTTGGTTCAACCCTTGTGCAGAATCAGTTTGTTTTGAGGAAGGAACTCCATGCGTGGCGACAGGATGGGGCCGGATTGACTCACATATCAACTCCTTCCCCGACATGCTCCAGGAAGTCGCTGTCAAAGTACGTGTTTAAAAAACATCCCGCAACAAGAAAGTACTTTAGATTATTAGCAGAGAAAGATGCAAGAAATATCACGGATACGATACCGTCAATGAGAACATGATCTGTGCTGGATACGAAAATGGCGGAAGAGACTCTTGCTCTGGCGATTCTGGTGGACCTTTGGTTTGTCGTCCCGGTCCAGTCGGAACTCCTTGGGTCCTTTACGGAATCATTTCGTGGGGACACGGCTGTGCAAGGAAAGGATCACCTGGCGTATACACCAATGTCCCGAAACTCATCGATTGGGTTCGTGAAAAGACTGGCTTGAATCCTACCTATTCTATGGAAAAATGCTATTCTGACGAAAGCGTGAGAACAATTGTTACCAACTCGCAGTCAGCTCCAAACTCTGCTGATATTATCGAAACTCTAAATTGTGACTCACCAAATGGCAATGGCAGCTTTCATACCGACAGTGGAGTTTTTAAGACTGCAAACTATCCGAGAAATTATCCGAAGAATCAAGTTTGTTCGTTTTGCGTGAAACCAAATAGATCAGGAGGATTCGTTCAAATTGACGTGAACGAGATTCAACTGGACAGCAAGAAATATTGCCAAAAACGAGGCGATTATCTTCTCGTCGAGCCAAAAGATAGACAAGCATACTACTTGTGTCATGTGAGAAGATCGGATGCATATGTTCATACGATTATCAACTCTGGACCGATTTGCTTGAGATTTGTTTCAAATGCCGACGTTGAACGGTAAGATTGATATAGATTGACAAAAAGACATTTTTATGAGCACTTTTCTTGATGATACTTCTAGGACAGATATCGTCACATACAGTAAAAGGTATACGAAATCTTTGTAAACTTAGATTCGTCCCATAAAATTTCTATGTTATTTTTGGGATTTTTTTCCAACAAATCGTCATCTCAGAACTAGATCGATATGTTTACACAGCAAGCTTGAAATCACAGAACTGACCTTATTTTGAGCGTAATTACATAAAATTAGTGCGTGGATCATTTTTAAAATAAATATTTTAACTTCAGCGCTGGTTTACATGCCACTTACAAGCAGATCGACTCTCCACCAAGCCGCTGCGGCGGAGATATGGTGCAATCGCTCAATCTTGACAACCCCGAAGTAACCATCAGCTCGATGAGTTATCCTGAAAAATACAATGACAGAGTAAAATCAAGGTATGTCTTTTTCTTCATTTTTCATGGTAATAACTTTCTAGCTGCGCTTGGCTGATAAAAGTCCCAGATCACGTGAAGAAACAGGGCTACAGAGTGAGACTCGACTTTAGTGTTCTTTCGCTCGAGAAAAACAAGTTCAAGGAAATTTTCTGTGATAAGTCGGATACCATAACGATTTATGCTTCAAATACGTGCGAGGAACGGTTTAAAAGTACACTTAACTGATAAAGTATCAGTGAGACACGTATCGCTTTTTATAACCTTGAAACAGAAAGAATCGCTGGCCTCGGCTAAGATCTTGTACGAGTTGTGTGGTTTCTACCGGCCACGGTACTTGCCTTACCTGGACATCAATTCGGCCTCGTTCTGCATATTATTTAAAATCAACGGTGACACTTCGAAGAATGGCCCCGGCTTCAAGGCGGCTGTGAAGTTGATCAATTAAACTCGCGTGTTGGATGAAGACCAGACCTCAGCCTCAGTTTTTAAATCACTTAATCTAAAATAGCCAAATTCTCACAATCCGCAAGTTCATCATCCATCCCGCAAATTAGTTCTGCCACAAGGTGATTACAACTGCTAAATCCCCAGATTAAATCTTTACGAACATGATAACCAGTGTTTCAAAAGCAGCACCACTGTTTCGAATTTCAAAAAATTTGAGCAACTCCCTTCAATACTTCCCAAATCGTCCCAAAACCCATCCCCTAAAAGAACCGTCAGAATTCAAAACGGTCATCAGAATATCATTTATAAAAAAGTAAATATTTGATTGTACTTACTAAAATAACAGTACTGTACATTTTTACGCCCTGTATTTTCATGAAGAAAAATAAACATGTTGGACAGTTGTTTTACTTTGTAACACGACATATGATCATTTTGTGACTAGTCGTCAAGTCCTGACGAAAAGAGACGAGTTCAATTGTTTAAAAGTCGCACCGTTGGCAAATATTACCGTAAATCTTTGAGAATATCCCCGGCCGGATCTCTTCACCCGGTCTATCTTTTTTTCAAGAAATCTTATCTTTTTTATCTTTTTTTTATTATCTTTTTTTATCATCTTTTTTAATTATCTTTTTATCATTGCTTCTGTTTTATTTCTTTATTCTAGCATAATCTCGAAACAGTATTTTCTTTTTATCGCAGGTCTCTGTGTCGGTAATACGATTCCCAAGGAGTTTCGGGTGAGTCTGGAGTCTTTTAAGGAATCTTTTTTTGCAATTATGGATCAACGATGTTTCCATACTGGGATGGCTGAAACTCCAAGCAACTGATTATGATTCCTGTCCATGGAGATTCAGGAGATCGAGGGCTCTCTGGACTCCAGGGATCCTTAAATTGTGTGGTTTACTGTTCTTTCATAAAACATTTTACCTCTGGTGATTCTGGGGAGAATTTTCTTCGTTGTTGTCGATCAACGCGCTGCTCTTCATAAAAATAATTTGGTGAATCTAACTCGGACGGTGTCTCGGGCGAGTCCCAGCTGTCTCTTGCTTTCCCGCTGTGAGGAGAATCAAGATGAGGAGGTGTGTCTTTTATGATTTCAGCTTTGTCAGAGCTACTTTTGTTGCTAGTAGATAATTTTTCAGGTCATAGTTGAGGTAGTGAATCAGTTTTGGAGATCATTAAAAAGATAAATTGATTTTTATAATAAGTATATTTATGGTGCCTGAAACGATCCTAAATGTTGTGGGGTTTCTAGATGAGGTGGAGTATCGAGATGAGCAGGAGTGTCATTCCATTCTCTGGAATGAGTCTTCCCAGCACTTTTCTGCGTGTTCTGATTTCTTTCCCAATTGTCAGTTTTTCTGCGCTGATTATATTCTTGTTTTTCATTAGAGAAATTACGCGCTTGTTCAACGTTTTTTCTATGTTTTGCATCGTTGAGTCCTTTATGAGGAGTGTCAAGATGGGGAGGTGTTTCTTCTATGATTTCATTTTTGTTAGGGCATTTTATTTGAACTTTTACCGATAATTTCAGTGGTCACAATAATATTAATATTATTAAAAGAGAATCTTAGAGGGAGCCAAAGTCAAAATTTATATTTTATAAGATAATATTCGTAATTATGGTGTCTGTCAGACTCTCTTGTGAAACCTTCCTAAGTGATGTGGGGTTTCTAGATGAGCAGGAGTATCCAAATGATCGGGAGTGTCGATCCATTCTCTTGAATATGTCTCGTCAACGTTTTCCTTAGCCTTCCGATTTCCTGCCTCAGTGCGCTCGTAGGCCCGGTTTTTCAATTTCCCCTTCGGAGCGCCTGCTCTCGGATTTTGCCTAGCCTGCCTTGTAGGAAGTGTCGTTGTTTGATGTTGAGACGAACTTCGAACTGCTGCTCCAATGGCCAGGGAAGCTAATCAGGGATTACAGAATTTCAAATTAGTACCGGCGAAAAATTAATGATTGTCTATTTTTGCTTAAAATTGTTGCATTTACAAAGTAAACAATGTATTTCATTAATGAACAATTTTAGCAATTATTTTAATGAAGTTTTGTCTCTACTTTATAAATCGCTTTACCTAAAATACTTGCGACAATTTTCATTTCTGATCGAATGACAACAATATGCAGAAAATGTTTTCTTTTAAACATGTCGCGCTACAGGAGGTCTCGCGTGATCATCTGAAGATTACAGAAGGCGCGAGGTTTGCCGCGTGTTTTCCGATTATTTTCAAATACACAAGTTTGCGAGTTTACGTCTCCAGTTAGACTGTGAGTCAGTCTGCTTCAAGGAATGATCCAATGGATCGAAATGCTCCAGAATGTAAGATCACAGTCGATGAATTAATAATTCATATTCGTTCAAGAAACGCCGAAGAATATCCTCTGAGCTGCTTCTCGTTATATACTCTCAAAAAAGTAATAGACTCATTGTTTCTTGGATTTTTTTATTTTTTCATATTTTTTTAATGTTTTTGCACAATTTTTTTTCAGAATTTTTGAAAGAAACACAAAAAAACTGGGGTAGAAAGAAGAAAAGTGGTGTAAGACGACAAATGAGTGCGTTTTTGAGAGAGAAATTTTTATAAGCAGGGAATTTTGTAATTGTTGTAATCTAAAAGGGCGAAACGTATGTTTCGGTTAATGCAAATTTAAGTTTTATCCTGACGATGTCAATGTACAGTATTTACACGTCACATCTAGTTTGTTTAGTTTGTCGAGGAACAGCGTGAAAATTTCAAGGATGGACGGTTTGGATTTTTCACTAGTTTTAGTTTTTCGGATGTTGAAAACTGGGCAGCCAGGATGGCTCACTTTATTTTAGTTTCGATTTTTGACAGGAATGAAACTCTAAGACGTTTTGGAACCGACGAGTTCCTTAAATTATAATCCTAAATGAGGGCCTGTGATTCAAATATGAATTTTATAAATAGATAGCACTCGAAATACCGCTGTTGCAAATTAAGGGCGCAGCGCCCATAAATGCACATTCTCGTTTAATTATCGGCGGTGCACCCTTAATCACTGCTCGGTCATTTGCAAGGCATGAATTTAAGGCGGCATTGAACTTGTGAAGTGAAAGGAAAAAAACGAACGAAAAAAAAAAATAACGAAGACGGGAAAAGAAAGAAGCGGAAATATCGAACGCGCAGTTTTGAGGGATTGATCGAAATAAGTTGAAAGTGTTGTGTCCTAGATGCGAAAGTTGGGAGAGGTCCCAGTGACTGGTTGGGTTTTTGTGGCCCGCAAATAGAGAATTCGAATTTTGCGGGCGAATTCTCCACTTGAGCGCGCATTTTGTTTGGCTTAGAAATAAGTCCATATGTAGGTAAAGACCTTAGGATTAGGTGTATTTACACGGTAGGAAGACGGACACTAATGACTGCAAAAACTCTCAGCCCAAATCATCGGTCTCAAACGGATGATGCGCAAAGTCCGCGAAGTCGCAATTGCAAAGGCTGGAACCCGCAGCCGACAGTGGCGTATTGGAATTCGTAGCCAACACAAAACTGAGAGACCGGGATCATTTTATTCAGTAGAGCGACATTCGCCCACTCTGCGGTCACATGCTCGCTTAATTCGTCTGTTTTTCTTTTAATTCTGGCAGAAAAGCGGGCACAAGCTTTTTCGTTAGATTGTAAACGGAGCCTCGAGTAAACTGATGCCTGGAAGTTCGAGGACCTTGAACTATGTGACTGTGCGCTCTCTATTGTGGTACGCATGTCGTTCCTGTGGTAGATCGGAGTGGACCGTGGTCGAGATTTTTGCGGTCCAGCGCGGTGGCTAAACAACACTTGACCGGAACGGGCTGTTTGGTTATTCGATATTCCAGTCTGTCCGTGTTCTAGCTTTCCTAACAGTCTGTGTTTCACTGTACGCTTGTTTGTATGTGCCTAGCTCTGAAGATTTTTGACCAGTGGTAATTATAAGTGCACCCCCTCATTTGACAGTAATCCTAAGGGTAGTACGCGAGAGTAAAACCTTCGTAGACCTCCAGACGCGCGATAGAGCGTGGGAACATAACCACACACAAACTCACATACAGATAAACACAAAGTAGGCGAGCCAGAGAGCTTATTGCCGAGAATGGATCACCGCTCGCATTCCGATGAGTTAGACTTTGGGCTGAACGAGTGGTAAGATGTTTACTGCGGCCGCGTAAACAGGCCGGATTACGCCGGGGCTAAATCGCGACTAAATTGGAAAAAGGATAGGCAAAGAAAGAGCGTGTAAGCCGCGTGATGACTAGGGATCGCGTTTTAAGGGTGTACCAGAGGCGACAGGATAGTTTTTGAAAATAAAGCTTTCGGAAGAAGGAGTTAAGCACGTTCTAAAGCATAGGAGCCCAGCCAATTCGCTTCAAAATGTTCTCGTCCTGCTTTTTCGAGAGTTTTTAGAGGTCTATTTTGCTGTAATTACAAGATAAGGACGAGATCAATCGCAAGCCGGCCGGGTCCAGAAAAGCATTAAACAAATTAATTACAAAAGGAGAAAATAAAAGTTATCGAAAAAAGGTGTTTTGGGCGACGATAAGAATAGTCTCGCTTTTGACATTTCCTGCATCTGAGAAATGAAGGAAAGAATAACAAAAGATGACGAGAAGAAATGATCATAGTTTTGACTTGAAGTGGGGGGAAATATTTTAAGGGTGAATATTTAGGTACGTTCAATTACGCTCACGCCACTTGCTGGTAGTAGATTGGCGGGATCGAGTTGGGCACGCTCATCACAGGTGGAGCAAGAGCGGGCTGAGGAATGTGGGTGGCTTGGACGGAGTCCTCAATGCTCGAGTTAGTGGTGTCGATGGAGGTGTCCATTGGAGGTGTCATGTCCTGAATGAAAGGTTAAAAGATGTTTAAGGTCAAAGCCTTTGATTAAAAGTAGTGAGATGAGTATGAAATTTCAAAAACTCGATTAAAAATTTTATATTATATACTTGTCGGGTCAGATTGACAAAGCTCGATACTTTGGAAAAAAAAAAAAACAAAAAACAGAGGAAGCACTTTGCTAGTTCGGCGAGTTGGTTTTGGTTTTCGTCTTGTTAACAAGCGCAAGAATGGAACACCGGATAGTAGCAGCTTTGTTCCTTTCAAGCGCAAAGAGCATTCAATCAGGGAGCGAGAAGGGCCAAGTTTCATCAACTCCAAACTGGCGAAACTCGTGAATAAAAATGCGGAACTTGGACTTGGGAAAAAAGAGATGAAGATCTAAAAGCTGCGCTAGCCGCAAACTAGCTGAGACTCGCAATCGCG
>Ga0115008_10005943_pt1 | contig 10065 bp, 10 predicted proteins | sample FraStrMetagenome_FD_87164 | JGI IMG/M metagenome (GOLD analysis project Ga0115008, IMG submission 87164) | Marine eukaryotic phytoplankton communities from Arctic Ocean - Fram Strait ARC3M Metagenome | ecosystem: Environmental > Aquatic > Marine > Oceanic | place: Fram Strait | collected...
AAATAAAGCGCCTCCTAAATGAGAGAAATGCCCACCAGCATTTGTTCCAGCCAAACCAAGAATATCTAAACCAACCCAAATGGCTGCCAAATACCACAATTTAACAAAACCAATAAATCGTATATTTAATTGATAATTTGGTATATAAGTTGCAATACCTACAAATATTGCAGAAATACCTGCAGAAGCTCCAACAAGAATAGCTGATTGATTTTTAAACAATGGAAAATAGTTATAACCTATTAAAAATAAGGTTCCACCAAATACGGTTCCTAAAATATAAAAAGTCAATAATTGCTTTTGGGTGAAATATTCAATGAATAAATTACCAATATAAAATAATGCTATAAGATTTATTAAAATGTGTAAGAAACCTGCGTGTAAAAAACCATAAGATACTATTGCCCAAGGTTTACTAAAGAATTCGTTGTAATTTGCATTCAATGAAAACCATTCTACAATAAAATTAGATTCATTCTTATATAAACCCTGAAAAACACTTACTAATAATGTAAGAATAAACACAGCAATATTTACATAGATAAGTTTCTCTACAATAGAGCCTTCTTTAAAACGATTTTGTATTTTTTGTATAAATGACAATTTATTGAGTTTTAAATTGATTCTTCTTCCAATACCAGGCTATAATAAAACCTATTAATGCACCACCAATATGAGCAAAATGAGCAATATTTCCAACAGAATACTTTGTCATTCCAAAAAATAAATCACCAAAAATCATAATTGGGATAAAGTATTTTGCAGCAATTGGGATTGGTAAAAATATCAAAGCAAGTTTTGCATCTTTAAAATAAATACCAACCGCAACTAAAATACCATAAACAGCACCAGATGCACCTACAGCAGGAGTATTAAATAAAGATGTTATTTTATTGAATTGTTCTTGGCTAATATTTTGAATGACTCTCGAATCATTTGTAGATCCTTTTTCTAAAATAGATAGTATTTCTGAAGGATTTAAACCCGCATTTATAAACAAATCATACACACCATTAAATTGATAATAATTCACCAAAGTATAAATAATTCCTGCACCCAAACCAGCAGAAAAATAGAAGAAAATGAATTTCTTTTTTCCCCACATTTGTTCCAGAGGAGTTCCAAATGCCCATAAACCGTACATATTAAATAGAATGTGAGCAAAACTTCCATGCATAAATATATGAGTAACATATTGCCATAGACCAAAATGTTCATTTTTTGGGAAATGCAGAGCAAAAATATTAGTCAAGTCTAATTTTAGAAGTTGTGGAGCAACAAATAAAATTATATTGATAATTATTAAGTGTTTTATGGCGTCTGTAAGTCTATTCATTTTTAGTGATTAAATAGATTGTCTATTTCGTTCATTGTTAGTGTCTTAAAAATTAATTTTCCAGTGGGAGAAACGGTTGGCTCCTTACATGAAAACAAATCGTTTACCAAACCTTCTTGTTCTTTTTCAGACAACTTTGTCCCTGTTTTTATAGATAATGTTTTTGCAAATGATTTAGCCATTACATCAAAATGGCTAAAACTTGCATCGGGTACTTCTAAATTAATATCATTTAATAACTCTTCTATAATAATGGTAATTTTACTCTCCGTTACAGAAATTGGAATTCCTTTAATAGTAACACTGTCTTTTTTAAATTCATCAAAAGAAAAACCTGCATTTTCTAATTCTGTCTTTATTGTGTAAATCATTTCTATTTCCGCCGATGAAAAATTAATTTTAACAGGAAATAATAATATCTGACTATTTGCCTCTTTAACTGTTATGCTTTCTAAAAATTGTTCATATAAGACTCTTTGATGTGCTAATGATTGATGAATTAACACTATACCAGATTTTATAGAACTTAAAATATATTTCTTTTGAATTTGAAACGTTCTTTGTGTTTTTATTTCTTGTTGGTTTTCAAATAATTCAGTTTGTTTTTCTTCATCTGTAATTGCAACAGACGTGTAGAGCGATTCCCAACGTTCAGTTTGCTTTTGATCTTTATAAGATGAGCTAAACCCTCTCTTTTGTTCTTCTTTAAACGGATTAAACTCTGGGTTAACTGTTATCCTTGGTGTAGATACAGCTCCTTTGTTTTTAAAGTTGTACGGGGTGTCTAATGTAGAATCTCTATTAAAGTCTAATACTGGCGTTATATTAAACTGGCCTAAACTATGTTTTACAGTTGCTCTTAAAATTGCATATAATGCTTTTTCATTATCAAATTTTATTTCTGTCTTTGTAGGATGTATATTAATATCTATACTACTCGCAGGAACTGTTAAGTATAAAAAATAGGAGGGATGACAGCCATGTTCTATCAATCCATCAAAAGCATTTACAACAGCATGATGTAAGTAAGGATTTTTTATAAACCGATCGTTTACAAAAAAGAATTGTTCGCCACGTTTTCTTTTAGAAAACTCTGATTTAGCAACAAAACCCTCAATATTTATAATATCTGTTTTTTCACTAATAGGTACAAGTTTTTCATTCATTTTACTACCAAAAACAGCAACAATTCGCTTTCTTAAATTGCTTTCTCTTAGGTGATATACTTCATTATTGTTATGATGTAATAAAAATGAAATTGTTGGATGTGCTAATGCAACTCGTTGAAATTCATCAATTATATGACGCGTTTCAATTGTATCTGATTTTAAGAAATTCCTACGCGCAGGAATGTTGTAAAATAAATTTTTTACTGCAATACTTGTTCCTTTTCCAGTAGAAATGAAGTCTTGCGAAATTACTTTACTACCCTCAATTTTAATTTGAGTTCCTAGTTCTTGGTTTTCTTGTTTCGTTTTTAATTCAACATGAGAAATTGCAGCTATAGATGCCAAAGCTTCTCCACGAAAACCTTTTGTACTTAAATTAAATAAATCTTCAGCTTTTTTAATTTTAGAGGTTGCATGACGCTCAAAAGACAAACGAGCATCTGTAGTACTCATTCCTTTTCCATTATCTATAGCTTGTATTAATGTTTTTCCAGCATCTTTTAGTAATAACTTTATAGAAGTTGCACCAGCATCAATAGCATTTTCTAATAATTCCTTCACTACAGAGGCAGGACGTTGCACAACTTCTCCCGCAGCAATTTGATTTGCGACATGATCTGGTAAAAGCTGAATTATATCTGACATTAATTATTTGTAAAAAATTGATAAATCAAAGTCTATGATGTAAAGGAAGATAAGAACTAAAAAGAATATGATGTATAAAATTGTTTTATTAACATTTCTTCCTGAGCTTTTTAATTCATCAAAGGCATCACTAAACTTTCCTTTTAACCCTTTGTTAGATCCTGCCGTAACTCTGAATTCATCAAATTTATGTTCAATTTTATAAGGATTTCCTTCACCTTTATAATATCTAGGTTGATAATCAAATTTTTTGTTCGTGCGTTTTAAAAATCCCATAGTTCTAAAATTAACGGTGAATAATGATTAGATTAAATCAAATATTAGACCAATTTTAACCTAAGCCAAATTTACAGAATTAAAAGTAATTCCTCAAAAAATGATGTTAAAAGTATTCTTAATTTATAGGAAGATTTTTTTTACTAAAATCCTATACTATCGCTTGCTCTATCTAAGTTTTTAAGAACAGCCATTTTTATTGCAGCAATAGCGCACTCTATTCCTTTATTTCCTAATTTACCACCAGATCTGTCTATAGATTGTTGCTTTGTATTGTCCGTTAAAACACAAAAAATAATTGGGATATCATATTTAATATTCAAATCTACAATACCTTGGGTAACTCCTTCACAGACAAAATCGAAATGTTTTGTTTCTCCTTGTATTACATTTCCAATAGCAATAATAGCATCAACTTGTTGAGATTTAATCATTTTTTTACAACCAAAAATAAGCTCAAAACTACCAGGTACATCCCAAGAAATGATATTCTCTTCTAATGCACCACAATCAATTAAAGCTTCAATAGCCCCTTTTTGAAGATTTCTTGTAATGTCTGGGTTCCATTCTGAAACAACAATCCCAAAACGAAAAGGTTTCGCATTTGGGATTGTCGTTTTATCGTAATATGATAAGTTAGTTGTTGCCATTTGAAATAGTATTCAGTTTTATATTCAGTGAGCAAATGTTAAAGGCTACTGTATTCCTGAAAATTAGTTAGCGTATTTAGCAGCATTAATAAACTTTTCAATATCTTTACCTTGATCTGATTTTGAATAGTTGTTTTTAATTTGTGTAAACAATTTCTCCGCTTTATCAAATTCCTTTAATTCCATTGCAGTTTGACCAGCTTTGAATAAATATAGAGGAGTTGTAAATTCATTTGATCTTTTATCAGCAGCTTTTTCGTAGTATTCTAAAGCCTCTTTAGCTTGGTTAATATCAGAAAAAGCGTCTCCCATCGCACCCAATGCAACTGGACCTAGCATTTCATCATTGGAATCAAACTTTCCTAAATATTCAATTGCTTTGTCATACTGTTTCATTTGTAAGTAAGAAACACCAGCATAATAGTTTGCTAAATTTCCAGCATCAGTTCCACTAAAAGAAGAAGCAATGTCTAAAAACCCGTATTTTCCGTCTGCCCCTTCTAAACCTAAAGTAAGTAGAGAGTCTATACCAGAACCGGCAGTAGCAGCTTCATCAAAATGTTTTCTAGGAAAAGCTAACTCATTTGAGGCATTTAATTCATTTGGTTCTAAAACGTAGCTGTTATAGGCTAAATAAGAAAGAAACAAGCCTACAATTATAACTAAACCATAAAATAAAGGTTTGCTATTTTTTTCAATCCATTGTTCAGATCTTGAAGCAGTTTCGTCTAAAGTATTTAAAACTCCAGCAGTTTCAAACTCAGATTCATCAAATTTATTTTCGTCTTTTTTACCTTCTGGTTTATATTTCTTCTTGTATGTTGCCATCTTCACTTAAAAATTAGTCGCGGCAAAAATAGTTTTTTTAATTGGATTGTAAAAGCAGATAATTCGCAAAATTTTCAATAATTTGCAAATCCTTTTTATCTTGAAACTTCTATTATGTATTTGGAAAAAATTTCTTTGGTTAATTTTAAAAATATTGAATCGCAATCTTTTGATTTTCAGGAGAAAATTAATTGTTTTGTGGGTGATAATGGTGTCGGAAAAACCAATGTTTTAGATGCAATTTATTATTTATCTTTTGCAAAAAGTTACTTTAATTCTGTTGCTGGACAAAATATTAGACATGGTGAAGGTTTTTTTATGGTTGAAGGAGATTATGTAATAAACCAAAGAGTAGAAAAAATTGTTTGTAGCTTAAAGCGCGGACAGAAAAAAGTATTAAAAAGAAATGGAAAAAGTTATGATAAGTTTTCTGAGCATATTGGTCAGCTGCCTTTAGTAATTATTTCGCCAGCAGATAGAGATTTGGTTACCGAAGGAAGTGACACCAGACGTAAATTTATTGATGGTGTTATTTCTCAACAAAATAAAGGGTATTTAAAAAACTTAATTGATTATAATAAGGTATTAAGTCAACGAAATGCACTGTTAAAATATTTTGCAGCCAACAGAACTTTTGATGCTTTAAATTTAAGTGTTTATGATGAACAATTAACAGACTATGGAACCAAAATATACTCAGCTCGAAAATCTTTTTTAGCGGACTTTATACCCATTTTTAATGAGAAATATCAAATTGTATCTGGAGATAAAGAGCAAGTTAATTTAGTATACAAAAGCCAACTTCATGATTTTTCTTTAACGGATCTATTACACAATTCTCTTGAGAAAGATAAGATTTTACAGTACACAACATCTGGAATCCATAAAGATGATTTAAGCTTTGAGATTGGTGATTATCCTATTAAAAAATTTGGTTCTCAAGGTCAACAGAAATCCTATTTAATAGCATTAAAGCTAGCACAGTTTGAGTTCATTAAACAACAATCTTCCGTAGTTCCTATTTTATTACTAGATGATATTTTTGATAAATTAGACGAAAAAAGAGTTTTACAAATTGTAGATTTGGTAAATAATGATGATTTTGGACAGATTTTTATAACAGACACACATTCTGAAAGAACTGAAAATATCGTAAAACAAAGTAATAAACCGTATCAAATTTTTAAGTTGTAATGGCAAAAAGAGAAAATGATTCTTTTTCAATTCAAGATTTAATGCAATCTTTTATCAAGGAAAACAACTTGAGTAAAGGAATGCAAAAATTAAAAGTAGAGGAAACTTGGATTCAAATGATGGGACCAGGAGTTGCTTCTCACACATCCTCGGTAAAATTACAAAACAAAACTTTAATTATTCAACTTTCATCTTCTGTTCTTCGAGAAGAATTGAGCTATGGAAAAGAAAAAATCATTAAATTGATGAATGAAGAATTAGGTGAGGAAGTTATTTCTAAAATAATGTTGGCGTAGTCTTATCATATTCAAAATTACTTTGGGTTTTTTATGAGGAACAAAATTTTAATTTTTTGTGTGATTATTTTTAATTCCTGTTCTAATAGAGAGGATATTTCTGGGATTTATAGTAGTTCAAAAGCTTCATGGAGTGACATTATTACTTACAATACTAAAAGTAGTATTGGTAATTCAACATTAGTTTTAAAAAAAGACAGTACCTATTTATATAAAACTTGTGGAATTTTTTCTTTCGGTACATGGTTACATAAAAAAGATAGTCTTCATTTAGAAATAAAAAAAATAGAATTTTCAAATGCTATTGCAAAATAAAAGGGTGAAGAAAATTTACCGAAAGAACTTTTTGTTTTTAAAGTAAATAATAACAATCTAATTAATGCGTTTCCTCAATTTGAAAACAAGAAAGCTTACATTATAAATAAGTTGCAAAAAGATGATTAAATTTCATTGCAATTGATAATGATTTTTTAAATGTTTCGCCTTTTAAAATAGTCCTTTAAAACAGATTTTCTACCAATAGTTTTAGTAATAATATCCTTGTCTAAATCCCATCCTCTTGCAGGAGAATATTCTCTTCCGTACCAAATTATTTGTAAATGTAAATCGTTCCAAAGTTTTCTAGGAAATAATCTTTTTGCATCTTTTTCTGTTTGCGTTACGTTTTTACCATTGGTTAAATTCCAACGAAATAGTAATCTATGAATATGTGTATCTACAGGAAATGCCGGAACACCGAAGGCCTGGCTCATAACCACACTTGCTGTTTTATGACCAACCGCTGGTAGCTCCTCTAAACCTTCAAAGCTTTGTGGTACTTCACCATTGTATTTTTCAATGAGTATTTTAGACAAACCATAAATTCCTTTACTTTTCATAGGAGATAAACCACAAGGTCTAATAATTGCTTTAATTTCTTCCACAGACATTTTTATCATATCAAAAGGATTGTCCGCTTTAGCAAACAAAAGTGGCGTAATTTTGTTTACGCGAACATCTGTGCATTGCGCAGATAATAATACGGCTATTAAAAGCGTGTATGGATCTTTATGATCTAAAGGAATTGGTATTGAAGGGTATTTTTCTTGAAGTGTATCAATTACAAATTGTACTTTATCTTGTTTTGTCATACATGTGGTTTCTAAAGTTGTAAAGTTAAAAGTTTTACACATTGTAAACTAAAAAGTTTTTAGTATCATTTTTACTTTTTAACTTCACACTTTATAAACTATCAAACTAAAAATAATGACAACATTAAAAGTAGGGGATAAAGCACCAAATTTTTCAGCCTTAGACAATCAAGGAAATACAATTAAATTATCAGATTATGCTGGCAAAAAATTAGTGTTGTTCTTTTACCCGAAAGCTAGTACACCAGGTTGTACAAATGAAGCTTGTGATTTAAGAGACAATTATCAATCTTTTTTAGCAAAAGGATATGCAATTCTTGGAGCAAGTGCAGATTCTGCTAAAAGGCAACAAAACTGGATTAATAAACACCAATTACCTTTTCCACTTTTAGCAGATGAAGATAAGTCTGTGATTGAAGCTTTTGGCGTTTGGGGACCAAAGAAATTTATGGGAAAAGAATATGACGGAATTCACAGAACTACGTTCATCATCGATGAAAGTGGAGTTATTGAAGACATTATACTAAAAGTGAAAACAAAAGCACATACAGCTCAAATTTTAGGGTAAAATTTGAAATGCAACATTTAAGAATAAGTTAATGGATTTAAAGTATGCTTATTTCCTAAAATTTCATTCCAATTTTAAAGTTTAAAACTCTACCGGTCATAAAATTAGGAATACCAAATTGAGTTTTAGAATATACATCTCTAACCCAGGTATTTGTTATAGAATTTTGAATGTCAAACATATTAAAAAGTTCTATACCAGCCGTTAATTCTTTAAAGTTAGATAATAAACCTTTAGAGTAGGTTTTTTTAGCATCAGTAAAAACATAAGAAATACCCAAATCTGCACGTTTATAATCTCTTAATCTATTTTTAAATTGGTACACATCTGAATATGATGGAGATCCTCCAGGAACACCGGTGTTGTATACCAGGTTTAAATAGACTTTTAAATCTGGTAAATTTGGAACGTAATCCTGAAATAGAATTCCAAATTTTATTCTCTGATCAGAAGGTCTAGAGATATTTCCTCTGTTATTTATATTTTCTTCTGTTTTTAAATACCCTAAACTAACCCAGCTTTCACTTCCAGGTACAAATTCTCCATTTAATCGGACATCCAATCCATGAGCATACGCAGTTGTTAAATTGTCTGCCCTGTATCTAATTCTAACGTTATCAATAGTATATGCATTTACGTTTGATAAGTCTTTGTAGTATAACTCTGTAGTTAGTTTAAATGGTCTTTCCCACATATCAAAACTATACTCCATACCCGTTACAAAATGTATTGATTTTTGAGCTTTTAAATCAATATTTATATCTCCGTTAGCATCTCTTAATTCTCTGTAAGATGGAGGTTGGGAATACCACCCTCCAGAAAACCTAAAGAGCATATCTCTTTTCCAATTCGGCTTGATTGCAAATTGTATTCTTGGACTTACTGTAAATTGATTTTTAGATGATAAACCGTTAGAGCTCACTGTCCAAGTTTGACTTCTAACACCAAAGTTGTACCAAACCTCATTATCATTCCAGAAAAGACGTTCATTAAATTGAATAAATCCAGAAAGACGCTTAATTTTTACATTATTAGCTGTCCTAATGTTTTGAAAAGGTGTGATTGCTCCTTCAAAAGGTTCGTAAGGTTCATTATTGCCTATGTGGCCGGGTGGTCGTATAGAAAAACCAAGAGAATCTATAACTTCCCATTCTCTAATTCGATCTCTAATATCTTCTTTTTGATATTTAATTCCGAAAGATAATTCTTGTTTATTTTTTTTATGTGTTCCTTTAAGTTGAATATTACTTATTAAAGCATCTAAATCATTACGAGCATGATTTAATTGTGAACCAATTCCTTGAGAAAACTGTACTTCACCAAAATCTTCTGATCCAATATTTGCATCAACTTCACCTAAGTTATACGAGGCTGCAATATCAAAATATTCTTCTTCTTGGGTATTGTAAGATGAGATTGTACCTGTAAAATTTAAGTTCTCATTTGCTTTAAAATCAGCAGATACAGCTCCAAACATAGTTTGGTAAGCGTCTTTTTCTTGTCCATCATAAAAAACGATTAATTCTAAAGGATTTGCTATTGTTCCAAAACGAGTTCTTCTTAAAGTTGGTTTGTAGTTATAATTATTCAAAGAAAAGTTTCCCAAAAAATTTATTTTTAAGTAATCTGAAACGGAATATGAAATATAAGACTGAACGTCTGTAAACTTAGGTCTAAAGTTAGTTTCAATCTGTTTACTATTTACAAATAAGCTATTGTCTCTATATCTAATTCCAGTAATTACACTTAGTTTTTTATTTAAAAAAAGGTTTTCAAAAGTAGCGCTTCCTCCTAATAAACTAAAATCTAAACTAACAGAAAGCTTTTTAGGCTTTTTGTAAGTTATGTCTAATACTGATGAAAGTTTATCACCGTATTTTGCTTGAAACCCTCCTGCAGAAAAACTAATATTTTGCACCATATTAGAGTTTATAAAACTTAAACCTTCTTGTTGCCCAGATCTAATTAAAAAA
>Ga0115008_10005944_pt1 | contig 10064 bp, 6 predicted proteins | sample FraStrMetagenome_FD_87164 | JGI IMG/M metagenome (GOLD analysis project Ga0115008, IMG submission 87164) | Marine eukaryotic phytoplankton communities from Arctic Ocean - Fram Strait ARC3M Metagenome | ecosystem: Environmental > Aquatic > Marine > Oceanic | place: Fram Strait | collected 2012-06-18
CTTAATCTGTAGAAAAGTAACCGTTAATATAATTATACCACAAAAATGTTTCTTTTTTAAATGTAATGCATTTTTCTGATTTAAGAAGTGACCGCATCAGAATCACAATTATTAATAATATAGGTAACTACGAAGTTTAAAAAAGTCTGTTCTTGTTTTCGGTTCTTCTATCAGGCCTCTAAATCTCTTCATGGCCACTTCTGGATCATTAATGAAAAGAAGCGCCCTTCCTTATCGTCGTTTTGATTGGTATATATTTTATTGTCTACGTACGGGAAATTTATAAAAAAAATTTAGAGATGATAAAAAAGCTCAAAAGGTATACATAGGTCAGATAATTCGTAGTCCTGTAGAATGTGTTCGTACCAAAGTTCTTTGACTACTCTAGAGCACACTTCAAATTAGAGTAAGTAAACAAGATACGTGTGCATTCTTATGCGACATGATGAGGCCATTCAAGAAGCTGCATTCGACTTAGCATCATTCAAAAGAATAATAAATTCTTTGTTAGAGGTGTCATTGAAATTGCCCGACCGCGTGCTACGGATCAGAACCTCCAGGTTCTATCTTCTCTCTTAATATTTATTCTATACCTATATTTGCCGAAAGGATAAATACGATCAAATCCGTCTTGGAGTTTGTTCGCTTGGACATCACATTAAGTTTAACACAGAATGCCCGAAGTACGTCAAAATGGAGATTACGTTGACATCGTTACCTGAGGATTTAATTCTACTGATTTCTTCGTATCTTGATTCGAATTGCCTACTCCGTCTTGAAAGTATCTCGAAATTTATGTATCAATTAGAAAAGGAAAAATTGTGGAAAATTATTTGTTTCCATAAATGGAAAGAATGGCCAATTTACAGAAATTTAGCTCCAGCAGATACGATAAATGACACGAATAAACCTCTTGCTGACTACGATCATGAGCCAAGACAACAACAAAAAACATGGAGAGAATTTTTTTTATTTCTTCTTAAGGATGTTCAACGAACTGAAATTACCCTTGAAGAACTTTGCAAGCTTCAGTGGAATTTTAAGTTTACATTGAATGCAGGTGCAACGGGTGATGCACCTCTCCAGAAATGTTGTTTCCTTCGTGATTACCTCTTTTTAACAGGATATCCCCCTTTGCCTGTCAAAATCATAGAAGAAGAGCCTCCTCCTATACCATCCTCAATAACTGAGAATGTTGAATCAATATCCTTTTCGACAAAGCAGTGGATTAGAATAGCTAATTTTCCTCCACATTACATTTCAAGAAGTACCATTCATGCTGAATGGGTGATTGCTAACCAAAATGTCATTTTCACAAGTTATCATCCTCCTGAAATCTAGATTTTTAGTTTCCTAAAACAAGTTGGTTATTGAAGATAAATTTGACTTATATGATATCGACAGACTAATCTAGGATTTGCATTTAATGATCGAATTAGAATGCAATATTCACGAGCAATACAAGATCTTAAAAGGTTAACGCTTTATTTCGAACAAACTAATCAGCATTGCTGTAAATCTCAGTCATTCGCTCTCCTATTCTTATCCTCGATAATGTCGGAGTTACTGACGCAAGATTTTTTGTTGAAAGAGTCTTTTCGGATTCGTGTAAAATTTTAATCTTTTGTCGGTCTTTGCTCTCATATAAACAATTCGTAACGCTCTGGTTTGCAATCAGAAACTGTGGTATACGTCCATTTCCATATGCGAAATGAATTAGTATAGCCCATAGTTGAATTGTTTGATATAAACATTAAATAAATTAAAGATACCGACAAAATTGTATCACATGTGAATATATATTGAAACCATGAACCTTGTATCAATTACGAATGTCAAAACAAAATTTAACAATATGATACTTTTGGTCCTCATTTAAGATTAGATTCAATCCTGCAGATAAAACTTTCCTACATTGATAAATCTTTTCTGGTCGATTTTACTAGATACAATTGGATAAAAACATGTCAAATTTTATTATGAGAAAGTTTTTGGACGATGATAATTTCTTATTAGTTATACCTCACCAATATTCAGAATTCCAAAAAACGGTTCAGCTTCATTTGATGGACTTCTGCTTTGGTGCTCAAATTTAAAATATGAATGTTGTGATAATTTTTAAATTTAAAAATAAAAAAATGCACAAAAACCTTCTATGGACTGCCCAAAATTAGAAAGATGTTTTGTACCTCCCTAAGGAAAAAAACAAAATACACATCATGTCTCGTCAAGTAATGCGATTATCGCCAACATGTACACAAATCCGACCAGGAACAAGTGATCCATACAAAAGGCGAAATACAGGATTGTCTAAGGAAGTCTCAAATTTCCGCTCACAATTTCCCAATCTTCCAGGATTTCGAAAAAATATCACGACAGCTCCTCAAAGCCCAAAGGTAAGAAATCATCAAGTAATGAAGAATGTAAGAATGAAAATTAATCATACAATTTCGCCTCATTATCTTTGAAAATGTTTTACTTCCTTAGAAACAATCACTTAATTATGTAAATGGGTTCATGATGGTAAATTCTCCTCTATCTCGAACAAAATCAAGTAGAATGTTTGAAAGCGGAAGAAGGCCAATGACAGCAACCGCTGCGCTATCAAAAGATGTTTCTGATCCGAATGACATTCGGGGAAGGTACAGTGTGTCCAGGCGAAAGAGTGATAGGGAGAGTAGCATCGTACCTTTGCCTTTTTTTCGTGAATCAAAGTTGCCTGCATTCTTGGAACATGATCGCAAAGTACTTCTCTTCAATGCATATTATGAAGAAGAAGTATTTCAAAGTGCACTAGAAGTGAATCGGGTCCATACGTGTGAGATTTATTTTTATGTGGAAGACGGGACCATTGAAATCATCCAATCAAAACAAGAAAATAGCGGTATACCTCAGGGAGTATTCTTACGTCGTAGTCGTGTAGCAAAGCCTGGACAGACTCTAGAATCATCATGGGGGAAACCAGAATATTATGAAATTGATGATTTAAAGATTGGAAATATTATTGAAATTTATAGCCGGAAGTTCCACATCGTGAATTGCAATGAAAGTTCGAAAAAGTATGCTATGGAACATCATGGTTGGACTGAAAGTGAAGTTGTGCCTTTACCATTTCCAAAAGATTGTTTTGCAATCGAGAATAAGGAAAAAATGTGCCGTGAATCAGGAGTTCCAGGAGTGAATCGAAATAGAAAAATGCATGACTTAAAGCAAGTTATGGAGTCGATGCTTGGAAAACAGACATCTACCACGGATAGAGGGATGTTCCTAGAATGTGGACAAGATTCCTTGTGCTTTTGTGTTATTTGGGACGATCGTGAAAGATTGTATGGCGATATTCAGTATTTTAAACTGTTTTACTATTTAGCAGACGACACAATTGAGATATTTCCAGTTCAGAAAAAGAACAACGGGAGAGATAAATTTCAGAAACTTTTGAAAAGAGACAAGCTTCCAAAGCCTCAAACTACGACAGAAAATTCTCCTGAGTTTGTCTCGTGGAAGGATCTCACTATTGGAGGAACTGTCAATGTATTTGGACGACCGATGCTCATTGCAAGCTGTGATCATTTTACTAGAAAATATCTTCAGTCAAAGGGGATTGGACTTGGGGAAAATATGCCACTGGAACCAGAGGAAGCAAAATTAGCTTTTGAACGTCAGATCCCACCATACAATGGTTTTGGCTCTGAAGAAGATTCGTTGCGTAGTTGTACAGGAGGAATCAATCCTCCACCCCCAAAAAAGGATCTGGCAAAAATGAGGGAAAAATCAGGTGTTATATTGCGGTTCAATGCTCATCTCATAAGTGATAAGGTAACTATAATATTTGGAACCAAGCCCCTAACGTCTTCCGAATCTTTACTCACATTTTTGAATTCATGTATATATTAGGTTGAAGATATGAATCGTCGTTTTGTTATCCAATATTTCATGGAAGATGATACAATCGCTATCAGGGAACCTCCCATTCGTAATAGTGGTGTAATGGGTGGAAGCTTCCTTCGACGTCAAGTTCTGAAAAAAGGAGATGGAAGCAAGTATCTCGCTGGAGATTTATACGTTGGGAACATTGTTGATTTTGTCAGTCATCGATTTATTTTAAAAAATGCGGATGAGTACACATACCGTCTCATGGAAAATGATGCTTTTATGTTCCCTTTTAGTGATTTCACGAGGTTACATCAAATTATGTTGAAAAAGAAAAATGAGTACAAGATGTATTTTGTGAAAGACTACCGTGGTGATGGAATGATAACCATGGAGGAGTTCGCAGACTGTTGCAATGCCATAGAGGTCGATTTGAACCAACAAGAGATTATCACCCTTTGGAGGAAGATAAATAAAAAAAACAAGAAGTGTGTTTCTTTCACAAAGGTCATCAAATTATCTTCTAATCACAATTGTTCCTCTTATCGCTGGTCAAAGTAGATAGCTTTTTCAGTTAGATTTTAATGAATCGCGACCTAGATTTGTTTTGATTAAATATTTCTAAAATATTAAATTTCTTTGTAAATAAAGATGATTGCATAACAAATGTCTTTGAATCTAGCATTTATTCATCGGCATCCAATAGATCCATATGTTCTTTGGATATAATTCCATATTTTTCAAGTCCGAAACGTAGCGGTGCTAGTAAAGCAATAATAACGGGGAACAACACTCCAATAGGACTATTCTTTATTGAAAACATGGCAGCCAAACAAGCACATTGTAAAAGTGTGAACCCATTAACTACTTTCTTAGGAATGTCACTCCATCTCTCTTTCTTTGCCACTGTCGAATCCTTAAGCATACCTGTGGTCCTCTCCCACATTTCGTTTCCTGGCAGTGCACTAGTACCTAAATACATGAACAATCCCATCAGAACTGACTTGGGGATATTAGTCAAAAACTGACGAGGAGTAGCAAATAAGACACAGCAACCAATCAAGGTGTGGATACTCAATCCAGTAAGCCTTTGTTCTACTGTTCCTTTGATTTTTCCAGCAGAATCAAATATAGATAAAGCACGAACATGGGAAATACTCCTAACAGTTGCTGCCACCAACCATGGAATACCCACCAAGGATTGAAAAGCAGTCAATAATGAAATTATGAGTAAATCAGCATTCATCCCGTCCAACATATTTTGGGGCCTACGACCCTTTGTCATTTTGTAGCTAGGATTATTGACCAAACGGACAGTAATGTTTTGATCTAAGTAGAGAAGAACGGTTGCCATTAGAGCTGGTAAAATGGATGCCCAACGAGCCCAAACAGGAAGGTCTAGGAGAGGAACCAACCAAGGACGTCCTGAAGTTGTGGAAAATGTAGCCGGCATAGAAAGTGCAGGTAAACCGGCAGCTGCAGTCCCATGTACAAGGCGGGCCCAACGTGCAATCAAAGCACCAGCAGCAACACCAATGGTAGGTGCAAAATTAGAAACATATTGACGTACTCTTTTTGAGAAATAAGCTGTATTGCGGAATCCTTTTAAGATTGTAGCAATAGAGAAGGTTGTTGAGGCACATAGAAGTGTTAAAAGAGCCTTGGACAATGTACTTGTCCCAAAGCTATTTCCCACATCAGAAATAGCTTCCACGACGAAAATGACGCTAATGAGAGTTGAGAATATTTCGTCCGTGAATTTTGTAAGATACTTCACCCCGTTACTACCTGAGAATATAGATGAAACAAACAAAATAGCGCTCGTCCACAAGCCAGTCCAAGAATACAGGGGTAAAAAAGGCAATCCGAATTTATTTGCAAATTGTACCAACGTTGCAACAAAGGCCAATACAGGTCCTGTAGAACCAATGATTGTAAGTGGCTGAGCAGAAGTTAGAGCATAAATCATCCCACATGCAGCTGTTGAAGACACCATCTCCATGGTACCTATAGCTCCATTTGTCACCACTCCAAAGAGACTTCCAAAACCAATCGCTGGTGCAAGACAAGCAAAAAATAGAAATGCGGTTGCTGCGAAACACTGCAAAAATGAAAATTAAGGTTTAGGCATCTTTTCTATCAGTAACATAAAGTGAAAATTGATATCCAATGACTTCATAATTACCTGAGCATTCAAGCCATCCGTAATATCAGATTTATATGTCGGCAGTCTTAGCTTGTAATCCCTCTTAATTCCAACAAAGAATCTTTCGAAGAGTGGAGTACTGTCGGCTTTGTCCGCAACTGCGGCCTCTGTTGTCATTTGAAGTTGAGTAACTTGCTTGGGGAAACTTCTTGCATTGAAGTTATTTGGGTGCATCTCCATTTTTGTTGCCCAAATAGATTTTCCAGTGGAAGTCGATGTAGAGTATAGAAATGGTGAGGGTTGTGTAAATGCTTCAGCTGGAGGTGCAAGAAGAGAGGAGGAGAGAGATAAAATGAACATGGCGGAACATATTGTAGCGCCTGGTGCAGGCACTTTGCCTAACATGATCATGGTCGATTAGTTGATGTTGGTGTTAACTTCTTCTCGAAAGAATGATCAAATTCTACATACTACGTGAACATCAATCTATTTATTTTATTTAGGAAAGTGGGCGTGACACCCTCATTTATTCAAAGATGGATCTTTAGTCCTATCGTCATACGGTATAATTTAGTATTGCAGTGTGAAGAGATCTTTTTTATTATGTCAACTCTGATGATGATTCCGTGCGTTGCGTTGAAGTTTACATCTTTCATATACGAAATCCTCATGTATGACTTCATTCTAGATGGATTCGACTATTTTATTTAGCCTAAATCTATTGACATCCAATGACGACGATAAATGCTAATTGGAGTTAGTTTAATTAGAAGATTCTTTTGGTCTTATCAGCTACGTGAAATATTGTGACGTCACAAAAATATGTTGCAAACTTACGGTTATATAAGATGTATTCAGAGCAATGAATAAACTGTTTTTCAAATAAATCAACGGTTTCTCTCTAAGAATTTCGAATTTAAATCAATTACAACGAAAACACTTTATTTAGTGAGATTTACAGCATTATGATGAAACATATGTATCTGTTAAGGTCACACACATGAATCAATCTCGGTAAAAAAACGAAATTGTTTTTTCCGCGCTTTTTCGTCATCTTTTCCAATTCGCCCAATCGATTTATTCACGATCTGTGAATTCCTCCTTTTCAACGACAAAAATTATCATTTGGATAAAATCGAAAACATTTGTTTTCAGCATACTTCTCGAATCACTATTGGACACTTTAAAGAATAAAAATGGCTGAGAAACATCAATCTAATCCTGAACAAAGTCCTCCGGGCGAAGGGATCAAAGGTATGTTCTTTTCAATTTTTGTGTGCCTCTCTGAGTTTTGAGTTATCGATTCTAACCTAGATTAAAATTTCTATAATAAAGTTGCTATTCGAATGCGCCCATTGAATAATAAGGAAACAACAACAGATTCGCTTACCTCCTCATCTGCTTCACGTGTCTGGCGTGTTTTAAAAAAACATAATTCAGTAACTCAAACTACAAATAAAGGCCAACCCCTAAGCGAACGTGTATTGAATAGAACATTTTTCTCATTTGATAAAGTATTTGGAGAAGACTCGACAACAGGACAAGTTTACGACGATGTAGCAAAAGGTCTTGTTGATAGTGTTGTTAATGGATTAAATGGAACAATTTTTGCTTATGGTCAAACGAGTAGTGGTAAAACTTTTACAATGCAAGGTAGTGGAGGCTATGGTGGAATGATAAAGACTGGGACACCAACAAAAGCAAGACAAGCTCCTGGTATTGTTCACTTAGCAGCAAGAGACATATTTAAGCATATAGAAAATGAACCGAATCGAGTTTTCTTACTCCGGGTATCCTTCATAGAAATTTATAATGAAGAAGTTAGAGACCTCCTCATCAGTGGGGCAAAAGAGCCAAATGTTCTCACTATACGAGAAGACCCAAGACGAGGAGTGTTCGTAAATGCAAATGAAAATATAGTTACATCTTTCACCGGTTTACTCGATACATTGTTTGCTGGAGAAAAAAATAGAAGTGTGGCTGCAACTGGAATGAATGAACGCTCTTCACGATCGCATACAATTTTTAGAATTACAGTTGAAAGCAGAAAAAAGTGCAGCAAGAAAGATGAAGAAGACAATAAAAGTGATATTGAAGATAGTGAAAGTGAGGATGAAGATATCACTAGAATTGGAGACCAAGATGATGGCTCTGTACTTATTTCTACAATGAATTTGGTTGATTTGGCTGGATCAGAGAGTGTTAGGCATACAGGTGCGACAGGCGAACGTATGAAAGAGGGTGCCAAAATCAATCAAAGGTAAGTTTTCATGTGCTTTTTATTGAATCACTTATTAGAGAAATATCTTGTATTGACATCTTTTTTACTCAATAAATCAAAGTCTTCTATCACTTTCCCAAGTTATGAAGGGACTTGGACAACCAAATAATACCCATATTAATTTCCGTGATTCCAAACTGACGAGGATCCTACAACCATCATTGTCAGGAAATGCTCGTATGGCTGTTATTTGTTGTGCAACTCCGTCGGAACTTTATCTCGAGGAAACACGCTCCACCCTTCAATTTGCATCAAGGGCAAAATTGGTAAAAACAAATGCCAAAATTAATGAAGTTATGGACGAAAGAAGCCTAATAAAAAAACTTCAAAGGGAGTTGGCAGCTGCAAGAAAAACTTTGAGTTTACAGAACAATGCGTGCTCCAGTGTTGCGAATGACAGTAAAGTTAGGAATGAAATAGAATCGTTGAAGGAAAATAATTTACGCATTGAACAGGATAAAGAACATGTCGAAGATCAATTAAAGCGATTAAAAAACTCCATTCTCAAAGGTGGAGTTCTGAATTTGAAGGACAGACATTGCTTTGATAATCCCGTGAAAAAAATTTCTGATGATAGCAATCTATTAAGATCCAGAAAACGTGCACCACTAGAATTCTTGAATAGCAACTTCCAAAATGAAAATGCGCAGAAACGACGACGAAGAATCTCTGATGGTATAATGATACCAACCACCCATATGGATGATAGTTCGTTGCTATTTTCTACGCCCACAAAAACTTCAATAAGAGCATCGTTTTCGAAAATTTTCAGTGTAGATCGTCAAATACCTGAAAATAAGTCTCAACCTATAAATCAATTCAGTGATGAATGTAAAATATTACGAGAAGCCTTAGCTGTGAAAACAAATCAAAATAATAAGTTGATTGAACAATACGACCAATGCGAAGCGTCTATAGATCTTTTGAGATCAGAAGTAAACGATGCAAAAGGAATCATTGCTACTCAAGAAAAGATTATTGAACAGGATAAAGAGCTGCAAGCTGAAAATCTCTCTAAAATCAATAAAATCATGTGCCAAAAAGAAATGGCCCAGAACGAAAAAAGGGATTTGCGAGCAATTCTCCACCAATTAAATAAACACCAAGCGACTCTGTTATCACGACTAGAAGAAAAAGATAAAGCAACAGATTCAAATCAAGTTTCGATAGAACATGCTGAGGAAGATATGGCCATTGTTCCAAAAGTCATTGGTGAAGTAAAAGAAGAAGAAATGCGTGCAATACTAGTAAAATTGAATGAGCATAGCGCTACGTTATTATCAAGATTGAACGACAAAGAAGAGTTGATAAGAGCTAAAATTCAAGACATTCAAACAACAAATGAAAATTTAAAAGAGGCTCAAAAAGAGCTTCGAATGTTATCTGAAGATACGGAAAAGTTACAGGAAGAAAATAGAAATTTAACAGAAAGCAATGTGTTGCTGTTACAAGAAAAGGATAAAATGAATGAAGCTATAACAGATCACGAAACCAAAATTCAAAAATTACAAACTAACTTTAACGAAAGCTTTGACAAAAATGAAAGTATGAAGTGCACCATTTTACAACTGAAAGAAACTATGCAAGTAAAAGAAGACGCTTTGAAAAGTTCCGATCAAGAGTTCCAACAAAATAAATTGATGATACAAGAAATGGAAGGAGCTTTGCTAGAAGAAAAGGCTGCATCAGAAAAACAAATTCTTGAGTTACAATCTTCTCACGAAAAGCTTCAATCTGTTTTAGCTCTATCGCAAAACGAAAATGCTC
>Ga0115008_10005945_pt1 | contig 10064 bp, 4 predicted proteins | sample FraStrMetagenome_FD_87164 | JGI IMG/M metagenome (GOLD analysis project Ga0115008, IMG submission 87164) | Marine eukaryotic phytoplankton communities from Arctic Ocean - Fram Strait ARC3M Metagenome | ecosystem: Environmental > Aquatic > Marine > Oceanic | place: Fram Strait | collected 2012-06-18
ATTTTAGCGCCGCGTTCAGAGTAATATTTGATATACCGCTCGGATCATGCAGACCAACGAAAAAATCGGATCGATAGCGCTTTAAATACTTGTGACCAGTCTTACGACTGATTCCAAAATCAGAGCACAACTCTCCCACGGTGAAGCGGCCTGTTTGCGCTAAGGTTACAAAACGTTCTTTTTCGGTCATTGGTTCGGTGTTCTTCCATGGCATAATTGCCAACTTGAAGTGTTACCGATGTCCTTAGAAGATCTGTTACCTATGTCCTCGGATCATACCATCAAATCCGGTGGTTTGGAAATCCTTCCTAAAGTTTCCATCCAAGTCGGTAAAGGCGAAAGAGATCTCTTTCACTAACCCGCGAGCTGGTGAGTAGCTCTCTGACTCAGTCAGGACCTTGAAGTGATTATGCAATTTGTCCTCTGATACGCATGGCACTAGAATCTCGTGCTTCTTGCCATTATTATCCTCTTGTGGGAATTCCTGATCTCCGTCCTCAGATAAGTCTTCAACTGCATCTCGCATCGCTTTACGTGCTTTGTTTATAGTCTCATAACAGCACAAGGTTCGGACTGCACGAAATACTCCTGTTTCGTCGCGACCGAGAACGGCAAAGCCATAGTCGTTATCGTATAAATCTTCTGTTATTGTCGCAATTAAGCTCTCGTCTTTGATTGCCCACCATTCAATTTCTCGTAATAAAGCAAACGAGAGTGGCCGTCGCCTGTAAAGCAGGGCTTCAAATCGAGGTTGCGACAATGGCTTAGGATCGCTCATTTCTTAGGCATCTCTCCATCTTGGCTCCTTCTTCGAGTTTACCGCGGTTCCACATCGCACTGGTGGTGTGTTTGAGGGCGGGAATTGTTAATCGATTCATCGTAACTGCTTCGATTCGATCATTGCGTAAAATTCAGGGTAACGATCTGAGTGGCATACACGTCCCCATACTTGATGTGCATTGGTCGCTGCTTCTTTTTGAACAGATTCTCTTGTTACTCCGTCAGGCAGTAGGCTCACTTCCTCTAGTGTATCAAATGCAGGGCTGAGATCCGTGAAGCCTCCCAAATAGACAAGGAACCACCAATATGCGCTATGTGAATCGAATGCGTCTTTGAAGATTTGGACGATCCGGCCATGAGGCGAACCACTATTTCCTAATGATTTATACAGGTCGTCACGTTTCACCTTTAATGCACACATCAGCATGATCCCAAGACCATAGCCGACATAATACTGCTGATCTTGTTTTTCTGGTGAGCTTGTCGTATGTCCGAGGGTTCGGAAGAACTCCATGCACTCTCTGGGATTCATTTCGAGCGCACTTACTAATTCGGGGATTCGATCCCATGAGTCGCGAAGATTAAACCTAGTGAATCGGTTCGTGTTGTTATGTAGGTAGTAGTCGGTTAGGCGCCTTGCGAATGCCGTGCGGTTTGCGTCGGAGGGGGCTGGTAACTCGAAGCCACGGTGGACGAACTTACGGAAATACTTTCGGAATTTTAAGTCCGGGCCGTAAAGTGACTTCGCTGAGTTCTCCAAGTGCGCGTAATCGACTGCGAGCACGAAGACGAGGCCGTGGATGTCGAAGACGTGTTTAATCGTTTCGAGGTAGCTTACTGCGTAGTCAGGGCGGCAGCGGTCGAGTTCGTCGATGAAGATGAAGGCTTTGGGCGTGTCGCCTGCTAGATACTCTTTGAGCAGCGTCTTTAGGTTCCAGAGCGCATGTCGGCGCTTCTGGTATTCGTCGAGTAAGTCGGGGCGGGTTATGGCTTCCGCTTCCTCGCGTTCATCTTTTTTCTCTTTGGCAAGTTTTCCGGCTGCGATGGCGTCGATTTTTAAGCCTTCTTTCACGACGCTATTTGCTACGCCCAGCGTAAACCAAGCGACATCTTTTGCCGCCTCTTTCAGTTTGTTGATTTTAAGGTCAGTGTCTGGTTGTTCGACTGTTGCCTCAATTGCTTCGATTAGTGCGCTGATGATTGGCAGTAATGGTTCGTCGCAATAGTCGCTTTCCCATGCATTGAGGTTAATGGCCAGTGGCGTGGTTGTTTCCTCCTCGCGGCGAGCGTTTAGGTCGTTCTCCCACATTTTGAGGAAGGTGCTCTTGCCGAATCCAAATTCGGCGTTGAGGCTTACGACTAGGCTGCCTTCAACGAAATCGTGATCCACCATCAGGTAGTCTTCGAGTGACCTACAAAACGGTTCTAGTCCGAGTGCATCTTCCTCGAAGGTTTCGACGCTGAGCGGGAAACGAGTCGTAGTTGGAATGTCGGTTGATGTTGTTTCTTCTTCGCTCATTGAGGAACTCGTTGCGTCTCGGTGTAGGCGGAAAATGGGGACATGTTGTTCTGTTGAGGTCGCATACCTTTTCGCCGTCACCGCACGCCCAACGCTTTGAACACAGCGTCCTGGGGGTCGGCGTAGAAGCTGGTTTGGAACTTGGCGAAGAGTTCGCCGGGGATGGTTGGGATGTCGCCGACGCTGGCCATCGGTAGCAATATGCGCTTGGCTCCTGCTTCGGCTGCGACTTGTAGGGACTCTGCTAGGTTTTCTACGGGCACTATGCTGCCGCCTAGGCTCATGCTACCTAGCACCACCATCTGTGGTTCGAGGGCCTTGCCCACCGAGGCGGAGCAGAGCGCGACATAGGCGGCTAGTGTGAGTAATTCAGACGGTCCTGTGTTGTGCGCTTCCACCGCGTGTAGGTGGTAGTCGTGCTCGCTGGCCTTGAGAGACGCTTGGACCTGCGTGGCATTGGCTCGGAAGTAGTCGAACCCAACCTTGACCGATTCCTTTGCCGCGGAACTGGATCCGAACCCTGAGAGTTTGAGTTGTCCGTTACCTGCGGTGACTTGTGTCTCTAAGCGATACAGCCCCAGGTGCCCGGCGCTTCCACGTCCTACGGTGTAGAGTGATCCGGGGTTGAGTGGATCTTCTGGTATTAAGGAGTCGCCGCCTTGCTCCTGGACGTGGACGATTTTTTCTTCGCTGGTTTCGAGGTCGATGTAGCTTAGGTGCACATCGTAGAACTCCATGCCGCCGATACGTTTGAGCTGCTCCTTGATGCGACGTCGGCTTTCGAGTGCATACTCTAGGCAGACGCGGACGTCCTCTTTGTTGTAGTCCTCGTGGGGATACAGCAACTTGAGCAATCCGGACACCGTGTGTTTGACGGCAATGGTATCGCGTTGATTGAGGTCGCGCCCGAGTCGGAAGTATTTGCTGATCGCGTCGCCGAAGTTGCACTTGCGCATCTCACGGAAAAACTCGGCCAGATAGTCGACGATGAAGCCGTATTGATTCGTGAAAAATTCCGGCCGCATCTTGGGGATTTCCCAGCCCGGGATGTAGCCATGGAAACGGTCGAAGAAGGCCGCGTCGATCATCGCCTCAGGGAAGGGCGAGAGTAGGTGGCTGGTCTTGAGTAGCGCTTTGACATTGTCGATGTTGCCGACGAACACCATCGAGGCGGAGGCATTGATCGAGCCGCGTCCGCGCACGAAGGAACCGGAGGCCATGTAGTCTTTCATGATCTGCACGCCATCGTGATCTTTGAAACTGATGCCAGCGACTTCGTCAAAGGCGACGACGTCCCACACACCGACTAGGCCGACCTGACGGCGGGCGAGGTTATAGAACAAGTTGGCTACGGATGTTTGTCCGCCTGAGACTAAAATACTGTTCGGGCTGACTTCCTTGTAGATGTGGCTCTTACCCGTGCCGCGTGGCCCGAGTTCGCAGATGTTGTAGTTGTTTTCTACGAAGGGGATCATGCGTGCCAGCAAGTGCCACTTGGCGCGGTCATCGAGTGTTGTGGGCTCCATGCCTGATGAGCGCAGTAGGGCATCGTGCCATTCCTCTACGCTGAACTGTTTACGTCCTTCACGTAGCTCCTCCATGTCCATGTTGGGCATCTGAATTGGCTTGAGAAGGCGCACGGAAAACGGTGACCCTTTTTGTCCTTCTTCAAAGAAGTATTCGAGTGTGATCAGCGCCCAGATACCCCCGACGAGGAGCTTCTTATACTGCTTAACGGTGGCAGTTGGCACGACCACGCCTTTGATGCCGAGACTGAACAGGTGAGCTTCGTAGACATCGCGCTTTTCGTTGAGTTCGACGGTCACTTTGTCGATCACCTTGTAGGTGCCTTTTTCACGGACGAGCGACTTGATCTTTTCAGCCTCATCAGGGCGAACGAAGTTGTCTTTTAGGATACGCTTTACGGTCTGCAGGCCTTCTTTGATGGTCTCTTCGTCTTGAGAGGCGCAGTAGTTTCCTAGCAGATACTCTAGCACAAATATGGGCACATTCGCGCCTTCCTTCACCAGTTTGGTCAGGTCTTTGCGGACGATCTTGCCAGCGAAATTGTCGTTGAGTAGTGCGTCGAGGTCGCGGGAGGGTGTGTCTTGATTATTAGAAGTCATCATCAAAGCTCCTGTCTATGATTACTGTGATCGATTGTATTTCCGCATCGGTCTCAGCGTCGCGGAGAACTAGTCGGTAAGGTGTTTGTTTGTTAAAGGTGCCCGTGCGTAGTTTGATACGGATCGATTGCTTGCGCTCATCGATATTGCTGGAGTCACTATCGAAAGTGACCGTCTCGATAGTAGACACCACATTACTGCCTTCGTAAATGGCAGCACGTAAGATGATGGGCTTTTTGCGTTCGCTCACTGCTTCGGTTTGAATGAACTCGAAGCGGTAGGTCGGTGTGGTGATCTTATGATTATTGCCCAGCACTTGCACGGAGACGTTCTCTGCTCGCGTGCCTTCGGCTCTCTTGTCGCGCACTTGCGAGATCGTTACGACGGGAACCAGCGCCTCTTGTGGCATCGCACCGCCATGAATGAAGCGTGCGCCGCCGGTGAAATGGAAGCGATTGGTCGAGCGTGGGATCCAAAACTCCATGCCACCCGTCGCGCCTGCCGTGGTATCGATCGAGCCATGATGTGCCTCGGGGGAGGTGCCTAAGTCGTGGCCGATGACGTAGCGCTTCTTGCTCTTCACTGCATGCGTCGGCTTGTGGCTGAGCTTACTCTTATCTGTTTCGCTCGGTGCCTTTTGCTGATAGAGGAAACCATGATCCGCCGTGACCCAGACTTTGCCGGCGTTTAATTTGCTGGTGCAGAATTTTACGAGTTCAACCAATTCGGTAATGCAGTCGGAAACGGCCTCGAAGGTCTCGCCTTCGGTGGAGGCGCTGTCTCCTCTGGCGTCGATCACGTTGTGGTAGATATAGACGACGCGTGTATCTTTGGTAAACTCACGAGCTTCATCTTGTTTCATGACACTCAGATCGGCTGCCTGGCAGGCCATGCCCTGCACCGTGGCAAGTTGTTTGCTGCGCGCATCGGTGCTTGAGGTTGGCTGGCCGTCGACGAGCACGTCCCCCTTGTCGGAGTAGCTGAGACTCTCATGCGGCAAAAGACTCGCCATGCCGAGGGACGTATAGGATGGCAGCACTCCAAGCATTCCAGAGAGCGTTGCATTCGTCCGGTAGATTCCGTTGAGGGCTTCGGTGAGTTTTTGGGCGGCCTCATAGCGGAAGGCATCGCTGATGATGACAAAGGCGCGGTTGCGCTCCGCTTTCGCAAGATGCGGCGTTACTTGGTCGGTGTAGAAATTTTGCTGTGCGGGCAGGCCATCGAGTGACCATTTGTTCAAGAATCCCGCATCGAGGTGTCGGCTCCATTCGACACCCAGTGGCTGTAAGAAACCTTGATCGTAAACCTGCTCGACCTCGATCGCGAGGGTCTTGAGCAGATCCCAGCCTTGGCTACGCGCAGGTTTCGAGTTCGCGCAGAAACTGCGATACAGTTGATCGAAGCGATACAGGTCTTTCTGGTAGGCTGCCAGTAGGTCGGCAGGTTTATCAAAAGTGAGTGCATGCTGGTGGACGGCTCGCAGGGAGAACAACTCAGCCGCCGCCACGATGGCATCGAAGGCGCTGGCGATCGCACGACGCTCTGGTTGGTCGCGCCCGGGACCTGATAACCAATGACCCGCCTTGCGTTGACTGGCGATTTCGGCAATCGAATCGACATCAACGGTATGGATCTCTGACAGTAGTCGTTCTTTCAGGCTAGAGACGACGCAGCGCTCTGCTTCCCAGAAGGTGAAGACCTCTTTGACCGTATCCAGGTCAAGGTTGGAGAGCGGCTCACGGATCTTTTGTTCGACTGCGATGGCCGCAGCGGCTGCTTCGTAGCTGATGGCTTTGAGACTGGAGTCGCGCCACTGAGTTAGAAAGACCACGGCATTGCGGCGACCGACTTCAGGCAGCTGGTAATGCGCCAGTGACTCCATGCTCGCACCATCGGTTTGGTGAAAGAGTTCGGACGCGAAGAGACGTCGCAGTAATCCGGATACACTGGGCGCTTCAGCCGTGTAGCTAAATTCACTGTGCATGCACTTCCAGAATGCATCCAATAAGTCCATCTTTTCGAAGGTCTGGATGATCTTAGGCGGATTGCTGAGATCAAAGCCATTGTCCGCTAAGTGACCATCACAGAGGGCGATCAGAATATTAAAGGGACTCGCGACGGGGCTATTCACCAGCACCGCCATCATCTTGAGGTCGATCGCTGCTGCATCATCGGTTGGAGCCAGTAGGCGAGCTAACTTCTTACGGCGCGGCTGGCTGGCGAGGAACTTGTCACGCGCGTGCAAGTGTGTGCGCAACGACAGCTGAGTCAGCCCCAATTCTTGCAACCAGAGACTCGCGACGTCGGCGTGGAACTGAGCGCTATACAGGCGGATGTCGAGCAGCCAGTCCTCTTCGGCATCGGGCATCTCGCCCTGGCTGTAGACTAGATACTTTCCAGAGAGGTCCTCCTTTTCGAGGCGGAGCTTGGTGGAGAGCCCCCCAAGTTCGGCAACATGTAGCACCTGCACATCGGCGAGATCGTCCGTGAGCCCAGCCATGACGTAGTCGATGAATTCGCCGTTGGTGTCGTGCCAGAAAACGAGTCGTTCACCTTCGGTGACGAATTTTTGGAGGAGTGCTTTATCTACCTGTTCTGCCTTCATACGTGTGTGTAATTAAATAGTTGCAGGCTTCTTACCGTGGATGGCTTTGACCTCTGCGAGTAAGTCGCCGAATTGGCCGTAGTTGACCTTCACGCCGTCGTCGAGGTCGAGGGCGATCCGTTTGTCGGCGTAGTGGCGTAGTTTTTCGTCGAACGCGATGAGTTCGACTTGCTGCTTTTCGAGCTTGGTCTGCTCCTTTTCGAGTCGCTTGCTATGAGCGGTTGAGGTGGCGGCTTGGATGTCGCCTTTGAGTTGATCGAGACGAGCGGCCATCTTGCCTTGCAGTGGGATGACATACTCACTGCGCATGCGTGAGAGCGTGCCCTCGTTGTATCGGTGTAGATAAACGAGGCATGAAAAGGCCTTCTGTTTGCCGCTGGTGAAGAGCCAGTAGATCGGGCGCTTCTTATAGGTCTGCGTGTGCTTCTTGTAAAAGCTGTCGCAGAGGTAGCGGCGGAGTGTGTCGCGGCTCGACTCGTTGGCTTTAGGCGAAAGGTTGTCGGCCAAGAAGGTGAGGTTCGCTTCGAGTTGTGAGGCATCCCAAGCGACGGAGATAAACTCCACCAATCGATTCGCCGCATCGTCGTCGAACCACTCGGTGTCGGAGAGTGGGACGATGCCGTCGTCGTCAGCTGGGAAGGTAGTGTAGCAGGTTGCGTCAAAGTCCGCATTGCCACTGTGCGCATAGATCAGTCCCGGCCCGTCGAGGCTGTAACGTCCCATCATGCAACCTATGGAATAAGAGACCAGCTCCTCCATGCTGTCTTGGCGGAAGCGTGTCCACTGTGCCTCTTCGCTAAGTTTGCCACCGTAGCGGTAGGCGGGGTTCACTGTGAGAGTGATCTGCTCAATGGGAACCTCGGGAGTGAGTTCGTCGTCCAAACCGTAGGCGTCGATGAAGAGGCGGTTATTCTCCTCTTCGAGACGCTTCACCTCGGCGATGGAGTCACGGTTTTGGGTGATCCAAGCGATGTAGCTGGATTCGAGCGTGGCCGCAGGCTCCGAAGAGGCCGTCAGAACGGGAATAGATAGGAAGTCCCAAGAGCGTTCGTAGGCGTTCCAGTCTGAGGCCGAGGCTGTCAATAGCCTCTCAACTGGCTCTTGAACTTGATCTATTTCTAGCACTGGACTAGGTAGTGAATTGAAGTTCTTGATGCCGAAGCTTACGCTAGGGTTTAGCGCACGACAGAGATACGTAGTCAGCTTGCTGTTGCATAGCGACAAGAGCTGCTCTTGAGTAATCGATTCGCCATAGAATGCGCTCATCCCCTTTACATTGAAGGTGAAGCCGGCAGGGTAAGCTCGGAATGCGTTGGCTCCAATTGTAATCTCAGACCATGAAACCGAGGGACGAAAATAATAGCCATCATCGTGAACAACAAAGTTTGGGTTGCCCTTTAGGTAGGGGTATTTCTTTAAGACCAGCTCCTTGATTCTTCGACCATTGTCTTCCCAGTCGACGAGGTGCTCCTGGTTTCCCCACCATTTTCGAAATTCTCCACCCTTATTGTGCGGGAACCAGCGTCTCTTGCTCGCTTGTGCGTCTTCACTGGTTTCCGCATTAAACAGGACGTTTGCAGTGGAAACTTCCCACCAGCGCCTCAAGAATAGGTCATTGTCTGACGTCATTAGCCCTACGCGGGCATCACATACCTCTCCGAGGTTTTTTTGTGATAAGAAGAGTTCCCTAGTCGCTTCACCTAACCAATATACGAGTGGACTCCCCGGGATGTCTTTGAAGCTGGCATTCGAATTACTGAAGCGAGGATTTGTGAAGAAACGGCGCTTTAATTCTTGGCTATTAGTCACGCTTCCTTGTTTTTCAAATAGCCTAAGGAATCGACCTATCAATTGATGAGGAGAAGAGCACTTTAGGACATATGAGCAGCTACCAAAATCTGAGCCCCAAAGCCCTCTCCCATTGTCCACTAGACTTGAAACTGGGGCGAGATCGAGAATGGCACTTCGAAACTGCTCAAATGAAGTAAGGAACATCCAGTTCGGAATCGTTATCATTCCGACATGTCCATTTTGCTTTGCCAACTGAATATTCCGGAGAGTAAACGCACTATAAAGATCAGCCCTTCCGCTCTTATATTTGGTAATCACAAACTCTTTAAGCAATGCACAATAGGCTTTGCTCCCCATATACGGTGGATTCGCCACTACCGCGTCATACTGCGCTGCCAGCAACTCAGCCTGCTGCACTAGCGGGCTCAAGCACTTGAGCGCCTCGACCGCAAATAGGTCTTGGTTAGTCGACTCACTCAGCTGCTTCAACGCAGGCAGCTTCTCCGCCAATCCCTCCGGCACCTGAATCAACGAGCCAAAGGTCGTGGCGTGCTCGAACAATCGCTTGAGTTCGGTTAGATGCCCCGGCTTCAGTCCGTAGTCGGCTAGCGTTACATTTTGGCTTAATCCTTCGGCATCGAAATCGGTGCTGTCGACCAGCGCCATCACGTTGAGTTGCACGCCGCGCTCAAATAGGCGGCGGTCATCGGCGCGGCCCTTCATCATCAGCGCAAAGCCTGTCAGCTGTGCGGCGCGTTGGTCGATGTCGAGGCCGAAGAGATTCTTTTCGAGGATCAGCTGCGGGACGTCGCGCAGGCGATAGCCACGCTCCAGATAGATCGCCTTAAATAGTTCATAGGCCTCCACCAGGATGTGCCCTGAGCCACTGGCCGGGTCGATCAGCGTGAGTGCTTCGGGGTTGAGTTGGGTGGGGGTGATCTCTGCGAGCTGCGCGTTGACCGCATCGGTCTGCTTGGCTGGCTCGATGTAATACTCCATCTGCGCTTTCAGCGGAGACTGCGGATACGTAGCCAGCCACTGCGCCCCCAGTGAGTTTTGCACCATATACTTTACGATCCAGTTGGGCGTGAAGAGCTGGGTGGCGGCTGGGATGTCTTCCGACTTCACGACCTTGCCGATCACCTGATCCTTCTTCTCTGAAATGTAGAACTGGTAGAGCCAGCCGATGATCTCGATGTCGTCCCAAAGTGTTTCTTCGACCTGCTCGACCAGCTGACGAATC
>Ga0115008_10005946_pt1 | contig 10062 bp, 9 predicted proteins | sample FraStrMetagenome_FD_87164 | JGI IMG/M metagenome (GOLD analysis project Ga0115008, IMG submission 87164) | Marine eukaryotic phytoplankton communities from Arctic Ocean - Fram Strait ARC3M Metagenome | ecosystem: Environmental > Aquatic > Marine > Oceanic | place: Fram Strait | collected 2012-06-18
ATCTGACCACGCAAGTCTGCTTCCAGACCGACTTTTTCTAACCCTAAATTTTGAGTATTACCAGTTCTTCCATTGGACCAAAGCAATGCATCGCCATGAATACGCTTGCCTGACTTCAAGACCAGAGTGACACCACTTTCTGTAGTTTCAACCCGCTCATATTCTTCGTTATGACGCACACTGACACTCAGGTCTCGCAGGTGATAGCTAAGCGCATCTGAAATTTCATCATCAAGGAAGCTCATTAGCCATTCGCGAGTATTGACTAAATCAACACGGGCATCTAAACCGGCAAAAATTGAGGCATATTCACAGCCAATAACCCCAGCACCATAGATAATGACGTTTAAGGGCGAATGATCCAACGAAAGGATAGTGTCGCTATCAAAAACCAGTGGATGCTCAAAATCAATATTCTCTGGACGATAGGGCCTTGAGCCCGTTGCAATCAGAAAGTGGCTGGCCTTAATAGTTAACGGATTACCTGAGGAATCTGAGACTGAAACTTCATGGGGATTTATAAATTCAGCGCGACCCACATGAATTTTAACTCGATTTCGAGCATAGCCTTTGGTTCTGCCTTCTACCTGCTTAGTAATAACATCTTCTGCGGCTCGCATGACTTCAGGAAATGAAAACCAACGCGGATCGCCAACCGATCGAAACATCGGCATGGTGTTATATTGAACCATTCGACGTACAGAATGTCTTAGGGCTTTTGAGGGTATGGTTCCAAGATGGGTACAGCCTCCACCGGGCTGAGCGCGATCATCAATCACTGCAACTCGCCAACCCTGTTTGACTGCATTCATCGCAGCTCCCTCTCCTGCTGGACCACTACCGATAACAACGAGGTCGTAGGAGAAGTCTGCCATGCTTAGATTTTATCCTTTGGTTGGGTAGCATCTGTATACATAGGGTCATTAGCTTGGGATGAGATCTCATCACATTTATTAGGGTCATCTCCGCATATTTCGCAGGTATAGTCCTTTTCACCTAGGGCGGCAGCTACACCGCCACAGGATCCTGCAATAGGTTTTTTACCCATCAGAACACCCACAGCCATCGCTGAAATCAGGAGAATGAATGCTAAAACTGCGAATAAAATTTCTGCCACTGATTAACCTATAAAATTATTGAATAAAATTAATTTATGAAAGGTGCAAAGTTATCGCTAGTGATAGCGACAAAATCATCATCCTGCCTGACCAACATATAGGCAGCGATACCTAATTGATTGGCTATATTTTTACTTTGCGAAGTTCCCATCACAGAAAAAGCTGTTGCCCATGCATCTGCCTCTGCACAGGATTCAGTGATTACCGTCACTGAAGCCAGGCTATGATTAATAGGCCGGCCCGAACGTGGATCAATGGTATGGGAATAACGCTGACCCTCTTTTTCAAAATAATTTCGATAATCACCGGAGGTAGCAACCGCAATATCGGTTAAATCTATCACCCTATCCACTGCCGCAAACAACTGAGGCTGTTCCAAAGCAATTTTCCAAGCAACACCTTCAGCATTAAAACCACTGACTCTAACCTCACCACCTATTTCAACTAGATAGTCAGGGAGTGCCAGCATTTCAAGGTGATCAGCCACCAAATCAACTCCATAGCCCTTAGCAACAGCCGATAGGTCTAGGGCCAATGCTTTCTGCTTGGTAAGCATTAAACCCTCTAGCACGACAGAATCAAAACCAACATTATCCAAGGCTTGCTGAATAGATTGCGCTGAGGGTACTGACTGCTCGGAATGAGTCGCACCAAAGCCCCACAAGTCGACTAACGGACCAATGGTTGGATCAAAAGCACCTTCACTCAACGTCCATACTTTCTGACTGATACGAATAACATCAGCGAATTCACTGGAAATCTTAAGTGACCCACCTGCAGGCAATCGATTAAATTGACTGATTTCAGAATTTTGTTTGTAGGTCGACATGGAGTTGTCGACCACAGAAAGCAGCTGATCAATTTGTTGCGCCAAATCATCGGGTGGCAATTGATCTGCAACCACCGTTATATGGTAGCTGGTGCCCATTTTGGAACCTGAAATTTCAATAATTTCAGGTTTGTTGCTGCAGCCTATAAGAAATAGACTAACTAAGATTGTGAGTGAGCGCCATAAGGCAAACAGCGTAGTTTGCCCTGGGGAACTCAATTTGACGTATCTAGCCACCAAAGTCATCAAGCATGATGTTTTCTGGCTCAACACCGAGATCTTCCAACATCTTAATCACAGCAGCATTCATCATTGGAGGACCACACATGTAAAATTCACAATCCTCAGGTGCTTCGTGGTCTCTGAGATATTGCTCAAATAAAACATTATGGATAAAGCCAGTTAGGCCGTTCCAATTATCTTCTGGCTGAGGGTCTGAAAGTGCAAGGTGCCAATCAAAATTATCATTTTCAGCGGCTAACTTGTCATACTCATCATCATAAAAGCATTCTTTTAATGAGCGAGCGCCATACCAAAAACTAATTTTACGATCGGAATTGATACGCTTTAGCTGATCAAAAATATGCGAGCGCATTGGTGCCATACCTGCACCACCACCAATAAATACCATTTCAGCTTTTGTTTCTTTTGCAAAAAACTCACCAAAGGGACCATAGACGGATAACTTATCACCAGGCTTCAAATTGAAAACATAAGAAGACATCTTACCCGGTGGAATATCGGTTGAACCCGGAGGTGGGCTAGCAATGCGAATATTAAATTTGACGACACCCACTTCCTCTGGGTAGTTAGCCATAGAGTAGGCTCTAATTAGAGGCTCAGTGACCACTGATTTGAAATTAAATAATCCGAAACGCTCCCAATCACCTTTGTATTGCTCTTCAACATCGAATTCAGAGTAATTAACCACATGGGGTGGGCATTCCAACTGAACATAACCGCCGGCTTTAAAATCAACTGACTCACCTTCTGGAAGGCGAAGGGTTAACTCTTTAATGAAGGTTGCTACGTTGGGATTCGACTCAACAGTACATTCCCAGCGCTTAACACCAAACACCTCTTCAGGTACTTCAACTTTCATATCCTGCTTAACCGGTGCCTGACAGGAAAGCCTCCAACCTTCATTGGCTTCTCTGCGAGTAAAGTGAGCTTCTTCCGTTGGCAAAAGAGAACCGCCACCATCTGAAACCACACATTTACACTGGGCACAGCTACCACCGCCACCACAGGCTGAAGGCAAGAATAACCCAGCATTTGACAGCGTCTGTAAAAGCTTGTCGCCCGCAGGTACGGTAATAGTTTTTTCGCCATTAATTTCAATATTGACATCGCCAGAAGCAACAAGCTTGCTTCGCGCGGCAAGAATAAAGGCTACAAGCGCCAGTATCACAGCTGTGAACATGGCAACGCCTAGAATAATTTCAGTCGTCATATTACTTTACTTCTCCGCTATTAAAGGTCTATGCCGCCAAACGACATAAAGCCCAAGGAAATCAAACCTACAGTGATGAACACAATGCCCAGCCCCTGAAGACCTTCAGGAATATCGCTGTACTTCAGCTTTTCTCTAATACCTGCGAGTACTGCAATCGCAAGTGCCCAAGATGTACCTGAACCGATACCATAAACAACACTTTCAGTGAAGTTATAGCCACGCTCAGCCATGAGCAAAGAACCACCAAGGATTGCACAGTTCACAGTAATCAATGGCAAGAAAACACCCAGCGCACTGTAGAGTGCAGGAACGTATTTATCGAGCACCATCTCAAGTATCTGAACCAGGGCGGCAATAACACCGATAAAGCACAAATAAACCAAGAAACTAAGGTTAACATCTGGCATACCGGCCCAAGCTAAGGCACCATCTGCAAGCAAATAGTTTAGCAACAAATAGTTTACGGGTACGGTAATGGTTTGTACCACAATCACTGCAATACCAAGGCCAATAGCTGCATTAACCTTTTTTGAAACTGCGATAAAAGTACACATGCCTAAGAAAAGACTTAGCGCAATGTTATCAATAAAAATTGATCGTACTAGCAAGCTTAAATAATGTTCCATTAGGCAACCTCACTCTGACGGCTGTTAGCAGTAATCTTAAAGTCTGGCTGTTCAACCTGCTCGGTTTTCCAAGCACGCAGTGCCCAAATAAATAAACCGATTAAGAAGAATGCACTTGGCGGCATAAGCATCATACCGTTTGCGATGTACCAACCACCTTCAGTACTAACAGGTAATACCTGGAAGCCCCAAATTTTTCCAGCACCTAATAGTTCACGAATAAAGGCCAGCAGCATTAGGATAACGCTGTAACCAATGCCATTACCTATACCATCATAAAAACTGGGTAATGGTGGATTTTTCATAGCGAAGGCTTCACAGCGCCCCATTACAATACAGTTGGTGATAATTAAGCCAACAAATACTGAAAGCTGTTTACTAATATCATAGGCAACCGCTTTAAGTACCTGGTCAACCATAATCACTAAGGATGCGATAATCGTCATCTGCACAATAATACGAATACTGTTTGGAATATGATGACGAATTAAAGAAACAAAAAGGTTTGAAAAGGCCGATACAATAGTTAGTGCCAAGCACATAACAAAAGCCACTTTCATACTTGTGGTTACCGCAAGCGCAGAACAGATACCCAAGATTTGCAAGGCAATCGGGTTATTGCTGGCTATTGGATCAAGCAAGATATCTTTAGTTTTAGACATCGTTTAAGCCTCCCCAGTTTTTAAATTATCAATAAAGGGTTTAAAGCCCTGTTGACCGAGCCAATACTTCACAAGATTATCTACGCCCCTGGTGGTCAATGTAGCACCGGCAAGACCATCAATTTGTGAGTCAGCACCAGCACGCGCTAGGTCCACTTTGCCTTTAATAACTTCTAGGGCAAGACCGTCACTGTCGTAAGCACGTTTACCTACCCAGCTGGCTTTCCATTTTGGATTATCCACTTCACCACCTAAACCGGGTGTTTCTGTGTGCTCATAGAAACCAATACCAGCGACAGTTTTCAAATCAGACTCAAGAGCGATAAAGCCATAAAGTGTCGACCAGAGACCATAACCCTTAATTGGTAGAATCACTTTTTCTAAGCCCTGTGTATTTTCAACCACATAGACTTTGGCAAAATTTGCTCTGCGCTTGATTTTAGCGATGTCTTCAGAGGCGCTTAAGGCCACCGATAAGCTAGGGTTACCTGAAGCTTTTCTCTGATCATAGGTGTCAGCATCAACTTCGGTGGTATATCGACCGGTTTCCATATCAACCAGCCTTACACTGATCTTCTCAAACTGGGTCTCAACATCAACGCCCTCCTCCAACAAACCCGCAGAGGCCAAAATATTGGTCTTAAGATCCAACAGCTTATTGGCTTCTTGGGCAGGACGAAGAGAAACAGCTGCGCTAGATACAACCACTGCACAAACAATACAAAGTGTTAGTGCAACAACGAATGTTTTTGTCACAGATTCATTAGCCACGTGCTAGTCTCCTCTTAATATTAGATTCAACAACATAATGATCAATCAACGGTGCAAACAGGTTGGCAAACAGAATGGCCAACATCATACCCTCTGGGAAGGCTGGGTTTACCACACGAATTAGAATAACCATTATACCAATCAAAAGACCGTACAAATATTTACCCGTATTTGTCATTGAGGCAGATACTGGGTCAGTTGCCATAAATATGGCGCCAAAGGCAAAACCACCAATTACCCAGTGCCAGTAAAACGGCAAGGCAAACATGGGGTTAGTTGATTCGATGCTATTAAATAATAACGAGACAACTGCCGAACCTACCAACACACCCAAAATAATGCGCCACGAGGCTATCTTCATTGTCATCAATACGACCGCACCCATTAGGATCGCCAGTGTTGAGGTTTCACCAATTGATCCATGAATGGTCCCGATAAACGATTCCATCCAAGTAGCAGTTTGTGACAGTGCATTAACACCATCAGTAGCAGCCACAGAAAGCATAGTTGCGCCGGTATAACCGTCAACTGCCGTCCATACCATATCGCCACTCATGTACGCAGGATAGGCGAAATAAAGGAATGCTCGGCCAGTTAGTGCAGGGTTGAGGAAGTTCTTCCCCGTACCGCCAAAGATTTCTTTACCAATCACAATACCGAAGCTAATACCTACAGCAACCATCCATAGAGGAAGGTCTGGTGGACAGCAAAGAGCAAAGAGAACGGAGGTTACAAAGAAACCCTCATTGACTTCATGGCCGCGGACACTGGCAAACAGGACTTCCCAAAAACCACCCACAAGAAAGGTAGTGGCATAAATTGGAATAAAGTAAGCCGCACCATGGATCATATTATCCCAGATGCTATTAGCGTCATAACCCGCTAGAAGACCAATAAACAGACCACGCAAGCCTTCCTGGCTGGCCATGCCCATATCAGCCATAATGCTGTTGGCTTGGAAACCTATGTTCCACATACCAAAAAACATGGTTGGGAAGGTACAGAGCCAAACCGTAATCATCACTCGTTTTAGATCAATATTGTCTCTAACATGTGAACTATTCTTAGTTACATCCGAGGGTTTAAACAGGCCGGTATCAATCGCTTCATAAAGAGCATACCAACCTTCCCACTTGCCGCCTTTCTTAAAGTTAGGCTCCAGCTTATCTAAAAATTTGCGCATGGTGATTAACCCTCCTTCTCAATTCTGGTGAGATTGTCACGAAGAATCGGGCCATATTCGTACTTGCCGACACAGACATAGGTGTAAAGGCCTACATCATCTTCATCTAGTTCTAAACAACCCAGCTTTTGAGCCATTTCTGTGTCACCTACAATGAGGGCACGGAGCAATTGAACTGGTAACAGGTCAAGTGCTGTAACATTCTCATAACCACCCACAGGTACCATGGCGCGCTCACTACCGTTGGTGCTAGAGGTCATGTTGAATAACCTCTTCTTAAGTCCCGCAGCAAACAAAGGAAGCGCAGAATGCTTATCTAAACCTGGGCGAAGATAATGTAAAAATTGACGCTCACGACCTTCACGAATCACTGAGACCTGATTGTGATATCGACCTAAAAAGGCAAATTCACCGGCTGCCTTGCGACCACTTAACACAGAACCCGAGATAACTCGGTTCTCATCATTGGCAAGCTCACCGATTACAAGCTGGTTAAGGTTGGCACCCAGTAGGGTTTTAATAAGGCGAGGCTCTTTGACCTGCGGGCCACCCAGCGCAACAACACGACTGTTATCGATTTCGCCGGTGACGAATAAGGCACCAATAGCAATCACATCTTGGTAATTGATGGTCCAAACCGTTTTATTGGCACTCACTGGATCTAGGTAGTGAATATGTGTACCCGACAAACCAGCCGGGTGGGGTCCAGAAAATTGGTAGGTTGAAATACTTTCAACATCTGGAGCATTAACCGCAGAATTAGATTCAACACAGAGGTTAACCGCACCCTGAGTTAATTTGGCAATGATTTGTAAACCATAATCGAAATCTTGTTTTCGCTCAGCAATAATAACTTGCGGATCAGCGGCCAAGGGATTGGTATCCATTGCATTGACAAAAATCGAAGCTGGCTGGCTATCTATGGCTGGCACTTTCGCATAGGGACGCGTTTTAAAACTGACCCACTGGCCAGAAGTCACTAGATTATCTACCACCTGCTGACGACTTAGGCTATCGATGGCATCGACTGCAGTTACTGGAAAATCAACTTTTGCATCGCCGTCGATATCTATAACGATAGACTGGAATACACGTCTTTCACCGCGGTTTATTGATACTACAGTCCCTGCAGATGGAGATGTGAAAATAACGCCAGGATTCTTTTTATCGGTAAAAAGAACCTGTCCCTTACTGACCGCATCGCCTTCTTTAACCGCCATGGTTGGCTTCATTCCGGGGAAATCAGAGCCGATAATAGCGATTTGGCCGGTCTTGGGACCATCGTGAATTTCTTGCTTTGGTGCACCTGATATTGGCAGGTCCAGTCCTCGGCGAATTTTAATCATAGAGGTTACCATTGACGAGATTAAAAACTTATCCAACTCACTGTTAGCTTACTAACCGCTGACAATAATTGGCTCGAGCCACAATTGATCTGAAAAAACTAAAAAAGTTTACCAAAACCCAATCTTCTGATTTAAACCGTTTTAGCCAACAAATTTTGCGCGGGAGTATAAACTTCTTAGGGTTTTGATGCCAGTTTCATGGCCAAAAATTGGCGTTTTTTTTGGTTAATTACTCTATTTTACGTAATGCTGGGGGAAATCCTATCAGTAAAACAACTTACCAATGATTTCTTAGCTCTCTCAAAGCAAGAAAAACATCCTTGGCTTGTGGGCTTTGTGGAAAGCCTTCGATCGATGCATAAAGGTTTTCAATAATCTCTGAATTACCGAGACGAAGAAAACAATTAATCTGCTTTTCAAGACCCATGGTTGTCACTAATGGTTGACTGGGATCCTGATCAATAATCTCTTTTAATAACTCAGCTGCACGGCTATTGCCAGGCTCTCTGTTCAAGGTAAACCGCAGATTATTGATGATGTAATCATGGCCAGGGTAAATTCGAGTGTCATCGTTTAACCCAGAAAAGCATTGATCAAAAGTGTCAAATAAAGCCTCGGGATGACCACCCCCATGGCAATTACCTACTCCGGCATTAAACAATGTGTCACCGCTAAAAAGCGCCGGCGCTGAGCCAGAGGACAGCAAACAAATATGACTCATGGTATGCCCGGGAGTATCGATCACCAACAACTCCACTGTACTCCCAACTTTGACTATTTCACCGCCAGCCAATCGAACATCGACATTCTCAATGGGCGCATCCTTATGAGCCAATAGCTTAGCCTGAGTCAGTGCTTTTAGCGGGTCATTGCCCTCAATATGATCATGGTGTTCGTGAGTATTAAGAATTTGAGAAATTTTCCAACCCCTGCTGGCAGCAACATCTGCACACTGCTGAAAATTTAAGGGATCAATGGCCAGCGCATCACCGGATTCTGGGCAAGCGATTAGGTAATTAAAATTGCGCCACGCATTATTGGTCCAAATTTGCTCAACTAACATAGGTTTTTAACTTCGATTGGCTATTGATTCTCGTTAGGATAACGCTGCCAAATAACACCTGCAAATTTTTCAACACATCTAATCACCTGACAGCTGTAACTAAACTCGTTGTCATACCAACAATAGATAACTACATTCTTACCATTGACAATGGTTGCGTTAGAATCAACAACCGAGGCCTGCCTTGATCCCACAAAGTCTGTTGAAACAGCTTCTGAGGAAACCGTGTAGCCAATCTGTTGCTGATAAGCACTGTGCAGAGCCTTCTGGCGTAAGAATTCATTAAGCTCGTCAACAGTGGTAGATTTTTCTAACTGTAGATTCAGAATAGCCATAGATACATTGGGAGTGGGCACCCTAATAGAATTGCCCGTTAGTTTGCCCTTTAATTCAGGGATTGCTTTCTCAACCGCTTTTGCCGCTCCGGTTGAGGTCAATACCATATTGAGTGCTGCGCTTCTGCCACGACGATCACCAACATGATAATTATCGATAAGGTTTTGATCATTAGTATAGGCATGAACCGTCTCTACATGACCCTGTTGTATACCATATTCTTTAAGCATACAGTGTAAAACCGGCACAATAGCATTAGTAGTACAGGAAGCCGCCGAGATGATTTTGTGATTGGGTGTAATCTGATGGTGATTGATACCATAAACCACATTGGGTATATCATCACCTGCCGGTGCGGTAAGAAGAACCTTTTTAGCACCGGGTCGCAGATGCCGTTGCAGGGCATCAGTGTTTTTCCACAAACCTGTATTATCAATTACGATAGCTTTACTTATGCCGTAGGTACCGTAGTTGATTTCGTCCGGCGTATCAGCGTAGATAATCTTTACCGGATTACCATTGATAACCAACGTCTGACTATTCTTTAAGACTCTTATAGTGCCTTTAAAGGAGCCATGCACTGAATCTTGACGCATAAGCGCCGCACGCTTCTCCAAATCATTGCTGTCTTGCTTGGGTTTACGTACCACAATAGCCCGCAAACGCAGGACA
>Ga0115008_10005948_pt1 | contig 10062 bp, 6 predicted proteins | sample FraStrMetagenome_FD_87164 | JGI IMG/M metagenome (GOLD analysis project Ga0115008, IMG submission 87164) | Marine eukaryotic phytoplankton communities from Arctic Ocean - Fram Strait ARC3M Metagenome | ecosystem: Environmental > Aquatic > Marine > Oceanic | place: Fram Strait | collected 2012-06-18
AAGAATGGAGCTCATCCCAGTTGACCTATTTTGGCATTTTCGGACAATCCATCGCGAAAATTAAAGAGCTCAGTTAGGATTTGCGTCTTGAAATCATGGAAGAGAACCAACTTTATATTTCCAAGTATGAATTAACAAACATAATATCTTAAAAAAATCACCCTTATTTATATTTCATGTATCCTTCTGTGTTTTATGGTGTTCGGGTAAGCACACTTGATAAAAGTTGCGAGCAAATTTTCGGAAATAAGAATTTTGCTTCGATCGCGCAGCGATAAAACGGCCTCGTTTTCATGCGCTTTTATTCTCTACTCATCCTTTTTTTGGGTCCGATTTCGATAATCTAACAGGTAACAATCATTTCCTCGCCTTTTTTCTCCTGTCCCTACTGCCTCTTACGAAAACAATCAACTTCATTTTATTACTGTATTGACTCACAGTATTTTACATTTTTTAACAATTTTGATTAATTTATTTTTAAGAAAATTCATGTTTTTAGCCTCGTTGCAAGAATTCTATTCTTCGATGTTGTGACTGTTTTTATTCATAAAACCAACCGCGATAATCTGTGAGTGCTTTTCGGTCAAAGCTGGCACGCTGTAAGACTCGCGTTTTTACGTTGACGCAATCTTTGCGGAAAAATGTAGCGCCACTGTGGCAGTGAATGAAACGTATTTTGCTGCTGGTGGTGGAGGAAAGGGAGCAGCGCCACCAATCAGGGTAAACGGCGGAGACTCGGCCAGGCGGGATTGGCGCAGTCAAGTACCAACCGCCCGGGGTACCGTCAGCGAGCACTCTTTTTGCCATTCATAAAAGTATCTTCTTAGAAACCCAACTTTGATTATAAAAAACACTTATCGATCATCAGAAAGAAGCTGAAATTCAATAGAGATCGTAAGAAGATTGCAAAACAACAAAATTGAAGATCGAAGAGAAAGATAGAAGAAGCACTGGTAAGAATATGAACGATTTTATGTTGAGAAAACAACCAAACATCAACTTTTGATTTACCATTTCGTCGTTTATGAAAATTTAAAGATTTCTGCCTTCATGAACTATCAATAATCACATGGTAAAATCAATAAAAGTCAAAAAATTACAAAACTCACAAATTAAAAAATTCTAGTCAAGTTATTTACTAGTAGTAAAGCAATCAAAAGAGTTTTAAATTTTAGAAAAATACATTAATTTCGAGAAAAATGTGTGCGAGGGGCTCTCAAGAATTTGAAAACGCGTAAAAATTCATAATCTAATTTTTAGAAATTTTTGTCATAACAAAAATTAGAAGCGCTTCATTCAACCTTTTAGAATTTGGACTTTATTATTTTTGAAAGTATCCGCCGGTTAAATAATCCCTTTCCGAGCTGGTTGGCCCGGGCAAGTGTGCAAAAAACGAAGCGCTGGTTTCTTTAAATTCCATCTTTCAAATATTTATGCCAATTTTTTAAGATAAAACTCACGCGGAGAATTTGAATGAGCCGTGACAGATTTCGATTATGACGTCCTGCTTTTCTATATTAACTTTATGTGGCTTGGCAGGCGTTTATACACAGGTCGGGTTCCCAAAATTCACCGTTACTTGGTTCTGCTGTCAGTTACAGTTAGTCTGGAACTTTTAAAAAGTCGACAAATGTGCATCCACCTGGAATGTGCGCTGGATACATTAACAAATACACACATGCAGACCAGTGTGTTTACAGTTTTACTGTTCCAAAAAGGGATGTCAACGATTGTAAAGGGCTTGAAGATACTGTACAGAATATGAACGAAAGGAAACAGTTGCGAAATTTGAAATTTTATAATTTGATTTTTTTATGCATAAATGCTTGTAATACACAAGTGCTCCAAAATTTTTGAAAAGACTCAAGTTCATAAAACAGAAATTTTTAATTATTTTCAACTGTTAAAAGAACAAACACGCTCGAAACGGAGTTAAAAGGGATGCAAGACATGCTTAAAATGCTGCACCAAAACATGCAAGCAAACCAGAAGATCGGCGCGCTGGAAGAAAAAGTGATCCAGTGCGAGCAATCTGACCTGATGCTGCGTGAAGAAAACTCGCACATGACCGCGGAACTTACGGAAGCAAAAATGGCTTATCACGATGTGTCGAAAGACCTGGAGCGGCTTCAGTTTGAACTGGAGAACGCGCAGACCGAACATACTCCAATTCAGCAGGAGAATCTGAGGTTTAAGTCGCAAGTGCTGCAGTTCCGAAACGAGCTCGAAGTGATGACTCAGAAATATATTGAGCAGGTGAGACTTGTCGAAGAGATGATGAGTGCCAAAAACTGCTCCGAAATCAACAAGAACTTGCCGTCATGCGATGCGATTCGACTCTGGGGCTTCAAAAAATCAGGCTACATGATGATCGATCCGGACGGCGAAGATGGCGATCCTCCATTCCAGGTTTACTGTGACATGGATAGTATTCCCGGCCGCGGAGTGACTCATGTAACGCATTCCAATGCTGCTCTCGGCGTTGACGTCATGGGCTGCGAAGAAGCAGGATGCTTTTTGCACGAGATCGACTATCAAGGAGTCTCGATCAGTCAGATGAAGAGCCTGATCGACATTCATACTGCTTGCGAACAGAATCTCAGATACGATTGTCTCGATTCAAAGGTTTAACATTTTCAAAAACTATAAACGCTAAATTTCATTCAAGATTATGCGTGATAGAACCGCGTGGTGGGTGTCCCGAGATGGACGTCGACAGAACTCGTGGGGAGGAACGCCGGTCGGCTCTGGTAAATGCGCTTGTGGATTGACCATGACCTGTGTTGACCCAAACTATGTAAGTTTAAACCTTTTTTGACAAATCTGTAAATATTTCAAGTACTGCAACTGTGACGCTGATGAGGAAAAATGGCATTCAGACGAAGGCCTTATCTACGAAAAAGACCTTCTTCCGGTGAGTTAATTCTTGAATGAGCTTTTGCTTAATTTTTTCTCAGATTAAGGAAGTGCGCTACGGCGACGTTACGACCGATAAGGGCGAGAAAGGAAAATCAATCGTCGGCCCGCTTATCTGCAAGTGGGACAAAAAGATGGCTGTTACATCATGTGAAGCACTTGCACGAGATGGCGTCAGAGAGTCAGGAAACTACATGATCGATCCAGGTTACAATTATTTAACTTTCGAAATTCTATATTGAAATTCAAGATGGACCACTTGGAACAGAGCCGCCGCAGAAGATGTTCTGCGACTTTTCGAACGGCAATCTGCCTGTAATCAACTCCGTGGACCCTGGTGATATTGTAGAAGTTCCTGGAGGACTGCTGCCCGGGCAATGTAAGTCCCCGATTTTAACCCGGATTTAGTTAAGCAAGTTTTGAACAAATTTGATTAAATGACAAAAACTGACATATCAAATTTTGCGGGTTCAGTCTATTTTAAAAATGCGCTATTATGTTTTTATCTGAATGTTTTGCAAAAAGCTTTCAGGTTAATTTTTTAATTCATGAAAATAATCATTTTAAAAACGGAAATTAATCAGATTTTTAGCTACTGCAGTTTCATCGCGAAATGACGGGCCAGCTCGCTCGTGGGAGTTCAATTCCTGCGGCGCGACCGGCCGCTTCGGCCCAACAGAAACCATGTGCAGTACCGTCTATGACGGTGAGTACCCTGGTTTCTTCGTCAAGGGCGGTATGCAGTTCTTTATCACCCCCAAAACGGGCAAGTACAGAGTCACAGCGATCGCACCAGGTGGCTTGGCTGCGAAGAAGGGCGCCGGTCGAGGAGCATCCGTCTCTGCCATTTTCAAGCTGGAAGAAGAGGACGAGCTCAGAATCATCGTTGGACAAAAAGGATCCTTCTCTCAAGATAGGAAGTTTTTTGGAGGAAGTGGCGGCACATTTGTTGTCAAATTCGCGGTAAGTCGCAAACGCTGCAAGTAAACAAAAAGACAAATTTTTGAAATACTCAAGCAAAACGATTGCTGGAATCAGGGTTCAAAATCCGCCAAAAATTTTTAGGAGCAAATCTTAATCATAACACTTAGTCTTGGGTTCATGAGGCCCTGGTCGTTGCAGGCGGCGGTGGCAGTGCTGGATCGGACAGTTCAGCAGCCAACCCAGACGTGACGGATGCGAACCTTAAGCGCGGCGGCAAGGACGCGTCAAAAACTGGCGCCTCGTTCGGCAAAGGAGGTGCTGAAGGTCAAGGCGGTCTTCGTGGAAATCGTGCTATGGGCACTAATACGCCTGGTGGTGGCGCTGGGTAAGAAAATTCTGAGCTGGAAAGCCGCTTGCGGCTTTTTGATAAGAATAATGCTCCGTTTTTTTCCATTTTCTCATATTTTTTTTTCAGAATGATGGGCAACGGGCAACCTTCAGGCGACTCGCGCTGGGGAGCTCCCGAGCCTGCAATCTCCTTCACGAACAATGGCGAAGGCAACGAAGCGCCAGGAGTCGGCGGAACGTTCTTCGACGCCTCCGGTGAAGAAATCGACGGCGGTTTCGGTGGCGGCGGATCTGGCGCGCGCTGGGCGGCAGGTGGCGCTGGCGGTTACTCAGGTTTGAAAACTGACTGAAGTAAAGGTCGTCTCGCCGCAATGTCGGTCTCAAAGAACACAAAAATAGTGACTCGGTCGAGCTTGTCCAGCTAAGCTAGAAAAATTGGAATCAATGCAAACAGCACGAACTTTGCTGAACGTCTTATAACCATCATTTTTCAGGTGGTGGTGGAGGACCAGACGAGGGCGTCTCTGGCGGCGGCGGAAGCTACATCAACGACGAGGGCGAGAGTCCAAAGTCAGAAGTGACCAACGAAGGCCTCGGATCAGTAATCATCGAGCTCTTGAGCTAGCCTTCGCCAATTTGTCAAAACAACTCGTGTACAAACTTTAAAATTCAAACGAAAATCAGCTCAATACTCAAATATGCTCACCTCAAGAAGAAAAAACGCACCAATTGTAAAGAAACTCAGACAATTTTTTTATTTGACAATTAACGTCTGTCAAGCTTCAAAACGCTGTTTTTATTTTTGAAAAAGAAGAAGAAATTCAATCAGCGCGCAGTCCTTTTGAAATGCCTGAAAATACTATTTAAATATGCAGAAACTTTTACCTTAAATGGAATTCAAAAATGGAACTGTTTAATGAATAAAAATCAAAAGAAGGAAAAAGTATTTTTTTTACAATTTTCGTAAATATGTGAGCGAAGGAGAGATTTGAGCGGAGCGGACCTTTTCATTGTTAAGATTTATGGCCTTGAATCGGGTCAAACAAAAATATCTCGTGATTTGAAGACGGGTAACTTTTAAAAAAATGTTATCCAAAGGTAAAAAAGCCTAAAGTGTCTTGTTATTTATGAACGATATTTATGAAAGGCCATATAACCTTCCGCTCGCTTAGACGTCTGTCCAGATCATCGGACATACGTCAAATTCGCTGCGCACAAATTCGAGAACAAGTTCGTCGCAGTGACTCTTTTTGAAGATGAAAGAAGAAGGCAATCTTCAAACAATAAAAATAAAAGGCTCAGTGAAAGTGAAGTGCATGGATTGCCACTGCATTGGCGAGCTGAAACGGATCGAAAAACAGGTGTATCTTTTTCCAGAGGATGTCTTGAATATAAGAAGCATACACACGCAAAAAGCGGACTTAAAGAAAAGAAAATACAAATCAAAGGGTGCTCAAAAATTGAGAATAGCATCTCAGTAAGATTGTTTTAAAAGGCCTTTTTTAACTTCGTGAATTAAGTGGTTTTGGGACGAAACTTCAGCATTTCAATTTCATGATTTTTGGCTTTATGTTTTGGGCTGTTGTCCTCGTCGCAAGTAAATTCTGTGCGAAAACCCTCTTTCTAAATAATTTTAGCTAGTTACATTTCTTTTGCAAATTCAAAACTGCCGAAAACATATTTAACGAGTACTTGCCAGCTGGGATACAAGATTTGTCTTAAAAACGAAAACATGGACTTATGCGGACATCTGATGCAGGAATGCCACGAAACAAGAGAGTTTGAACAGCCCGAGCATGCTTCATATATCCGCCCGTTAGAGCTCAAGCCTTTCATCTTCAATGCAAAAGAAAACGAAGTTAATCTGCGCAGATGCCAAAAGAAGAAGTTCTTCGATAAAAAGATTTGCAGGCATTTTTGCTCGACGACTCTTGTGCTGGAATCAACAAGGAGTACGCCTCTTAACTCCTGCGAGCAAATCTGCTTCGAATTGACGCGCTCGTCCGAATCTTCCGGAGACATTTGCCCTTTTCAAAAGTACTGCAAAGACGGCTGCCCTTGTCAATATTACGATTGTGAAAAAACAAGCGATGACGATCAGACTCAGATACCTGTTTGGGACCTTGAGTCCAAGATAGAAAGAGAAGCGGAAACTGACGCAATCTTTGCTCGACTAGAAAGGCGGAAACCAAAAACACACGTGTTCAAGACAGTTCTCTATGATTTCAATTTGAAAAATGAAACAAGCGATACTTTCATTGAAGAAGAAATATTCCTTCATGAATGGATCGTAATCTTTTAAAGAAATTATCGTTATGTAAAAATTTATGATCCTTATAAAGGCTGCGGGCGCAACTTTTCTTAAAGGCGAGCATTATCTTATTGATGCCAAAGGCCAAATGAGAGTTTTCTCAAAGTCAAGAAATGAGATATTGACACCACAATTCCAACAGTAACTTTTATTCTCTGCTTTTTTATATAAAACTTTTCTTCAGTGTCGGCTATTTTATGTTCCATTTTGGCTCGTCAGTCGGTACGCACACTATCCAACTCAGAAGAAAAGACAAAACTGGTCAGTCTTTCAACGTCGTCGTCATTTGAAAAAGGGTCAAAAATATTCTCTTTTTCTTGCACTTCACTGTAGTGACTACAGTAATACCTCTTGACCCAAAAAAGCTCTCCTACAATAAGGGAAGACAAATGTTTTTACTACGCGCCAGACTATAATCTTAAGCGTTTCGAGTCTGCTCAGGGCTACATTGCCAGCAACCATTTCAACGCTAGGCAGTCAGTTGTGACTTTTCAGGGCAGATTCCACGTTATGAGCTTGCGCTTCGGAGACCCTTTGATCAAGACGTCTTCGACAATGTCGCTGAATGCTATCAGAGAGAGCGAAGAAGGCACGAAGGGATGGAAGAAAGGCGAGCTTTCTTTTCCGCCAGAATTCGCAGACCTAGACCCAGTCCATATTCTCCCGTTGCTTGATCTTGGGCGTTTGCTCATCGTGCTCGTCACTCGCAGCATCGCTCTTTCAAACACGCAGTACTCGCTCTTGCTCGAATCAGAAGGCCGACTTTTGAACCTCGGCAGCGAGTGGATCGGCTCTCGCGTCAAATACCAAACGCGAGCCGACTGTTTCTCGCAAATGCTCGCTTTGAAGGATTTCTATTTTACTGACAATTGGGGCGTGAACAACGACGAATGCGAGTACTTCCCCAACGGTTTCGTTCTCAATGACAGGATCTACCTGCAAAGCGTCGTCTTCGACACAACTTTTGAGCTTGAAATGAATTTTGACTTTTTCGACATTGAGTTTTATCAGCTGGAAGAGACAAATCGTATCCATGTTTCGAGCAACCCTCAATTCGCCTTTCACGACGACATCTTTCCCACATTTGCGAAGAATCTATTCATCCAGGAGGAATTTCCTCCGCCAGCTTTTCCCCGAATACATTCTCGCGAAAGAACGACACATGTCCCAGACCTTCTATTTTCCTCGCTCGCAGCTTTTGATCACATTTCATCAGTTGTTTTCGACTTTGCTGGTGTATTTGTGATCTCTTTCGATCTTCAGTGGTTTCATCGCATCCAGAAAACGACAAAAGTTGTGGAGTTGCGGCTTCTCGGAGACGAAATATTTATCCTTCTCGAGCTGCTGCCAGACGGGACTGTTCAATTCAGCTCTTCTTATTTGGAAGAAAAGGTCAAAATAAAGAAGAAAGTAGCTTTTCAAGAGATTTTCTCAATTGAAATCAAAATAAATTTTAACACAACACCGACAATTCAATTCTGCGATTCGCAGAAGCATCAACTAAGAAGTTTAGTTTTATTGAAAGAACAAACGATTAAAATCTACAAGTTTGGGGAAGAAACTAAAATAAAAAAGCTTGCCACGTTCGTTGAGAAGAAAGTTGAGGATTTTATGCTTGTGCTTACAGACGATTTCAGCAAAAGCATCCTGTTTTCTGGAAACGGGTCATACGTCGCCAGCCCAACTGTGTTTTCACCTTCCAATGTTTTCATTCAAGGCTCGTTGAATACAGTATTCCAAGACAATCTTTACATTTTCGGGGGTTTTATCGACGGTTCAAAAACTGCACGACTAGAAGGCTGCGAAATGATTGAATTAAAACAGAGGCTTGTTTTTGACGTGGAAAGTTATTTTGCAGATGTGGTTCCAATAAAAGATGAGACTGAAGGTTTTTCGTATTATTAATAAAATATAACAGGAATAATAAAATTTAGTTCTGCTTTGTTTCACATTACAAAAAACAAGTTACTGGATGGCCAACGACGGTAGCGAGAAAAAATGCCAAATCTGGAATGGTTCCGAATCGTTTTTAGGTCCCTCCTTGAAACACGGACATATAACTGGCAAACTCGGCGTTTATAACGGAAGACCAACTGCAGTCGGAGGAAATTTCTTCAACGAAAGAAAAACGTTCTACGATTCTACTCGAGCGATAGAGTCTCTTAATGAGACCGGCGAATGGTTCACAGTTGCTAAACTGCCAATGTTGATAATTCTTTTGTTTATTTCTGTAAAATTATTTTAAGAAAACTTGGTTATTTCTCTGTTGTAAGTCTCGAGTCCGGAGCATTGCTCATTATCGACTTTCCCGCAAATTGCAGAATCCAAAGAATTTATTATCTTCGGAATGGTGAATGGATACCAAAAGGCAAAATCAACCTAAAGGTAATTTAAATTAGTTATTTTTGATTATCATAAAAGATTTTTAAAGTACAGAGACGGCGGAATTACAAAGCGTATCGGCTCGTCAATTTATTTCTTTCCTGAAAATCAATACTACGCTGGAACACAAGGTTCTTCGCCGCCGACCGACGTCCAAAAAATAGAACTTGTTGATGAAGAGATTTCTTCGGTTGAGAAAATCGGGGAAATTCGCGATTATGAAACTATTCTCGTCTTTCAAACATACGCCGGCTATTGCGTTTATAACTGAACTAACAAACTCATGTATGCTGCATACAGTATGCATCTCTCGTTGCAAATAAATGTTCATGAAAATTATTACGCGATTTATTCAAAGAAAAGTTAAAACATGAAGAGGCAAGTGTTACAAAGATAAGAATAGACTCGTCCACTTAACGAAAATAGATTTGAACAAAATAGACATTGATCGTTCCGCGAATGACCATTTTTTGGTTTAATTCTCTATACCCGTCAGATATTTGAACGTGGACGATAATTTAAAACAGCACCAAAAAGCAACGCAAGATTCCTACTAGTGGCGATTTGGGGGTCGATACTGACTTCTCTGTTGCTTTAAAAAAAAGCAAACAATATTTTTGACAGTTTTATGAAGGCGGATTGAGTCTGTTTGCGTTCGTTAATAATTTGCTAATGCATTCTTGCCAAATTCCTGAATTAAGCTGAATTCTATAATCTTAGAGATGGAAAATTTGAAAATCGAAGGCAAGTTTGTGGTCGCAAACAACAATTCTGGACCATGTTGTTACTGCAGCTGGTATAAAGAACTTATATAAATCTTTATTGGGTCAATAATATTTTGATTTATAAATATTAAACATAATTATAGCTTCTTTGAGAAAATGTATCATAATGGAGGCTGGAGTAAAATGTGCAGACCATGCGCGAAAGCGAAAAAGGGAGTCGACAAAGATTACAGCAAAGGGAAAGATGAATTAATAACGACAACGTTCAAATGTCCGGCTGAGAAATGCTCCGTGAACACTCTTAAATTCAAAGATTTCGTTTTGGGAAGCTGTTGCTTTGAAGCCTTCCAAAAATGCTTGGAAACTTACAAGCCGCTAGAATCTGAACGACTCAATCTTTTCAACTTGGATTTCGGCACCAAAATGCTCTCACAATGCAAAGAAAGCAAAAATGAG
>Ga0115008_10005952_pt1 | contig 10060 bp, 6 predicted proteins | sample FraStrMetagenome_FD_87164 | JGI IMG/M metagenome (GOLD analysis project Ga0115008, IMG submission 87164) | Marine eukaryotic phytoplankton communities from Arctic Ocean - Fram Strait ARC3M Metagenome | ecosystem: Environmental > Aquatic > Marine > Oceanic | place: Fram Strait | collected 2012-06-18
ATTATGTTACTATTGGTGGAACATTTTTTGATTGGGTTCGCGCAGGGATTAAGCGGATAATTGGTTTTAATTTATTTCGGAGAGGAGAAGAATTGTTCTGGATAAAGTTTCCATATTCATCATGTGATTTGATTCAGCTAAAGCAATTTGCTGAAAATAAATCAATGAAGCCTCACGTATCTAGAGAAATACCTTTCGAAGATATAGAAGCTATTCGCAAAGGTATCAATGATTTGCTTGGTAGGCGTGTAAAGGGAAAATTGGTCGTCCGAATAAATCCCGACCCAGCGACGTAATAATATAAGAGTGCGTTTTTCTCTATTAAAGTGATGCGATAATGAGTTTCAATTCTTCAATTTCATAGATACATAGAGGCTTTGGTCAAAACTCTAAGATATTCGATAAAATTTCAGGTTTGATGTCTTTCGAACGCCAGATCCCACTCCATGGGGAGGACCTCCCAGGGTAACTCCTATCATTTAGTAGAGTGAGAATGATGTCCCGGCTTGTATCAAGATTGAATGCAAACCTGCAGCCTGCAGCCACTACGGGTATAGGGTATAGGGTATAATGGCCATTGGCCATAGGCCATAGATCTACTCGTATTTGACATTTGACATTTGACATGTTAGTTCGACACTCATTTTTAAATTTCGCACATTCTAAAACATGCGATCTCTCATCAAAATCAAACGAGTGTTTCCAATTTACCGCATTTCCACACAAAGAGAAAAAAATATCCTCCACCGACACCGACACCGACATCAAATAATCTCCTCCAGTCTCACACACCAACAACCATGTCGGAAGAGGCAGCACGCCAGAAAATCTACGGCTACAAAGAGAACAGTAACCTAGTTCTACAGGCCGACCGACGCAGCCGCCGAGGAGCACGTGATGGACCCACGGGAGAAGTGGAGTCCCTAAGGGGCCGAACGGACCTCCCTCGCATGGGAGATCGAATGTCATCCTCGCTCGATACGAATAAAAAGAAACGTCCAGCTGCACTCGAGGAACGTCTGAAGAAACGTAGGAAGAAACAGCAGAAGAAGGAACGTCGTAGAGCCCTGGATCGGGATTTAACGTCGGGAGGGAAGAGTATACTCGAACTGGATCGGGTTATGGGGTATCGGCCGAGTCATGCGGGGAGCCGAGCGGCGTATGAGGAGCTGTTGCAGTGTGTAGGGAGTAGAGAGTTTTTAGGGGCTCAGCCGGCGGATGTTCTTAGCGATGCTGTGGAGGAAGTGCTTGGGGTGTTGAAGAATGAGAATTTAAGAGATCCTGAACGTCAAGCGGAGATTTCGGGGATTTTATTCATGGGGAATACGAGCAAGGCTCGTAGAGGTCTTAGCAGTGATGTATATGCCAAGTTTGTGGCATGCGGTAAGGATATTGATGACTTTACGTTGGAAAAGAAGACCGATGATGTTGGGGGTGATGACGTTAATGAGGAAATGGGCGTGGCTGTGGTATTTGATCAAGATAATGAGGCAGAGGAAGATGATAACGATTCGGAAGATGATCATTTAGATGAAGTAGTGGATGTGGAAGGTACCGATGAAGAGGACGATTTTGACATCCAGAATGAGGAGGAAGGTCGTGGTAATGAGGACGAGGGAACCATGAATGACAGTATTGAAAAGGAGCGCAAATTGCAAATTCATGATATCGATGCACACTGGCTTCAGCGTCAGCTTTCTAAGTATATGGAAGATGCCGACGCAAGTGCGCAAACAGCTAATAAGGTGTTTTCAACACTTCGTCTGAAAGATTCGCGCGAGTGTGAAAATCAATTGCTCAGTCTTCTCGGTTTTGATTTGTTTGAATTTATAAAAACTTTATTGGATAATCGCTTGAGAATTTACACTGCTATTCGTCTTAAGCGAGCTCAGAGCGACGAAGAAAAACGTTCAATTGAAGCAGAACTACTGTCCTTGGAAAACGATGATGGTGCCGCAATTTTGAAAGAGCTTTATTCGAATGCATCTACGGCCGAGAATTGGACGAAAGATCGCATGTCACAGATGGCCAGCAAGGCAAAAAAAGAAGCAAAGCGTTTACAATCATCTAATGCTTCTTCTAAATCCCAATCAATAATTGAGGAAGAAGATGCAGCTGCTGTAACGGAAAATGTAACGTCCGATGCAGCAATTGAGCTCGACCTTGACTCGCTTAAATTTCGGGATGGTTCTCATGTAATGAGCAATAGCAAAGTGGTGTTGCCAGAAGCGAGTTGGAGAGCAATGAAGAAGGGATATGAAGAAGTACATATTCCAGCTGTTCGTCATATCCCGTCTGCTGAAGAAAAGCTTATACCGATCGTAGATTTGCCAGAGTGGACACATGATGCCTTCGAAGGTATGAATAAACTTAATCGCATACAGTCAAAAATGTGTGATACGGCTTTGTATTCGTCAGAAAATGTGTTGCTTTGTGCTCCTACTGGAGCCGGAAAGACGAATGTAGCAATGTTGACAATGTTAAATATCCTCGGACAACATCGCAAGAATAGTGACGAGAGAGCTTTTGATCTGTCTTCATTTAAAATTATTTACGTCGCACCAATGAAGGCATTAGTTCAAGAAGTTGTTAAGAATTTCGGACGTCGTCTATCGAAATATGGTGTGTCAGTAAGAGAATTGACTGGAGATTCTAGTTTAACGCGCTACGAGATTTCTCAGACGCAAGTGTTGGTTACTACTCCAGAGAAGCTTGACATCGTCACGAGGAAAGGTGACGAGCGTCAATTTACACAGCTCGTACGACTTATCATCATGGATGAAATTCATTTGCTTCACGACGACCGTGGACCAGTGTTGGAAAATATTGTGTCGAGAACAATTCGTCAAGTTGAAAACACACAAGAACCTGTTCGCTTAGTAGGTTTATCCGCAACTCTTCCAAATTACAAAGACGTTGCAACGTTTTTGAGAGTCAATCCTGAAAAAGGCCTATACTTTTTCGATCACTCGTATCGCCCAGTTCCGCTTCAACAGCAATTTCTTGGGATCACGGAAAGAAATGCGTTTAAACGCTTTCAGTTGCAGAACGAAATTTGTTACGATAAATGCTTAATACAAAGAAAGGCTTCGAATCAGGTTCTTATTTTCGTGCACAGTCGGGCAGAATGTGGAAAGACGGCCAAGGCATTGCGCGATTTGGCATTAGATAGAGATAACCTCTCAGATTTTGTCCGAGATGGTGGTGCGACAGCGGAGATCTTAAAGGAAGAACTAGATACAGTGAAAAATCAAGATTTGAAAGAGGTTTTATCTTATGGTTTTGCCATCCATCATGCTGGAATGGTTCGTTCAGACCGTGAGTTGGTTGAAGATCTGTTTGCAGATAGACATATTGCAGTTCTTGTCAGTACAGCTACTTTGGCATGGGGTGTAAATCTTCCTGCGCATACTGTCATCATTAAAGGCACTCAAATCTATGATCCTTCGAAAGGAAAATGGACTGAATTGTCACCTTTAGATGTACTTCAAATGCTTGGTAGAGCTGGGCGCCCACAATTTGATTCTGAAGGAGAAGGAATAATTATAACTGCACATTCTGAACTTCAATTTTATATGTCACTTACGAATTTACAGCTCCCTGTTGAGAGTCAACTTGTTGCTTTTCTTCCTGATCACCTTAACGCTGAGGTTGTCCTTGGAAATGTTCAGACTATCGCAGAAGCTGTCGAATGGCTATCATATTCGTTTTTGTACGTGAGGATGCTTCGAAATCCGGGAACATATGGTATTAGCGAGAAGGCTTTTAAAAATGATCCTGTCTTGAAGCAAAGGCGGCTCGACCTAATTCATTCTTCTGCATGGTAAGTTATCACAGTTGTTTTAGTTTTCCTTGTTCAGAAACTCATTCTTATTTAACAATCACAGTCTGCTGGAAAAATCGCAGCTCGTTCGTTACGATCGACGAAGTGGATCGTTACAGGCGACCCCCTTGGGAAGAATTGCGAGTCATTTTTATATTTCGCACGAGTCCATGGCACAGTACAATCGTCATATTCGCCCCACAATGACTGAAATTGAGTTACTCCGCCTGTTTGCAACTAGTGGAGAATTTAAACAGATTCATGTTAGACAAGATGAGAAGATGGAGTTAGCGAAGCTCGCGGCTCGTGTACCTATACCTATTAAAGAGAGCACTGAAGAACCGTCGGCAAAAGTGAACGTTTTGTTGCAAGCATACGTTTCGCGTTTGAAGTTAGACGGGTTCGTGCTCGCTGCGGACATGGCTTTTATTCAGCAAAGTGCTGCACGAATTATGAGGGCGTTGTTCGAAATTGCGCTTAAGCGAGGTTGGGCGAGGTTGACAAAACTTACCCTTGCATTCTCCAACATGGTAACACATCGAGTTTGGAGGTCGCAATCGCCACTCCGTCAGTTCAGGGGAGTACCAGAAATTGTAGCGAGAAAATTGGAAAGAAAGTCCGATATTGAATGGTCGCGCTATGCAGACTTGCCACCGCAAGACCTTGGCGAACTCGTTGGTGTACCAAAGATGGGGCGGACTTTACATCGCCTTGTGCAGCAATATCCTAAGTTGGAGCTAGCAGCACATGTACAACCAATTACACGGTCGATGCTTCGAATTGAATTGAATATCACGCCGGATTTTCATTTCGACACAAAAATCCATGATTATGCCCTACTGTTCCATATCTTTGTTGAGGACGTAAATGATGAAATGACTTTGCATTATGAAACTTTTACTTTGAAAAGCAACGAGGCAGACGATGAACACACAATCTTGTTCAGCGTCCCAATTTTGGATCCATTGCCACCTCAATACTTTGTAAGAGTCATTTCTGACAAATGGCTGCACTCTGTAGTCTCACTCCCTATTTCATTCAAAAATTTGATTCTGCCGGCGAAATTTCCACCTCCGACTGAGTTGTTGGATTTACAGCCATTGCCTTTAAGTGCCCTTGGAAATAAAGCGCTTATATCACTTTATCAAGACCGATTTAACGAATTCAATCCAATTCAAACGCAAACCTTCCATGAGATATTTAAAACCGAGAGGAATTGTCTTATATGTGCACCTTCAGGTAGTGGGAAAACTGTGTGCGCCGAGTTCGCTATTTTGCGCATGTTCTCTACTCAGTCACAAGGAAAATGTGTTTATGTTTCGTTAAGTGATGATGTTGTTAATCGTCGTTTTAATGATTGGTCAAAGCGTTTCGGTAATCTTGGAGTGAGGGTGAGAAAGCTGATGGGTGAAACAACAGCAGATTTAAGAGCTTTGACTGAAGCCCAGATTATTGTTTGTACAATCGCACAATTCGATATTTTGAGCCGTCGCTGGAAACAGCGTCGGTCTATCCAGGCTGTCACTCTGTTTATCGCAGATGAACTTCACATGTTGGGCGGAAACGAAGGTCCAACTTATGAAGTAGTTGTCTCTCGAATGCGATACATAAGTAGTCAACTTAAGGGTGATATACGTATCATTGGATTGAGTTCGTCTCTTGCCAATTCGCGAGAAATTGGGGAATGGATGGGATGCAATGCGAAAAGTCTGTTTAACTTTTCACCTAAGGTTCGACCTGTTCCTTTGGAAATGTATCTTCAATCTTTTGAAGGTAACAGTTTTAGTAGCCGTCTCCTCGCCATGGGAAAGCCTACTTACAATGCCATTGCGAGACACTCAAATGGAAAGCCAGTTCTTATTTTTGTTCCAAGCAGGCGTCAAGCGCAGCTCACTGCTATTGATCTCATGTCACATTCTAAAACGAAAGGATATTTATCCAATGATGACTCTGGCAATTTTCTTTCCAGTTCAATAACTAAGGAACAGATTGAAGAATCGTCAAGATCGATCCGCGAACCAGCACTTCAACAAGTTATAACTGCAGGGATTGGATTTTTACACGAGGGGATGATAGGCAGCGACCTAGACACCGTTTCAGCTCTTTATGGAGATGGCACACTACAAGTGTTGGTTGTCCCTCACCACATGTGTTGGAAAATTGATCACGCGGCACATCTAGTTATAATTATGGGCAGTGAGTACTTCGACGGTAGAGAAAAGAAGCATCTTGATTATGCTATTGCAGACGTTCTAGAAATGATCGGTAAGGCGTGTCGCCCGCAAATTGATTCAAATGGAAAGTGCGTGATTATGTGCCATGCGCCGAAGAAAGAGCGATTGAAGAAACTTTTGTATGAGGCTTTACCCATAGAAAGTCATCTGGACCATTACTTACACGATCATATCAATTCAGAAATAGTCACGAAAACTATATGTAGTATGCAAGATGCTGTCGACTACGTTACGTGGACCCTTTTGTATAGAAGATTGATAAAAAATCCTAATTATTACAACGTTCAAGGGACCACAAATTCACATCTCTCCGAGGTATGTTTTAAGCATTTTGTTTGTAACTCTGCAATAAACCCGTGTGTTCTCACTCTTCACAGTTCATTAGCGACATGGTAGAAACTGTGATAAATGATTTGGCGGAGTCAAAATGCTGTGAGTTGAACGACGATGGAGATATTACCCCTCTAAATCTCGGCATGATTGCGGCATATTATTATATTCAATATACTACGATTGAATTGATAGCGTCTTCAATCACAGCAAAAACGAAAGTAAGAGGGATAATTGAAATATTGTCAGCATCGTCTGAATTTTCAAATTTGCCCATAAGGCAAGGAGAAGAAAAAGCGCTTCGCATCCTAGCAAACAAGCTTACTTACCCTCTTCCAAAATCTGCACAATACAATGACCCTAATACAAAGGCTTTGGTCTTACTGCAAACCCATTTCAGCCGGACACCTTTATCGTCAGATTTACGTTCCGATCAACGAAAGCTGATTGGGCAAACAACTACCATTATCCAAGCGATTGTAGATGTAATAAGTAGCAACGGTTGGCTCAAACCTGCTCTTGCTGCGATGGAATTGAGTCAAATGGCAGTGCAAGGCTTATGGAATCGAGACAATATTCTCCTGCAGGTAAGTTCGATACTCGCGAACTTGGATTGAACAACAGTAACTTTTTGATAACATTTTACATATTTTACTTTTACGAAGATTCCACACTTTACAAAAGATATAGTTGATCGGTGCAGTGCTCATCAAGGCGAAGAGCCAATTGAGTCGGTCTTTGATATTCTATCTCTCGACGATGACGTAAGAAATGACCTGCTTCAATTATCGGACGTAAAGATGGCAGACGTGGCCGTGTTTTGCAATAATTATCCAAATATCGAGGTTTCCTTTAATATTACTGATGCCGATGACGTTACTGCAGGGAACCCGGTACAGATCACTGTCAAGCTAGAACGTGAGTTAGACGAAGATGAAGATCTGAACCTAACAGAACTAGGCAAAGTTTCGGCTCCGCTCTTTCCAAAGGAAAAGAAAGAGAGCTGGTGGGTTGTAATTGGGGACGCAAAACGTAATTCTCTTCTCTCTTTGAAACGAGTATCGTTACAACAAGTTCAAAACATAAAGCTTGAATTCATGGCTCCTGAGGAGGCTGGGGACTATGAGTTAACTCTATATTGTATGAGCGATAGTTATCTTGGTTGTGATCAAGAATACTCTGTGGACTTAAATGTGGCTGTAGCGGATGATAGTAGCGACGAAAGTAGCAATGAGGAATAAATTTATTGTTTTTAAAAAGTAATAAGTGCTTCATCTTTTTTTACTGTAATTGGTTTTTTCTTGTAATTGGACAAAATGAGCAGCGACTCGTGCACTCAATTCGTTATTCAATTTATTGAGTAAATTCACCAGCTGCATTATCTGCAAAACCTCTGCCTAACGGATGCTCAATGAAAAATAATAAAAAACGATATTAAGTAGATTATTGTTTGTTCAGTCAGAATCAGACTTTCATTCAAGAAGGGTGCAAACTAAGTGTTGACAAGACAGGGATATAAACTGTTAACTAGATAGCGCATCACTTGTGGCTAGACGGAACTTAATTTAATCACTCGTATTGACACGTACCTTTTGTCGGGAAAGTTGTGCTCTTACTAGACACTGTATGACTACTGCGGCTCGTGTGAATTTCTTGTCTTCTAATGTCGAGATTGACCTCATATTCTTTTTACTTCGTTGCTTATAGCTACGAAAGATAGTTTGTATGATTTGCGCAGCGCGGTTGAATCGGTATTCGTAGTTCTTACAATAGGGAGATGATGTAGTGAGCGTGAGGGGCTCTTCCTTTTGAATATCTGTATCAAATGAGGAACCATCCTTTTTTCTTGGACTACGACTAGGTTCGGCGACAAGAGTATTATCAGAATTTTGGGGGTTGAAAGGAAATCGTTCGTCGATACTAGGAGGGGTTATTGTTTCATATTCAATATCTTCTGACAGCGCCTCCACTGTGTGTATAGGACTATGCTTTTCAGCTATGATCCCATCACCAGCATTTGAGGTTTCCTCATCTTCAAAACAACAGATTTTCACATTTTTAGATGCTTTTTCTTTGAGATCAATTCTCATCCTTACTGTTCTAAACCATTGAAAGACTGCTGCAGCTGCTAACTTTTCTTTCTCTTTTTGCTTTACGCGACTAACTTTCAACGCGATAAATATTCGAATAGCACTTTGAATAGTATGAGCGCTCCGTGCAAAACTTAGCCGCGCTAAGAGCTTCCGCTCTTCTTTCATTTTAGAAAATATTCGATACTGACTTTGAATCGATTGGGCTGCTTTATTCCTGGCGAAACATATGTTTTCGATGTTAGTCTCTTCTATTGTTGGGTTTAACAATATCTTTTCTTCGTTGACAATTGCTTCGAGGATACTTGAAACTGGTCGTTTCGTACTTGCCCAACGAGATCGCAAAACTCTTTGAATCAGCTTAACTGAGTTTTCGTTTTTGCATCGTTCTTGTACAAGCCTTGTGCTTCGTAGCTGTTTGAGGAATGTCCGCGATCTTCTTCTACGTTCGGCACCGGCAATGAGAGTACTTGCTAAATCACGCTTCCGCAAAATAGCTCGGTGTAAGTATTCTGTTTTTGCTATCCATTTCCTCCAAGTTCGTTGTAACAAGAGTACAGCGCGATGTCGATCTAATAGCCACCTTCGATAACGAGTCCATACCCGAAGCACTATACTCAAAGCAATAGTTTTTCTTTGAAGAGCAGCAAACGAATCTTCAAAAAGTGAGTTCCAGAAGTTCTTAGAAAAATTATAAACAATAAGTCTCCGCCTTGAAGGAGCTACTTTCTTCAACTTGCAACCGTCCATTATGCTTGGTGTTATATTTTATTCATTGACTTATTTAAATTGCTGTAGAATTGCATCAGTCCTTACTAAGCGCTATGTTCAGGCTTCTTTCGAAAAATGTAGAGTGATACGCTTGAATATCATTTGCAACATCAACCTAACTGGAGGTATAATAACCATAAAAGAGCGAACGGGTTTAAATCTATATAATCTGGAGAATGAAAAATGAGCTAGGCATAAAATATGGAATAGAGTGCTACGGATATATTCTAAAATTATGAAGTTGTATCATCCGGTAGGTATACAAAAGTGCTTTCAACCAGTTCTGTACTCTTAACCTATCCTTGAACTACCGGTAGGTACAGTACAGTACTTGATACATCATAACAGACTTTTGAGCGCGTAGTTTAGTTTTCCGCTTAGGTAGATCCCAATGATTTAATGGCGGGTCAAATTTATCTGTTACTAGGTATTAAATACTGTCATGTGATCTCAACCCTAACTCAAGCATTCGAAACACATCAAACCTGAAATTTTATCGAACATCTTAGAGTTTTGACCAAAGCTTGGACCCGGATTTATTCTGACGACCAATTTTCCCTTTACACGCCTACCAATCAAATCATTGATTTCATTACGAATAGCTTCTATATCTTCGAATGGTATTTCTCTAGATACGTGAGGCTTCATTGATTTATTTTCAGCAAATTGCTTTAGCTGAATCAAATCAAATGATGAATATGGAAACTTTATCCAGAACAATTCTTCTCCTCTCCGAAATAAATTAAAACCAATTATCCGCTTAATCCCTGCGCGAACCCAATCAAAAAATGTTCCACCAATAGTAACATAAT
>Ga0115008_10005953_pt1 | contig 10060 bp, 7 predicted proteins | sample FraStrMetagenome_FD_87164 | JGI IMG/M metagenome (GOLD analysis project Ga0115008, IMG submission 87164) | Marine eukaryotic phytoplankton communities from Arctic Ocean - Fram Strait ARC3M Metagenome | ecosystem: Environmental > Aquatic > Marine > Oceanic | place: Fram Strait | collected 2012-06-18
CAGCCATCTTTCCCAAGATGGCTATGATGTAGCCAGGCAGCTCAGCCAAGAGGGCTCACCTCGAGGCGGGCGGTGTGGCTGCGGTAGTGCGTCTCCAGCCATGTCTACTTAAGGATGGCTGCCGTGTGTGTGTTGCAGCCATCGGGCTGAAGGATGTGGCTGCACTGCAGCTAGCTCAGCCATCCTTAGGTAAGATGGCTGTGAAGGAGCCAGCACAGCCATTCTGGGGTCACATTCCGAGGAGTGCTCGCAATCACAAATCCGGTCGTCATCCCGATGCGCGATGGGGGACTAAGCACTAGCCGTCTTCCACATGGATGATGGCATGGCGGTTCCCTCGGGGTCCCTGTGTTCCCTGGAGGTCCCTCTCCAGCTCGGCGCAGCTGGGCCCTGGTCCCTGGCTGCTGCTCCTTCCCTCGCCTCGCCCGCTGCGCGTTGCTATGGTTTCGAGCTAATTTACAAGTGAGAGAGTCTCTCCCCTTTCTCCCATTATGCATTAATTAAGAGAAAAGCACGCTGACGCACTCCTGACTCTGGGGGGAGGTGGGGGCTCTAGCGTCCACGCGGGGGGGAGATGGGGTCCCATGGCCCGCCGCAGGCGCCGATTTTTTGGGAATTTTTCTCTTTTTGCGCGATTTTTTACTTCTCTGTTTTCACTCTCTGGGAATTCGGCGTACTCGCGGCCATGCTGCACGCCATGCGACAGCCTGTCGGCGCTGCTGACCCGTGACCGTGCCCTGCTGCACAATTGATCACCTGCATAGCTCGCGCCTCGCGGCCTTAGTATCCAGCATTCAGTGACGACCTGATCGTGCGGCCAGTAGGAAGGTGTCCTTCCAGCGCATGCACGCTTCTGACGCAATTATGCGCGTCACTAAGAACTGCCTCAGATTGGCTGCTGGCACTCTCGAGGCTTTGCCTAAAAAAGCCGTACACAGCCTCGCGCGCATGGGCAGTCAAGAGGGATCATGCACCTTCTCAGGACAGCGCCAGTGCCTCTCTCTTGGACCGGCAAACGTGGTGGTCTCATGTCACCAATGTGAGACCAGTGCGGCATCGCGCCATCGACAGCTCTGAACTGCGCCTCACCATTGACCGGGAAGGCTGCCAAGTGGGCCAGCACAGGTCGCACATTGTGGCAGCAGTCAGCAGTGATGTCTGATAGCTAGAGCAGCAGCGTCAGGGTCGCAGGGTCGGATCGTGCGCAAGCCTCTCGCCCGGCCGGCCACGTGCAGACGTCGGCCGGTCTGCTGTCTGGACTGATCTGTCGGCGGTCAGTAGGACCGATCAGGTTAGAGTTATCTTATGGTTGGAGGGTCTATCTGTATCTACTCCTCGAGATCTCTCCAAACGTCTGCCCTCTGTAATGTTAGACCGGGTTAGATCGGGAAGTCGGTGCTAGTGGAGACTATAGTGGAGCCGCGCCCGCGGGGCCACGCGGCCCCGTTTCCGCACTGCGGCGCGGCGCGGCGGCGCGGCGCACGGTCCACGGTGCCTCCCGCGGGGGGCCCCGCCTCCCCCCAGAGTGCAGAGACACTCCTGAAAAGGTGTACAATGTTGTACGAGGAACGAGGCGCGTACACAACGACGCAGGACAAGCGGCAAGCGCAGCCGTTGCTGGTTGCTCTAGTAGACGCATATCTAGCCTGTGTCAGTCACCTCACAGGTGTCTCCCTCCATCCACAGCCTCCCCGCGCGTTACCCATCTCACAGTAGAGGTGTCCGTTTTTATTTATTTATGTACTCCCCGCGCGCGGGCTCTCGCGCTCATCATCAGGTGCCAAAGTATCTGTCGCCAAAGTCGCCCAGCCCGGGGACGATGTACTTTGACCCGTTGAGGACGGGGTCGATGGCACCGGTGACCACCCGCACCGCCGGGAAGGCGCTCGCCATCGCCTGCAGTCCCTCCTTGACGCAGAGGACGTTGACAAAGATTATGCTCTCCGGTGGCACGCCCGCCTCGGCGAGCAGCCTGCACGCGGCGACGGCGGAGCCGCCCGTCGCGAGCATCGGGTCGAGCAGCAGCACGGGCCGCGCCGCGATATCGGGCGGCAGCTTCGAGTACAGCAGCTGCGGCAGAGCCGTCTCCTCGTCGCGCTGGATCAGGATCTTTCCCACCGCGACCGAGGGCATCATCGCGCGCACCTCGCCGAGCATGCAGTCGGCGGCGCGGAGGATCGAGACCGCGCAGATGCGCTCCTCGTCGGGAAGCCTGCAGCCCGCGTATGGGCCACATGGCGTCTCGACCGTCACCTCCTCCGACGGCAGCAGCGCAAGCGCCTCCTCAATGAGAAGGCGCGTGAGGCGGTTCGACGCGGTGACAAACTGGTGGCGCGACGCTGCCTTATCGCGGATGGCCGTGTGGAGCGCGCGGGTGAGCTTCGTCTCGCGGAGCACGGTGACATTGGGCGTGTCGGCCATTTTTACGGCCCGTACGGGCAGCGGACTCCGACGCTGCGCTTCTAGGCCCGCACACCCTTCGGCCCCGGGTTTCTTGCCGTCGTTCCCAGCTGTGTGCAGGGGCCCACCCCGCACACAGCGGGTCCCCAAGGGTGAAGGCACACCGTACAAAAGAAACAGTTTCCGCAAAACCACTTGCTGTGGAGGCTGCTGTGACGGCTAGCACCACTCTTCTCCCCTAAAATCCCTGTGTGGTGGCGGCGTTCCGTCCTCCCATCCCTCCCTTGGCTTTTCTTTCTTTCTGGAGGCTGCTGTTGCAAAATTTAATTTTGAAACCGGAAAGCGCCCGCCTCCGGAAGGGCCGTCGCGGCGTGGGAACGCCGCGCCAGATCCCGTTTGTATATGTTCGGCGCCGCGGCCGCTGTCCTTGGCTTTGCCAGCGTCCGCGACGTAGTGGTGACGTACTCTGAGGCCCTGGCCTTTGCCGAGGCGCACAGGTGCGCCGGGCTGCACGACAGCCACACTTTTGCCCAAGACCTCCATCGCACCTTTCGTGCGCACCACCTTGGCGACGGGAGCCTGCAAGAGCACTCGCAGCGGGAACTTGAGCACCACTCTACGGCTGTCACGGCGGAGGAGCGCTCCCTGCTCTCTTCCTGCGTTAGCAACAGGGGCAGCCTCCGAAGCAAGCGGGGTCCCACTCACTTTGTGCCGGGCATTGAGCTCGAGGCGTCGGGCGGGAGCGCACAAGCGGTCAGCTCTGTTGCCACACATCACACCTACACCGTCACCGTCGGCGACAGCTGCTACTCCATCGCGCAAAGCCAATGCAGCGACGGCAGCCGCTGGCAGAGCGTGATTTGCGGCCAGAGTGAAAGCACCTGCACCAACCTCCAGGTTGGAGAACAGATCTCATACTCTTGCGCAGGGTGCGGTGGGGGCGGCGTCAGTCCCAGCGCCACGCCCAGAAGCGTGAGCGATGTGAAAATCACTTTCTACGCTTGGGACGACAACTGCGACAGTGGCTGGTCGCGAGGCTGCGGCAACGCAAACACGAAGTACAGCCGCACGGGCAGCCTGGCTGGTGGCACTGCCGGCGGCAATGGCACGTACTCCGACCCAATTACACTGGCCACTAACCCGAACTTCATCGCGCCTGGCACGCGCGTCTACATCCCGTTCTTCCGCAAGTACTTTGTCATGATGGACCGCTGCTCGGGGTGCATCGAGTCTCACGAGGACTGGGTCGACCTTTGGATGGGCGGCCTTCCTCTCAATGGCGTGAATGTGAACCAAGCGGCGTCCGACCACTGCGAGAATAGCCTCACTCCAGAGAACCAGCGGATCGTCCTCAACCCAGACGACGGCATGGCTGTCAGCACCAGCCCGTTCTTTGACTGCGCCGGACCAGCGTGCACTGCGAGCGCGTGCTGCACGACCTGTCTCTTCGCCGACAACAGATAGCTCATAGTACGGCTCTACGTAGAGATGAAGCCCCGCCGTCCTGATGCTTGAAGCCGCCGACCGGTGACGGCGGAGCTCTGGGGAGGGTGTGCTGCTTGCGGGTTGTCCTCACGACGGCGCCCTTGCGCGCACGGCGCCCCGCAGCGGCACTTCTTGACGAGACAACGAAAGAAATAGTAAGCGCTGCGCTGGTGCGGCATGGCCATCCCCGTGTCTTCTTACGACCCCCAGAAATCCTGAGGTGTCGCATAGTGCCTAGTAGTGTGCTCTCTCTCTCTCTCTCTCTCTCTCTCTCGGTGGCGCTGTATCATGCGGTGTGTTGTGTTTTCCTCGTGGGTGCGTGTCGCCCACGGTACGCACCAAGCATCCGGGGCGATACGAGACATGACTCTGACACTGACTCTCCGCGGGGAGACATGTGTGTCTGCTCTATTTCTACGTATTTATTTAGCTCTCAATGTGGCAAGGACGACGCGCTGAAAGTATCGTCCGAGGGGGACGGGCCCGCTCGGCGCGCTGCATGGCGTGTCGAGCAGGTCGTTGACGAGGGACTCGTGGTCGGCGAGCAGCGCCTGCTTGTGCTCGCCGGCGTAGATGCCAGCCGAGACGTGGGCGAGCAGCGCGACGTCGCAGCCGAGGCGCGCCATCGCGACGAGGCCAGCGTGCAGTGCGGCCTCGACGCCCGCCCGGAAAAGGGGGTAGTCTTCCGCGGCGAATCTGTTGTAAGTACGCCGGGTGGTGCTCCTGTCGCTCCGTCCCCACGCACCGCAATTCGGACCGGCGACGAATACGAGGGACGTGGGAAACGCCTCCGTCACGGCATAGCTCTTCTGCGCGGGCGGAGCGACGCGCTTGCTGCTGAGGAGAGCGTCCTCGACGACCCACGCGTCACCATAGAAGGAGGCGCTGCGCGCCCGAGTGTAATCCACATGCTGAATCGTGAACTTGTCAGTTCCGGCGGGGTTGCTCATCCCCCACTGGCCGGCGATGGTCTGCTGGTAGAGCATATTGGCCAGCGGGTGTGCGCCATCCGCGACTGCATCGGTGAGTGGTTGGCCGTCGGCATGGCACGTGGTGGCGAGCCAGTTGGAGATCACGTCCTCCTCCTGCGTCGAGTGGTTGGGATGCAGCGCACGCACGGTGCCGTCCTCGAAGCCGCATGCTCCGCCCGGACGGCCAGAGTTCCCCGCCACCATTGTAGCGATGCGAAATGGCCGGCCCGATTGCGCCAGCAGCTCGATGTGAAGATTACGGCCCACGTTGCTGATGCCGCCCGCGTCCACAATGACCTCGAAGCGAGCCGCTTGAGAGACGTGGGTCGGCGGGGGGATGGAGATCCTCACCGGGCGATTGTGGTACAAGTCGCTCTTGATATTGTGGTGGGCACAGCCATAGGGCAACCGCGTGGCGCTTCTTGGCACTGCACGTTGCGGGCACTGTTGAGGCGGCTGTTGAGGCCGTGGCGTCGGCTGTGCAACGAGGATGCGGCGCAAAATTAGTGGGAGTACGTGACTGAGATCGCCGAAGACACCCTTCATTGCCGCCGCTCTGAGCTCGGAGGCGGTGACTGTAGCTCTCTGAGGTCCAAACGCTGGGTTGCCAGCAATTTCTTCGGCCGTCACCGTACTGGAGGGCGCGTCTTCAATTAGCGCGTCGACGAGAGCGGAAAATTCTGATAGGTCGAGAGCACCGTCGCCGTTCGCATCAAATGTAGCGACCAGCTTTTGCCACGTCTCGTCCGAGAGCAGAACTGCGCTGTCATCCGCAGCCGCCGGCATCGAGACGAGCGTCTCTATGCTGGCCTCGCGCGCCTCCAGGATCGCGCTGTCATCCGCGGCCGCCATCGTCGCGATCGTTCGGCTTCGCGCGCGTGTGTGACTCGGCGTTCGACTCGGCGGGCGGGCGCTCTCGCGGCCCACTCGGCTCGCGGTATCTATTCGCGGACCCGCGGCAAGATATGACCATCGCCGCCACCGCCGGCTGTGCCCAGAGCGAGCGCTTCGGCTGGCCGCGCGAGCAGTGTGCACGGACGGTGTCGCTGGGCACGGCCACTCTCTCCCTCGCCAATCACGGCTGCCCGCGCCGACTGGTGCGTTGCCCTCCCCTCTCTCCTACTCTCTGAGTACGTTGAGAGAACCCCGTGCGTGCTCCCTGTGGCAGCGCGACGCCTTCAACTCGTCGTTTGGCTACGAAGCGCCGCCAACGGCGGCCATGCTCTGTCGCGCTGACGGCCAGCACTCGCTTCCGGGCCAAGGCGTTACAATCCAGGGCGAGTTCAACCGCTCGACGGCGCTTTCTGTCACGCGTAGTACCTGCCAGACGTTCGAGTTTGGTCGTGCCAAGGCAGGCAAGCAAGCAAGGCAGAGGCACGCGGGACCGGCGCTGATTGGTGCCGACGCCGACTTGGGCCATGTCCTGCACCGTGGCCCTGCGGGCCGCTTCAGCCTGATGAACATGGGAATGAATTACTCGGCGTGGGCGCACAACACCCACGGGCGGCGGCACGACGGCCTCTGGACGCCTTGCACGAACGTGGCCTTCATCATGTGCGCCCTGCGCGGCTGGCTTCCGGGGCAGGAGTCGCGCCGCACGTTCCACATAGCGACGCCTGGGCGCGAGCTGATGTCGCGCTGCCGACCCTGTGGTGAGTGCCTTCCGGGACTCCACTGGGACGAGTGCTTTATTGTGCGGGCCGAGTACTGCATGGTGGACTCGTTCTGCTCAAACGGCGCCGAGATATGGGGCTCCACCGGCAACTGGACGTGCGTGCCGCGCAGCAAACAACGCAAAGTGGGGGATCGTGATGCTGTGGGTGGTAAGTGATGTCGAGTGATAAACGTCTCAACACACATCAAAGTGGGGGGCCAATTCGCCGTTCCTTTTTCGACGCGAAAATCGGCATTTTACCAATCCCGACCACCTCCCGTCTGCGCCGACGCGGCTAGCCTGCAAAAGCCAAGGAATGCAAACCGTGAGCGGCCCTAGCGGGTCGCGATGCGTCGCACCGACCGCCATGCTTGCGACGCTGCTGGTGCTGCTGGCTGGTTTGTCTGCTGTCCCGCACATTGCGGGGAGGCAGGAGGCTAACGATTGGCCACCCAGTCTGATGTCCACGATGTCGGGATATTGGGAAAGCATCACCGCAAAGATGTCCCAGATGCAGAGCAATGCACGCGGGAACATTATCATGGACCAATTCGTCATGGAGGAGTTCGAGCCTCCCCCGGGCATGCCAAACGGGACAAAGTGCTCGTACATCATGCCGTGGATAGAGAATGCGCTAAACCAGGTGATCAAGGAAACGATCCTCAGCGTCACGGAGCATCCCGTACTCTCGAGCAAGGGTCCCGGCGCGCTGCCCATCGCAGCCTCTGTAAAGGTCGGAGTCCTGACCTTGGCGGTCTCCAACCTGACAATCATCAAGATGGACCTGGCACACATCAGGATGGGACAGTGCGTGAAGCCCGACATTGTGCAGGACATGGTCAACCACGGCATCGATAGCATTTTGCACCCGGTCTCTCACGGCCAAGAAGATGTCTCGAGCGCATGGGACATCATGTCAAAGCCTGGCCAATACGTTAGCGACTTCGCCACCGGCGTGAAGGGCTTCTTTGTCACGGGATTCGAGACGGGCATCTGGACGCAACAATTCACTAAGTACTCGCCTCAATGGCTGCCCGACGCGTACGTCGTCCGGATTGAGGAGGTCAACCTGACTGAGGGGCTTGTTGCGCACTACGATGGCGTCCCCGTCCCTTTCACCGGCGGCATGGGCGCCTTTGATGTCGGCGCCAGGTCTGACACACGTGGTTGGCTCGAGGTGACCGCCTTCTACTCACGGCCAGACATTCTGGGAGGGACGACAGGGAACGACAACGGAGAGGTGGTCGAGGGTGGCGGCACGAAGATCACAGCTTGCAAAGGCAACTTCAACCTCGGCCATACCGATCTGACATGGCCCATGGGCGTGCACGTCGACGACATGCCCATGCCTGTTGCGCTGGACCTCGGCCCGCTCATCTGCTGGGGACCGGCAGCGGCGCTTGGTCCGCTGAGTGGCTTGGTAGGCCTCGATTATGAGACGGAGACGAAGCTCAAAGCAGCAGAGGCCAGCGGCCAGTTTGTCGGTCTCGCGCCAATGCTGAATACCATCCTGCGCAAGAATCTTCCTGTACGCGCTTGCGGTCCAGCGCCGACGCCGCCCCCTACCACCCACTCCCAAACCCTCCCTGCCTGCAGGGGAGCGAATACGAGGGGTGGTACTTGGGAAAGTCCGTGTACGAGGGGGGGCAGAAACTCTCCACAAAGTTCCACGCCTGGGCCTACGGCAAGACGAAGCTTCAAGTGTGGCCACCCCCGCCACCCCCGCCACCCGAGGAGGGAGGCTGGTTCCTCGGGTGAGAGAGATCCCCGGGAAGTTTGACGCCCTGGGGCATCGGGAGAGCTGATATCACACTCAGACTGATCGCTCGCACACGTCTAGCTTTCGTACGTTTGTCTTTTTGTGTGCTGTGGGTGTGCGGTTGCCGATGTTTTCGTGTTTTTTTCCTCGCCCGACGACGCGGACATACAGCATACACTCTCACGACTCAGTCTGAAACGTCTCACGCGCTCGTCAGCCAACCGCACAAGTGGCACTGCTTTCGGCTGGCCTGGGAAGGGTCCGTGTCGATAAAGACCTGGGCGGCTCCAAACTCGCCAGCGAGGCGCGCCTGGCTGCTCAGCAACTTGGCGAGCAGCGCCGCTGCAGCGCGCTTCTCGTCGTGCCACACGACGAAGCGGACGGTCGTTCGGCTGTCGCCCTGCGGCGGCGCCGCCTCGACTGCGCGCTTGTCCGAGATTGTGAGGGCGCGAGGCCAGCCACGCGCGGCGGTCCGCCACCGCTCACGGAGCGGATCGTCGCTCTTGATCCCCATCTTGAGGGCGCCCACCTCGTCCGCGCCGCCCTCCGGCCGGGAGAGCAGCAGGGCGCCCTCCCACAGCTTGGTCATCCCGCCCGCCGGGCTGGCGGAGCGAGGGCTCTGGCTCGGCGGGCCTGCAGCCACCACCTGTGGCGTGGCGGGCGGCGGGCGGAGCGGCGGCGGCGGCGGCGGCGGCGGAGCAGCAGCTGCGGCGGCGGCAGCAGCAGGGTCGAGGGCAGGAGCTAGCAGCAGCAGGGGACCGTCGCTGGAAATTGCAACGGGAGCGGGCGCGCGTGGTGGTGCTGGCCGCGCGCAGGACGAGTGGAGAGCTGCGAGGTTCACGGCGGCGACGGGCGAGATGACTGACAGGGAGAGGCCGCTCGCGGCGAGGGCTTCCGGCACAGGCGCAAACGGGTGCGCTTCTGGATCGGTGCATGTCGGCAGCGGAAGAGGCACCGAGGCGGTCAGTAGCAGCACGTGCCGGCATTCGCGCGCCGCTGTCCACGGCACCGCACTCGCCACCAGCGTCAGCGCGCACAGAAGCTCGGGCGGGTCCAGCCCGCCGTGCAGCGGCACTGCGTCGAGCCAGCGGCGGAGCGTCGCCGGCGAGGTTGTGAAGGGAGAGATGGCGCCCCAGCCGGTGCTCTCGTCCCGCACCGTGAGGAGGGCCGCCTCGGTGCTCGTCCGGGCCTCGCCGAGCCAGCGCTCGAGGAGTGGCCAAACAGTGTCGTCGAGGAGCGAGCGCAGGTGCGGTGCCATGGCCTCGGTCGCGTCCAACACGAGGAGAATCTGGCGTCGCATAGCGTGACTGACGTACGTGTTGCCCGAGTCGCGTTCAGGGTGTTGTAGGCAGCGTCGCTATCCGGAGCCGGGCGCGCGAAAATATTTTTTTCGAGCGGCGAAAGCAAGCGAATAGCACGTTTAGCACCCCGGGTGACGAGTACCGGGGGACCAGCAGGAAGCATGGTGATTCCAAAAGCAAAACACATTGTCATGAACGTAACACAATGCTCAATGGTCAATGCCGGCGACGGCTGCTACAGCGCAGGGCGAAGGAGTCCAAGCAGACGAGATTCGGGAGCAGGCGGGGGGGGGCGCCCGCCGCACGCGGATCGGCGGCGGTGCGCGTGCAGCGCAATCTCGGAGATGCGCCGCGGCGCCACTGGAAAAAGGGCGCGCGCTGGCCTGAGGCCAGCGGGGGGGAGCCGCTACCGCGCGCCGTCGCGCGCTGCCCTGCCCTTCGGCGGCGGCATCCCCGGCGTCGGCCGCCCGGCCGCCCTCTGCGTGGCTGC
>Ga0115008_10005954_pt1 | contig 10058 bp, 5 predicted proteins | sample FraStrMetagenome_FD_87164 | JGI IMG/M metagenome (GOLD analysis project Ga0115008, IMG submission 87164) | Marine eukaryotic phytoplankton communities from Arctic Ocean - Fram Strait ARC3M Metagenome | ecosystem: Environmental > Aquatic > Marine > Oceanic | place: Fram Strait | collected 2012-06-18
ATGATTGACTTTGCGATACAGTGTAGATGAATTCTCGTGCAATAAAAATTGGAAATATTTTTTGTTAGTCTTCCTTGATCTCATATATTTCAAACCATATATATTTCCGAGGAGCCCCGTGATGTCATGAGATCAATGATTGTAATAATGATCCAAATAATCAAAGAAAGATTTTTGAGCGAGATGGAAAAATAAAGAAGATGTCCGGGATTTCCATCGTCTACTAGTCGTATCATAAAGATTAAAATTTTTATAGTAGCTTATTATATAAAATCAATTGATATAGAATGGTAACGCTTGGGTTTGCCGAGCTTTTATGTGAAAGTGAAAGATATCGTTTCAGTCGATGTTTTTTTCCATCGAAAGTTGGTGGCGCTCCAGTTTGGCTGATACCGACGGCGAAAGTTCCACGAGTTTGCAAATCGTGTAAAGCGAGCATGCGTTTTCTTCTCCAAATGTACAGCCCTGGCGATTCTATCGGTATGATAAAATGAAAAAAAGTAGCCAATTAGTCATGATTAAGACTCATTTCATCGGACTGTTTACATCTTCCTCTGTTCCTCAAAAAACGGATGCACGGAGCCACCACTCGTAGTTAGGCAACAGCTGTCCGTTACTAACGCTTTTTACCCTGAAGATCCACCAAGGAACTCGGGGATGAAACATTTCGGATTAACTCGCGAGATTTATTTACTAATTACGACTTATGTCACGAGAGTAGCATCTATTTAGCTCAAATAAGATGAGCTTCGTCTTATCATATTTCCATAAATACATCGCTATTTTTTATTTGATGATCAAATTTTGATCCCTGATCCAGCAGTTATGAAGATCCAAACGAGGCCATAGAATTTGAGAAAAACTTTCAAAGGCAGACAATGTGTGCAGTCTGTGGATATCCTGGAAAAAATAGATGTGCGAAATGCAGAAACACGTTCTACTGCTCAAAAGAATGTCAATTAGCACATTGGAAGAATGGGCATAAGAAGAGATGTAATTCACAAAAACCCGACACCGCGCCAAGCAATTTTCTATTTGATGAATATGACCTTGTATCGGAAGAATTTGATGATAAAGATATCCAGACACATAAAGAATTCGAGGAAGATGATGGTGATGAGATTATCGACTTTGACGCCGCACAAGCTGAAGCCGGTAATTTTATAAGTTGAACGTAAGCGGGTTGATTTTATTTCTATGAGTGTTTTATGTTTGATAAAAAACTAAAACATAGATGGAATCAAGCAGACCTTTCGAGACGACAACGAGCCGGAGCTAAGGGACGAACACAAAGACGATGCAGAAGAGCTAGTTCAGGTAAATATAAGTACTCTTATCGGAATTCTAAAACCTCTTTCGGTTTTTCTCCGCCTTTCACACTGATGATTTGGAAAAACTTTTTTCAGAGCCAAAAATCGTAAAAATTCTGCTTGTGCAGTTTTCTCCGGCTTGTCGAGACAAGTCGAATGCGCTAAAAAAATTCGAAAATTTCGAAAATCTTCATGTTTATACAGTCATTTTTGCAAAAATCGCTATTCGGTTCCCAAATCTGTTATAGCTTAGCTACAGCCATGTTAGATACATCAAACTGTTGCAAATTTAATGTAGATTTTTAGCGAAAAAATTCACTCGAAGTCGACTTCCGGTTTTTTTTTTCAACAAAAAATTTTTCGAAATTTTCGAAATTTTTTTAGCGCATTCGACCCGTCTCGGCAAGCCGGAGGAAACTGCACTAGCAGAATTTTTACAATTTTTGGCTCTGAAAAAGATTTTTTCAAATCATCACTAAAATATTCTTGCACACGCGTCTATCTAAGCATGCTCCAGTATGATTATTCTGGGATCAGAGAGGAGCAGCCCATCTATTCCGATTTTCGGGGCACCGATCGGCCCATCTTCAGGCATATAAGCGGGCCTCACTACGCATCGATATTAACACAAAACATAAAAATAAAAGATGAACATTGGTGCAGTTTTCATCGAAACTCAATCGTATAGAAATTTCAACATGCCATACGTCAGCTCGTTAGCTCGAGGTTCTGAAATAGTTCACGCAATGATGGAGACACTCAAGAGTACGACTGGCTGGCAACCCTGGAAAACCTTCAAGCTGCTTCATCATGGAGAAGCTATCGATCTCAATACTCCGTTAGTACTCTTCGCTTCTTCGACAATCATGGGCAGCTGGTTTTTGCATCTTTACGCAGTCGAAATCGAGAAGCCAACTCAAGTCAGCAGGACAGTGAGCGACATCCGAGTTCTAGCACGCAACATAAGCTCGTGCAGTGCGTCCTACCACGCGAATCTTTCTCCGTCTGCCAGGGAACGCCACAACCGACCTTTAAAGAAGCCAAACGCGCACATCACAGTTGAAGATCTGGCCAGGGATGTCTCGGAAGTCTCGACCGTGTTCGGCCAAACGCAAAACACGTTAAAAGACTTTGCGACGCGTCTGCGCGATCAGGCAACTGTCGGCGTCGAATTGATCAAACTGCGCGCCCAAGTACAAAATACCATGGATATGTTGCGATATGCCAGCAACATGCACAACTTACAGAGCAAACTTCTACCGCAGCCGGGGCTTAACGATATTGATGTCTCTTGAAAGATTCTGAACTTTCTCAAAGTTTTTTTTTTAGAATAAAATAATCGAAAATCAGAATGTTTTTTGGTTTTTTTTATTCATGCTGAAGTTCTGCAGCAGAACGGAAATGCAAGTTGATAAAAAATATGATTCATTATGATTTCAAACAACTCTACTTCCAGATAATTGCTTCCTGTCCCGTACAACTGGATAAAATGTACGTCTCAGTAACTGGCACGTGCCATGAACGACTTATCCGGAACCTGCGCTATTTAGCAGAACCGTTTCTGTCTAATTAAATTTGAACTAAAATAGTTTATTTAAAATAAGTTACAACAAAGTCTTTAATTTTTGTCATTATATCTCGCTACCCGCGAAATATATTTTTAGTTCATTGCAATTAAGTTTATTTTGAGCAAGAGGCTAAAAAGCGCTCGATTTGTGAGAATCAACGTTAATTTTCCGAACGAATTACGCCCTATTGCATTCCATGCAGTCAATCAAATCAGATTTGATATAATAAGTGACGTGTGCCCGTTTTTTTCGAAAATTTAGTTTGAACAGCGGAAGTGTAATATTAACGCAAAGTCTAATTGAATTCATAAGAAATTGAGTTGGACCTGTAAGACATTTCTAGGAACTAAGCGATGAGAAATTCCAGCGTTGGGTGAGCTACTTCAAGGAGGAACCGGAACAGGTCATCAGATATCGAAGAGGAGGACAGTACCTGACGCCGAAAGGATGGAAGAACTGCGACTTTGGCAAATGCGAGAACTGTTATTCAGGAATCATGGTTTTACATCAAATTTTGAATTTTTTAACAGTTTCCGGCTTGAATTTCGATCGCAAATTATTTTTCCGAAAATCTTATTTTTTAAAAAAATATGATTTGACGGTTTTCTGCTCTGAGTCAGAAAAAAATTCTCCCAGAGGAACATGCCTAATTTAGATTAGACTAATTTTTAGAACGTCACGCTGCTTGAAAATGAGGACACCTGTGCTTTCGTGCGTTGACTCACAAATACCCCCTGTGAAATACTGATTGATGCCCGATTCGAGTTAAAAGTGCACCAGACTTCCGTTCGAGTGAATCGACTGCCGCACGACAGGTGTCCTAACGCCAAGTCGATAGAACCCTAACGTTCAGCGCGGATGGCAATTATGTGCGAAAAGCAGCCAATTTTGTTGTCATCAAAATATTGTTATCGCTGATATTTCCCTCTTTGTTTTGGCCAACGTAAGAAAAAGTAAATTTCTAATGGAACGTTTACTAAACAAACATTTTAATAAGGAGAAAACACTTTTCTATTTGCAAATTGATCAAAAATGTAAAACTTTGTTAGAACGCGAATTCGAATTCCAATTGACGCCGTATTTATTCACTTTATGCCAAGGCAGAGCTTTGCAATCGTAATCGCAATTGTAAATCTAAATCTATTTATTTTCGCAGCTCTATTTTCGGCACAGCTCGAAAATTGTAGTTTTTATTTTAAATTACCGGCTAGACTCGTCAATTGACGCTCGAGCAGATTTTGCGTTAAATAACTCAATCATGAAATGTGCATATTACGCTCTTATTCATCGATATACTGGATTCAAACGTAAAAGAAAGATCTGTTTCTATGTAAAATTATTGCTGGTTGAACGTAGTTGCATTTTAGTTCTAAGAATTAAGTGAATCACTGGCATTTAAAAGGTTCTCATAAGAAAAACCACAAATGTCAGAAAAGCTTATATGACAAAACAAGCTGGCCGAGTCCATTTCATTTGTACCGGAGGTTCGTTTCTAAGAGAATATTGTACAGATAGCACCTGTTGCGGTGGGTCATAGCCGGGCTTTTGAAAGATTGACCTGGATATTGAAAAATGATTATTGTCGTCATCTTCTTGAGGTTTAAACCTTTAGTTTATGATCACGGAGATTTAAATTGAAAGAAGATAGGTTTAAACTCACTGGGCGGTTGAGAACTTTCTTGGATGTAATTTATGAGATGTGAAACTAGAACAAGATTAAATCCCCCGTTTTCAACTTAATCCTCAGGATATAAACTTGCAGATTGTGTAACCAGATGACGACAAAAATAAAGCCTCCAACATGCAGGTCAACCTCGCATAAGCTCCGTTGTGATCCGACACGAATGTACCTTGCAATTTTCCTGGAATATGAAAATAATAAAACATAACTTGCGATTCGAAAGCTCTAAAAAGTTGAAGAAGACATTGCAACTATCCTTGTTGCTGTATGCAAGAATGACTGTAAAACTAGTGTCGATGGATTTGTGCGCGAATATGCTGTTACAATATGTAACGAGAAATAGCGACGAGCGACTCTCTGACGAGCTTGAATCAATTCAGAATGGAAATCGCGATCCGCAATAGCTTTATACAGTCATTAGACGAGGTAGAACTTGCAGTAGAAAGGACCAAAAAGGGGCAAACTCAGCTAAGCTCGCGACTTGCTGATATTCAGGTTTGTTAGTTTTGGTTTAATACTCTGAACAAATACTTCTGGGAATCTGATTCTCTCTGTGTTGTCTAACACAGCTATTTTTTCTTGTTCGTTTAACTTGATAATATTATTCAAAATTGTTGTTCGCAAAAGAACAAGACCAATTAATGAGATATTGCTAACTACAACTTATTATTTTTTTGCATGAAGTGAAAAGTTTGTGACCTTCGTGTTGAAATGTCTCCAGCTGCCTAAATAGAGTATAATTGGGCACTTAAAACGGGATGAGCCTGGGCAGCGTGGATTTCTTATCACAAGACGTCAGAACTGAGACAATATCTTGTCACGAACGGAGTGCCCAAATGCACACCAGCGGCTGTCGTAAACCAGTCATTCGCATTGTAATAAGAAAATACAGGCTAGACTAATACACGGACACGAACTACGGTTATTGATGCAACGCGTGATGACGTTGATGAAATAATAGACGTGTTTTAAAGAGGCTAATTGTCCCTTACGACTTTTTTCGACGCATTTGAAACCTCGTGTGCGGATAATATTTTCTCAAGATCTGTTCTTCATCCAAAATCAACCACTATCAACTTGTGATTTAAATTGCAAGCCAACCGTCTTTAAGAAAAAGAGACGCCTTTAGAAACGCGTTGTTTATAAATATCAACCACAGCTTTGCTTGGCCCGTCGGAGACCAAACGACAACTTTTTTCGTTTCTTCCAGACATGAACCTTGGGATGCAAATGTCAAGGGTACAAATTGGGTTCCCGCGGAGCACTTCAGACATGAATTAACTCCCCTTTTTAAAGATCTCATCAGGGCCACGAATTCGAAAATAAATTAGGCAACTGAGTGTTCATCGCGTGTTTGGAAAATCTCCAAATATTTTCGGCAAGCTTTGAGTTCGAAGAATTTAGAGCTTGCTTTGGCACCAATAAGACATCTTTGTTGATATGTTTGGAAGTCCCTGGTTCATCTTGTTAAATCAAATGTGAAATCGAGATTTCGGAGGCAACGAATTTTTCAACTTTGTCGCAATAAAAAATCAAGTAGATATCGTAATTGTGAAAAAGAAGTCCCTTTGATAGCTTATCGACTCTAATTGAACATGAAAGGTCTTGAACGATAAAATTCGCCGTCCATACGTCTTTCCAAAAAGCCTTAATTTCCATATTTGCAGGAAAACATTCTCTGTTGCATATCAGCGCTGATTGTGATTTTAAAATGCCTGCAAAACGTGGGGATGAGAAGGTCTTTTGTTTGAACTGAAAGCAAGAAATTACTGCGTTTTCTCGCGAGAAATACTTTTTATAAAACTCTATTTTTGTTACTTAGTTGATTGTCAAAATATATTTAAAAATATTCAGAAACTTGTTCTGCCTGAAAATATTATACGTAATACTATCTTGGTATTAGTGTTATAATTTGATCAAGTCGGTTTTAGAAGCACTTTTTTTACACCTAAACAAGTTTGAAAATCGCGCGAAATCAAAGTTGGATTGATCCCGTAGCTTGCTAATGCGCATACCGAGAAGTTCTAATGTAATTTTCAAAGTGAAATGTTTACGATTATAATGCTAGAATTAAAGCAAGCAGATGGTAAAATGAAAAGAAGCTTAGAACCGGCCCGGGCAAGCTCATCAGCAGAATCATCAGAATTCTGGATTCGTGCTTGAGCAGATTTTTAGAAATCCTTATGAAGCAGATTTCGTGATCAAAAAAACAAGGCTCCTTCCGTTGAGCTTTAGAATGCTGCCGCCTAAATTGATCTACTAAGTGTCATCTGATTATTTTTGCTCAAAACGCTCATGAGCAAATTAGGAGGGCTCGCAAAGCCAACAAAGTGGAGATTTGTTTTTGAAAATAATGTATTTGATCTTTCTTAGTCGTCAAAGAAAGAAATCTAAGTCGCTAAGTAGTGATTTGAGAAGATAATATACCATTTTTGAACGTGTAAAGCTAATCCACAGAGTAAATATTATAAATGCGTCCAGTGATATCGTATCTGCGCTAAGTAAGCTTGGCTTTAGTCACTCACCGAAAAGGTGTAACTTTCGAGATGGTGATTACAGCTCACTGAAACGTGAAAAATCGACCGGGTTCCTGTTCAAAATTAGGTTTTCACTTCGACGAAATGGAAGGATTTAATCCCTCTGCTTCGACGCGCGGCAGGAAATCAGATTCAAATTTGATCTTGACTTTTTGATAGGCAGAGTTTTAGAAGCACTCGCCCTTCTTATGAAATTATAATTATTTTTATCATGGTCCTTACTGTCAATTTCTTGCATATCAACGTGCAGATAGCGCTCATACTGATACTGGGCTAACCTGTTTTTGCTGAATTGTGAGAGCTAAATTTTCAATAAGATTGGATAACTTCAAGTGGCAGATCCATCTTACGGAACTAGGCTCTTGGCAATCTGTAAAAACCGCATTTATTTTGCGTTATCTTAAAGCTTGCGCTTCGGATACACTTCTTGCCACAACTCCTTGACCAGGATGGTCGAAGCGATATCGTTCGCTGATCTTTCGTCTCTGCGAATTTCTCTTCAGCGAAGATGAGTAAGAAATGCGCTAGAAGCGAAGCGAGGTATGCTATACGGAAAGATAATAGAAACGGAGAATTTGAGGCCCGCCCGATAAAGCGTATAAGTGGATTCGCGATATCAAACTTTAGCTTTTGAGAAATGACAGCTCTTCGCTTAAAATTTATTTTGTTCAATAATTGGCCATCAAGCCGTTTCCGGCGATTTATTTGAATCTGTCAGCAGTTCGTCAGAATTTTTAGAAAATCAAACGCTTCTCTATGTGAACAAATATCAAGCTTCCTCCGTAAAAGCAATCACGTCTTGTTCTATACCTGCCGTTTTATCCCCGGCGGATGCCTTTAGTAGACGCATACATCATTATCCTCTGCAACGAGGGGATTATTTGCCAACTCAATTTGAAATTGTGCGCTACTCTACATGACTTCAGAAAATCGCGACGCTCTTGTGGCAGCCTCAGCGAGCTTAATTGACCGCATGTTGTTTATTATAACAGATGACCTTGTCCCCTCGATTTTGAGCCTCACCGGTTTGGCATCAACATTCTCCCCGTTGCATCAATTAATCGCTCTCTGATGGATGGCAATTTTTAGAAACATACAGAGCTCTTTATACTAATTAAACCAGAGTTAAAGCGATTATTTTATGTCAATCTAATGTTTTAAAGATAAATTTATAGTCTCTTTAAGTAAGTGTCGGCATGATATAACGTTTTTATGAATTTGTGATAACCTAGCGCAAGAAGCGCTTTATCATCTCTAAAGCTGAGGGTTTGTTTTGCAATTAAGCGCGTTATGGGGTCGGAATCTGGCGACGTCAAAATGGCGTCAGTATCTCCCCTAGTCGGGTTTTCTTATCACCGCACAGCGAGAAAATTTGGTAATGCCGTATTTTTATTTAAGTCCTCCATAAACCCACGAATCTCCACAATATCTCTGACGAAAAAATCCGCAGTAAGGTCGAAATAGATATCATGATTCGGTATGTTTCTACATTCCGAAATCCTTTATTTCCTGCCCTCGTAAATCCGTCCATATTGACCCGATCATATGCTTGATCAGTGACGATTGCTAATTACTAAATTGGTCAGGTTGTTATAATTGATGTATGTAAATGTAAACGCATTAAAAGCTATTATAAAAGTTACGCGTTTCAATTTTGACATTGGTTGTAACGCTAAACAAAGGAAGCAAGTAATGAGTCTTGTTCCGAAAAAACGGAGAGTTGCGTTAACGCGAATCAAGCCGCTTTACAAGTAAATCGTTTGGGATAACACGAGTGACTAAACGATTACAGTGAGAGAAGTTGTGAACTGGGCCGCATGCAAATGGCGAACCGCATCGCGCGCCGACGCTCTTCACCGAACCTTCTACACAAGTGCCGCGCTAGTTCGGTAACTGAGCTGCGCACTAAGCGCGAGCGCTCGCTCTCAGCTGAATGCTTTGAAATGCTAATCTTGTGGCAAAAAATGTTCAATAAGCTCTTACTTGCGAAATTTTACTTGCTGCAACCACTCACCGTATAAACACCTTCCCCAGGTGGTTCTTTTACAAATTTGCTGTTTGTAAAGGGCATTTTCTCTTATTTAAAAAAGAGACAGGGTGTTTTTCCAACAGCTCATCTGATTTGCTTTCTTCGAGATCAAAACCGTCCTAGCCGCCGTCAGCGCGGAACCGTATTCACCGCAAAGCTCAGAACTTCCGGCAACTCGGCCGGCTTAAATAAGCTGGTTTAATTCAATTGAACGTTGCCTTTTTGAATGCACTAATTGAATAAACGTTTTACTTTTATTATATAGCTTTAAAGAAAATCTTCAAATGATGAACTATTAAGAGTTTATCTTACAAGAAAGTTTTTCCTTGAAAGCGAAGAAGACTCGAGCATGGCTCTTGCATGTTTGTGCAATTGATAAAAGCGAATTCCAAATCATCATCCGAGATTGCCGTCATCATTCCATGTGTTTGCATGTCGCCTCGGCAGATATGACATGCACGTTGAATAACGTAATCATGTCATATTTCTGAAAGGATTGTCACCAGCCACTCACGGCAGATCCAATTTGAAGGATTGCCAAAAGAATTCTCGACAGGCTCTAATTTCAAGAGATGCCGTTAATTTTCTGTCATTTTGTAAAAAAAAGGCTTTTTTTACTTAACCCTTCGCGGGCCCAAAAAAACAACCCATCGCGGAACCCAAGGCGCGTGGAGCGCCTTTTTTCGCCGCGCATGACCAATATCTTCTTTGTTCTCTTGTTTTGAACATTAATTTTTAAGAGAAACGTTTTAGTTGGAACAGATGCTTATTAATAAAGAAGTAACAACATATTTGGACAAGCTGTTACTTTTTTTTCCCTTAGAAAATGTCGAAATTTCAAAAAAATCTTTTTTATTAAAATGAGTCAATCTGGATGTAGAATTTGATCAGTATTCTAACTTTTGTAAAATTATCAAAATCGGTTGAGAAATG
>Ga0115008_10005956_pt1 | contig 10057 bp, 10 predicted proteins | sample FraStrMetagenome_FD_87164 | JGI IMG/M metagenome (GOLD analysis project Ga0115008, IMG submission 87164) | Marine eukaryotic phytoplankton communities from Arctic Ocean - Fram Strait ARC3M Metagenome | ecosystem: Environmental > Aquatic > Marine > Oceanic | place: Fram Strait | collected...
ATTTCTCAAGTATACCGTAGTATGCAGGTCGTTTGAAAAAGTGAATCAATTCTAACTAAATAACGGATGAGCTCGTTTTGTATTCGACAATCGATGCCTACCAGATTGCAGTGTAGGTTCTTAGTAGAAAAAATTGTAATGTGTCATCAAGAACCGATATTCGATAAATTCATTCAGAAGCTAGAGTATCAGGAGAGCATATTAATTTTTAATTTTGAAGTTTACTGACAGTTAGCTCCTGTTAGACCGCCTGTAATTCGATAAGTGTCTAAGCACCTTACATGCTCTCAATGCTGAATTATACAGTATTTTACATACATGTACTGCACTTGAATATGTCAAAAATTATCGTGAAAATCATGTGCATGCCTTCATATATGCCGAGAAAATACCAAGATTAAATTAAGGAAGACTACCAGAACGAATGCTTTATTCAATTTCTTTGAACATTTACGGTAATATAGGGCAGGATAATTAAGTTCAGACTATCAGTTACAAGTATTGGTAACCGAATAATTACTTCTTTCTTCCTCCTCTTTCTTTCAGCGTGAGAAGGACAAGTGTTGACGAGCGAACATTGTAGAACGCGAGTGAATTTTGATCTTAAAATACAAAAGTACAGTAAGATTATTCCAAAGCCAGTTAATACCTTTGACAAAAGCGCCTTCAACTTGTAGTTTTTGCTTCTGTGGAGGCATTCCAGTCTCTTCTTCGATCTTTGCTTTGACCTCATTGAAAGTGCTTGTTAGAGGCATGGTGACGGAGATCAACTGCCCGCGACATTTCCAATCGTCCTTTTCAACCTTTGGAACAGAGATTTGGAAAACAACTCTTGTAGGCTCGGTCCTTAGGAAGTCTTCTTCTGGGATAAGATTGTCTTCTGGTCTAGCCTTTTTGACTGGAGGCCCACCCATATCTATACCCATCGTCGGCCTTCCTTGTGCAATGCCTCCTTGTGGTCGCATTCCCATGGTCACGCTTCCGCCTGGCGCCATTGGACGCATACCCATTTGCATACCGCTAAACAAAATTTAACCCTGATTCTTATATGAAAAGAGTACCCGTGCATGCCCATAACGGGTGGACGCATTCCCATTTGCATGCCTGGAGCACCTGGAACTCCAATACCGGCCATGCCCATACGAGGAATGGCGCCCATCGGAGTACGCTGCTGCATATGAATGACAGGCTGAGGTACAACGTGTCGAACAAGAGGGATAACTCTTGGCGCTGTGGGTGCTCCTGGTTGGGGAAAAGCAGGTTGAGTTCTTGGGCCTGGAGCTTCAAATTGATTATCTGAAAATTAATTAAAAAAAAGATTGAAAGTTATTTTTGCCTTGTAGATCTTCGGGAAGATGGCCACGATTAAGCTGATCGCGACGCTCTTGAGCACGCGCTTCATCGGACTGCTGTTGTTGGCTGATAGCCTGGTTCACAGTCTTCTTATGTCCATCCCAGCCGATTTCATCGACGCGTTTCTTCTCTTCGCCGACTTCGCGGCCAATTCCAGTTTCTTCCACACCAAAAATATCTGTTCGCTTCTTGGCAATTTTCGACAGAGAGCTCGCAACAGCTGCATCTTGCGCATAATAATCTTCCTCTTCTTTTTTCTTTCAAAATGTAATGAAATATACTTGACAGTTTAAGTACCTTGGCAATTTCTTTCTTACGCTGTTCGACCCAAGCAGGATCGAGCAAACCTATTCTCATATGCTCCGACATTTTCGAAGCTGGGATACGCTCGCCAGTGAGAGGCGAAATGAGGAATTCGACGTCTCCAGCTTGTGGTCGCTCGAAAGTCTTGGCTTTCGGGTTGTAGTTGGAGCGTACGACGATGTTGTCGTTAAGAACAGGAGGTGCCGATTCGATGGGTGCCATTGGTTTTGGAGCTGCAGGAATAATTTGCTCTTGAACCTATTAAAGAAATTAAACAAAAAAGATATTGAATAAAAATCTTTACCTCTTTGCCAAGGTCACGCTCAATAATTTGTGGTTTCTGTGGCATATGTTGCGCTTGCTCAGGCTGTGGCTCAGGCTCCCGACGCTGCGCTTGTTCAGCTTGCTCATCGTAGCCGGTCTGCTCGATACGAACCATTCTTGCCATTCGTACTCCAAGTTCCTCTCTAGTTACCGGCGTTGGAAGATCACTGCGCTCGTGGAGCGGGAAATCTACGGACTCAACAATGCAGAAATCATGCCAGTCGATTTCGGCATACGCAACTCTTTCCTAAATTATACCGCCATAAAAACAAGCTATTTTGGTGATCAAACCTTTTCTTGCTTCTCTTGTTCTTGCTTCCGAATGCGCTCTTGATATCTTCCCCACTCTGCTCTGTAGTTAACATCATCAAGAATGGCTTGTTGGTTCTTTACATCGCTTTTGAGCTTTGCTCTCATGTTTTTCGACGGGATCAGGACCTTGTTGTATTGTTCGACTAGCTTTGAGAAGTACTGGAACAAAGTGTGCTGCGGTCTCAAGAAATCGAATTGATAATTTTTCGCCTCTTTCTGCATAAGTTGTGTCAAGAAACTTCGCCCATTTCTTGCAACAAAAATTGCAGTAAGCTTGACAATATCCAAGTCCAAGGCGTTCATAGTTGGCGGATCATGGCAGAACTCAAACTCTTCCGGTGGAGTAGTTGGAATCATCAACTTTTGCTTGATTTCAGGAGCTGCTTCCACAACGGTCGTATTTTCATCCTGTTTAGTCAGAGTTGCGGTTCCGACCATAAAATCCCCCACTTTCTTGCGATAGTACAAGTTGTACGGGTTTTCTTCTTTCAGAAAATCGAACTAGGAATTCTTTATATTTTATTCATTTTTTTTGGACAGCAAACTTTTGGATTTGACGCTTCGTTCTGCTTTATTTTCTGTTCAAAATTTTCGCCATTTCTAGCAACGAAAGACGCGGTCTTTTCGACCATTGATCTTATTTCTGGTGGTGGCAAAATCAGCCCAACCGTCGGCTGATCATACGTTTCACCTGCATTGCCCGTCATAGCCACCATTTTCTGGCTACAACTTCTTCAAAGAAAACAATTAAGGAAATCTCACATAGTTTTCACGTTTAATGGCGTATAAATGATAACGGATATGATACTCAGAAACACCAACAGCCAGAATGTTCAACACAGATTTGTTTAGATTACGAAATATTTTTTAAGAAAAACTCGAAACCCAGCGAGCCGTCTTATGACTATGAACACTACTTTATTAGAATTTTATTGAATACGATAATGAATGCCATGCAGCAGTAATATGCTATGATCTTTGCAAGACAAAAAGCTTCATCAAATTGGGTAAGAGATAGTATGAGTTTAATATCGCCATTTAGTAAAATGAAGTTGCAGTCAAAAAAAAACAAGAGCGGCCAAATTTTAATGCAGAAAAAAGAAAGATCAATATTAAAGTCGAGTGATCGCTAGCGAACATTGTTAAATAGATTTAACACACTCGATGGTTCTCGTGTAGACCGCATCTTTGAGAAGACATTCCAGAAGCGCAGTGTCTCGTCTCCAGCTCCTGTGACGATGCACTCGCCATCGGGGCTAGTGGCGAGGTAGAGGACGCGGTAAGTATGGCCGGTAAGTTTCGCAACTTGCGTGAGTGAGGGATAACGCCAGATAAGTATTTGATTTTGCGAGTATCCGTGTGTAGACACAAGCTCGTTGGTATGTTTTGACCAGGCAAGATTGCAGACTTGAGAGCCAGTATCAACGCTAAAATACAATTATTCTCTGTTTTTAATCAAATGAATTTTACCTTTGTAAAGGAGTTTGCGTCAATGTGTTCCAAAATTTAATACATCTATCCGCAGTTCCTCCACCAGACGCAAGCAAACCATGCTGATGTGGAGACCACGCAATTGCCTTTACCGCAGCAATATGATCGGAATACGTCTGCATGGGGCTGGTAGCTCCATGCTTGTTCCAAACCAGAAGTTTATTGTCGTTTCCACCTGAAGCCAAGAATTGACCATCTGGAGACCATTTTAACCCGCAAATTTCCTGGCGATGGCCTTGCAGCTTTCGCTCGCTAGTGGATGGACATCGGATGTCGCGCTGTAGAATTGTTCGATCTCTGCTACCAGAGCTCAGCTGTTCACCGTTCCATGCAAGCGCACCAACTCTCATTTGATGGCCTTCGATGGTCTGAATCTTCTTCGTTGCTAAGGAAATAAATTAAGAGCGAAAACAAATGCTTGTTCATACCAACAGCATCCCAAATCTGTACATGCCCTTTCGCTGTGCCGACAGCAACATAGTTGCCCTTATCATTCCAAGCGACAGAATTCACATTATCGGCATCGGGTGCTAGATCACATAATCTTGTGACTTGGCTTGTGTGAGCGGACCAAAGATAGACACACGTCGATAAGCCGACTGAGAGGACATTTGTAGAAGACCAGTCAACAAGATTGAGGTAAAAATCGTCTTGCAAATCTGGCGCGTCGAGAACTTTGAATGGGCTTTTTGGAATTTTACGGACGGCCTTTCTCGGGCTTTTTAGCAGTCTCTCGGAATTGGACGAGATCGGAGATAAAGAAAATCTAAATGGATGGAATTCGCTGTTTTTGAAACGCGGATACTTACGAATTAGGTAAATCTTCGGGATTAAAATGTTTGCGCTTAAAACTCATAAGCGGAGGCGACTTTAAAACGGTTTCTTGCGTCAGCGTGGATGGCAGTCTTTCGATGTTGCCGTTGCCGACTTCGTTGCGCAACAACGATTGGTAAAGGATGTTTTCTCTGTTTGCTGCCTGGTCGTGCACATTGTCGTTTGACAGCTTAATATGTTGGGGTGTTTCCACGTCAGAGAAGTTGAGCCCTCTTTTTGCGCGCATTGGCATAAATCGGTCTCCGTAAACTTCTCGGGCGGGCGACTTCGACGGAGTTGAGTGAGGAGAGCGCAGAGAATGATGAACTGGTGATTTCTATTAAGAAATATTTAGTTCAAAAGTAAGATGAGCTTACTTACCATAGGCGACGCTCTGACTCTTTTCTCCGGAGTCTTTGGGGGCTTCTTTGGCGTTGTGGGAGTAACAAACTCAGGATCCATATCTAATTCCGTTTTCTGATGACCAACTCGTTAAATCTACGTATGAAGATTCAACTGCGCTTCGATAAACAAGCTGAAAATCGTTCGATTACTTAGTGAATACCGTTACTCTCATCCTGATGGAGAAGGTAAACAGTGAGAAAATTCTGTAAGTGTAAATGGGCGGTGTTTGTGAAGTGCAGGCAGGGTGATGAATAACTGAGGCACATAAGGAACTGATAAAGGGCAGTGCAACTATTAAGAAAAAATATAATCCGCCTACGAGATAATAAACTACCGCCGTGATTCCTCAACCGTTAGGAAATTACACAGCAGCAGCCGCTCTTTTTCTTGGAACTTTCGGAAGCATTGATTGAAGAAGCTGGCCGAGCGCTGCTCTCCAGCATGATAATTTCGCTGTTTCGCTCTTGAACATCGGCTGGAAAATTAATAAAAAAATCTGTTTTTGGACGCGTCACTTACATTGAAGACTTTTGAACCGTGCTCGCAACTCATGAACACATTTTCGGTTGTTTTTGAAAATAGTATCATTTCTTTGAAGCGCTAGAAAAACGAATATGCTGTGTTGCTTAAGTAAATTGCGATTACCTCCTTTTGCATTTTTGTCCAACACTTTTACATTTACTTTCGAAAGAGGCTTCTTTGCCTTTGGAGAATCAAGGACTGCTGGTATGTATTTTTCGACGTCAACGTAAGCGACTTCAGAAGATTTATCGGATCCTTCTTCATCCTGAAATAGCTTGTTATAATTCGTGTTTCTCTCTTTTGAATCTTACCTTCGCAAAATTTTTTTCTAAAAAGTGCTTTAAATCTAGCAAAACTTCAAAAAGCACTGAAGGCTCATGATCAAGTATTTTGTCGATTGTCCTCGTGTCCAAATTGAAGCCAGTTTTGATCCATAGTCTCTGAGACACGAACGCCCAATTGTCGATTTTGCTCACACGCTTGAGAGTTCGTGTCAAATTGTGCGTTTGCACGACTTTCGGACAATATTCCTGAAAAATTAAGTAGTAAGCGCGCGCTACGCAGCTTTTTGAATGATGCGCCAAATATTTATAAAGTCTGCTGCTAATGCTAGAGCCACTAACTTTGATCATAATGGCGACAATGTAGCCATCTTCTAAATCTCGATAATTTCGGAGCAAAAGAGGTTTTCTTAAGAGAGTTTTTAAAACTGTCGATTGATGAAAGAGACTAAATAGTTAATTAAAAACTCTTCCTGTCGACTCTGTGCTCAGATTTCATACAAGTTTTGTTAAATTTCCACAAAACTGGCTCGATCCAATCTCTGAGTTCCTCCGGAATCCTATAAATTCTTGTTGAATATTATTCAAGATCACAAAAAGAATGGTTTGCTTAATTCAGATTATTAGCTTACTTTTTTTGTTTTATCTTTTTCTTTGCAGGAACCATGATCTCCTCAAGTTCTGAATCCGAGCTCATTTTCTTCTTAAATATAATATATTTAGCTCGCTAATATGAAAAAATAAATATTTATAAAATAGAAAAACATTTTGAGATAATGGCATGGAATACTGGTGTGAATTATTCTGTACATCTTTCTTTTTTAAAGATTCTGTGGAAGCTCAACTTGCTTCTTGAGTTCTTGGATTCTCTTGTCTTTGAGCGCGAGCAGCTGTTCGAGGCGCGAAATTTTCAATTGAAGCACTTTTATGGTCTCGTGACTGGCTGAATTAGGGCTTCATTTTCGATTTCCGATTATCTTCAATTTCCATGGAATTTCTCTTTTTCCCGTTTCTTAGATAGTAGGGTGGGTTTAAAAGGATATCTTATAGAAGACAGTTATTCAAGAAATTATTCAAGCACTGAAGAAGGTCTAGTGACCGAAAACGTTCTGCTGATCATTACCAATTAACTCTTATAGAAAAACAAGTTATCATATGACGCTCTCCCGGTGGGGAGGCAATTATGTGTCAATTGTCCCTTCCAAAAAGGAGCGAACCAGTGTTGATTTGAAACAACTTGCAAAAAACATGTGACAACATTTCCTGCTATAAATCTTAAAAAAAACTATTCATAATAAATTATCAAAAGAAAAGAAATTTAAAAATTTTCTGAAGCCCTGATACCTAAAAGAGCTTGTTCTTTCTCTGCAAGAACCAGTTTCGTGTCTGTATCCAATAGTTGAAGATTCAATTCGCTCAATGGAACACCCGCTCGGAGAGTTAGTGAAAGATTGTCATTTGTGTTTGTTCCAGAGCTTCTGCCTCCAGACTTTTTATTGGAATGCATTTTACCGGGATTTTTTCGCCGTGTTTGTTGGGCAGGAACTCCTGTCGTTTTGTTTGCATTGTAGTTAGGGTTGTAATTACCCACTTCGTAGTAGTTCTAGTGGTAACTCGTGATACAAGATATTTTAAAACGCTGATGATCAGGTTTTCATTCATATAAAGATATGAAATGACAAAAATGTGTGAGTTTTGATTCTAGTTTCTAATGATGGTATTGTGCGGTATGATGAGTTGAAATCATGGAGGAGTACAATCTTGATTAGTAAAAAAATGGCACTCCATACCTGCGTTCCCTCATCGGCCACAGATCTGCCCTTGAGTTTATCTTCGATAACTCGGCGCAGTCCAAAGAGAAAAAGCTGTACATCTTTAAGTTCTGCTTTAATGATATTATCAAGGACATCTTGTGGGATTACGAAGCCAAATTTTGAGAGTACTTTTCGATTCAGAGTGTTCCAGTTCGTGAGTTTCTGCTGTCTTGAACTTGCGTTTTGGTAGTTGTGCAGCTCAACCATTCTCGGGAAATAGAACTAATCAAATGGATTGACTTTAATTTATTGGTTATTCAACAAAAATTACCCTTATTATTTCAGCTGCTAAAACACCATCTGAGAAATCGCGCGCCAGGCTTTTCTTTTCCCTTTGAGTATGAAATTGGGATAATTGAAAAGGGGTTAAGTTTACCTTGAAAGTGGAACAGTATCGATCCATTTGAGAAGGGACTTGATCGAGTCATCGTCCAACTCTGACATTCTATGACGCAAAAATCAAAACTGTGGTTATCGATTTCGATAAGATAGCGTTTTTCGTTCGGGTATCCTTCAAATAACAATCAGTGGCCATCTACTCTAGAACAATTTGCACAGTTGTTTACATGCTCAAACAAGTAGCTCTCCGTCGAGCTTTGGAACCGACTCGTACGTCCATTTTGGATAAACTCTCTTGTACAGTGTCATTAACACTGTGTCCATTGATGTCAGATGTTGATCTTGAAAAAAGTCGATGAGTTTAAACTTCCCGAAATATTATCTTACCGAATATTGCCTTAAAATGACCATGAGTTCCAACCGGCTCTTTAATATGTCCTCTCCGTCCATATTTCGATCTCAATTCAAGCGGCTTGAACCAGTGGATGTCCAACCTGTTAAAAAACAAGAAACGGCAGACGCAAGACTTTTTGTTGATTTTGAAAGGTGCTCCGGAAAGAACGATTCTCTTCAAATTGATTCGATCTGAAAAGAAAACTCATTATGTTTCTGGACATAGCATGATAGACTTACCTGGATCAGAGCTCAAGATAGAGCCCGTTGCAGCGAGCTTGAAATTCCCTGAACTATCCTTCGCAAAGGCAAGGACTCCTTGCGGGGGAAACATAATCTGAAGAATTATTGAAATTCCACAAGTTTATCAGAACTGCAACTTACAGGAGCGTAACAAGACATGACGATTCGCGTCTTATCAATTGGCAAGAATCGTTCCATTTTATGCTTGTTGCCATTTGTGTGCTGAGAAAAAATCGGCCGGGCTTTGAACCGCCTAAATCCACATGTGAAGTAAAGCTCAGACTTGTTCGCTATTTCGGCATCGAACCCATTTGCTCTTTTCATGACAAAATGCATCACCGACATCTTGTGTTCATTCGCCAGCAAGCCGAAGATTACAAGACTGTCCATATCTCCGATCGCGCGAAGAGCCGCTTTATTTTCTTCTCTTATTTTTAGCACGAGAGTGACCATCTGTCCGGCAGCGACCGTCTCGGCAATTTCGGGCACCCACTTTTTCGCTCTGATCTTGGCATGCGCCCAACGCTTGAATTTGAAAACACGCGCATAGTCAGCTGGGAGGTTCTCGTTTTTGTCCCACGGGGATGTTCTGAAGCTAGTCAGTCCTCTGTATTTTTGTAATCGTGTTCTTGCGTCTTGAGGAGTGTCTATCTCATCTGGAAAAGCTCGATCATCTTTTGCCTTTCTGTGTAACGACAGGAACTGCTGCTCTTGGTCGTAGTCATAATTTTTATCATATTTGGATCCGTCTTTGTCTTCTTCATCGTCTTCTTCTTCCTCTTTACTATCTACACCCATTCCAGAGTCCATCTCGGCAATCACTTTGTCTTCGTCCTCGAAGTATTCTCGGTCGTCGTCACCTTCCAAGTCTGGAATATCATCATCCATATTTTCATCTTCCTCTTCTAAAATAAAATTATTTCGCGATAATAAAAAGGAAAAAGTCATACCTATGATATCATCTTCATTTCCACTTTCAATATCATCATCCGGAATCCATGCAGCCTGGTAAGCGGAATATCCTTTTGGTACCTTTCTTTTGACAGTTTGTGATTGAGGATTTTCGGCATCTTTCAGTTCATCTTCTGTTGGAAAGGTCTGCTCAGCATCAAGCATGTCAACTTCGGCTTCAGGGTTTAAATTTGGAAGCTTATCTTCTTTCGATTTCTTAATTACTTCGCCATGTTTGTCCTCGACTTGTTTTATAAGGAAATCGCCAACTCCAGGGACATGAATCGGTAGATTGACGGAGAGCCCTCTACTCAGGTACCCAGATATCTTTAAATCGTCGCCATCAACTGCAATCTTTTCAGCAAGCATAAATGGGCGATTGATGTGTCCACGGGCAGTCTGACGTACTGTTGCGATCTGACGCAACAGTGATTTAGTCTGATCAATCGTATCAACTGGGAATGTCTTCATTTTATCGCAAGGAATGACGTTTAGGTCTTTGAATCGTTTTGA
>Ga0115008_10005957_pt1 | contig 10057 bp, 9 predicted proteins | sample FraStrMetagenome_FD_87164 | JGI IMG/M metagenome (GOLD analysis project Ga0115008, IMG submission 87164) | Marine eukaryotic phytoplankton communities from Arctic Ocean - Fram Strait ARC3M Metagenome | ecosystem: Environmental > Aquatic > Marine > Oceanic | place: Fram Strait | collected 2012-06-18
CAGCGGCGAGCAGTCCGGCGTGGCCTCTCGGGCCATAACACCGTGGACCCGGGACGGCCCTCCCATAGCAGCCCATAACATGTTATGGGCTGCTATGCCCAGAGATAACACCATAACAATAACTGCGCCTGGGGACAAGAGAGACTCTCTGCCCAGAGAGGGGGAAGCAACAGCCGCTCGCGCGCTCCCCGAGAGCAAGGGAGCGGCAGGCGGCAGCGCCGTCGCAGAACGAGGCAGAGGAGAGCGACGCGACAGAGGAAGAAGCGAGACAAGAGAGAGAACGACGAGAGTGGGACGACCGCGGGGTGGCATGAAGGTTGCAGGTTGCAGCAAGAATCGGCGAGAGACTGCGAAGAGAGATCGGAAGAGGCGGACGACCAAGGGTGGGCGACGGCTAGCGCATCACACCCCTCTCCTTAAAATCCCTGTGTGGTGGCGGCGGCGTGCCGTCCTCCCAGTCGCAGTCCCATCCCTCCCTTGGGTTTGTCTGACTATGTCTGTTTTTTCTTTCGCTTTCTTTCTTCCCTCGCACGACACTGGGCACGGGACTGGCGCGCACTGGCACTAACACAGGTACAGGTACACACCAGATAAAAAGATTTTTCCGACGATCTCTTGAGCACTTGAGCACTGTGGATAGGGTCGATTCCGCATGGAGCATGGTACGGGACCCCTCGGCAAGGTCTCGGTGTGTGAGTGAGCAAGCACAGAGGGGCACGAGCCACGGTGTACGGCCTCTGCCGCCTCTCGCACACGCACTCACACGCACATGAGCGACTCGCGCGTGTCCGCGCCGGTGGTCGGGTTCTTGCCAATCGCGTCCGCTCTGGCGCACAGCGCCTTTTGCGTCGGCAGCGGCATGACGGCCTCTGTGAAGTCGGCGCCCTTGATGGACTCGGCGTCGGCGATGGTCTTCGTCAGGTACGCAGACTCGAGCACCGCGCCGTCCATCAACGCGCCGGTCAGCCCAGCCTCCTCCAGCGATGCGCTTGAGAGGTCCGCGCCTGTTCACAGTGAGATGGTCCGTGGTGGACGGTGCGTGATTCGCAGCCTCCCTGGAGCGCTGGAGAGCCGCGCCGGAGAAATCCACCTCGGACATGTCCGCCTGAGGAGAGAGTGGCAAAATGGTTCGCGTCAGTATTGACGAGCCTGCACGGACAGAGAGGTTGAAGAATAGTCTGACAAGTGACTGGACACCACCGACGGTATGGGTGGACGCAAGCGGAAGTGGAGATAGCCACGCTGGAGCGACACGCAGCCTCTATCTTAGTCCGCCTTGAAGAAGGAGCAGCCGCGCAGCTTGGAGTCCTTAAAGGAGGCGCCTATGGTGTGCAGTGTACGATCGTTCTTTTTCTTGTTGGAAGGAGGCGCTTTCGCGACAGCAACAGTGGCAAGTGGCGAGGGAAGCGCTGCCGGGCATGAGCGGTGAGGAGCGAGGCGGCGGCGAGAACGTAAGCGGTGTCATCACGCAGCGACGGAGAGGAAGGACAGAGGACAGAGAGCGGCAGCCACGAGTGCAGTGAGGCGGACACCCTTCGCAAAAGTTCCACGGAACTCCTTCCCGTTGAGAGTCTGGCCGCCGAGGTCCTGTCCCGTGAGGTCGAAGCCAGAGTAGTCCTTTCCCCCGCCACTGACGGCCATCGCGGGGTCCGCCCACGCGATCAGCGCGGCAGCAGCACAGGCAGCAAGCGGAAGCCGCTGAAAAAGAGAGGAATCGGCGGCGCGGGGAGAGGCCGCGGCGGCGGCGGCGGCGGCGGTCGCGTGCACAGGAGCCACGCGCAAGCCTTGGGGTGGTGCAAACGACAGGCACAGCAGGAGGGAAGACATTCCAAATATATGCTCCAAGCAAGTAGCACTCACCGATAAAAAGAATTTTACAATTCGTTCACTACCTCTCGCCACATGAGAGAGAGCGCGCGCGCGAGAAAGGGAGCAAAGCGCAGCCTCAATGTAGACTGCTCACGATGCCGGGGACAACAGAGCCGGCGCAAGCGCGAGGGACACCGCAGCCACCACCGCCACTGCCATCACCGATGCCAGGTGCAGCGGAGCCACCCGCGCCCGCGCCCAGCGGAGCATGTCGAGGACATTGTAGTAGGCGACGACCCAGTCCACCTCGGGCGCGCGCGCCGCCGCACCCCCCGCCGCCTCCGCGGCGGCCGCGGCGGCCGCGACGGCCTCTGGGCCGAGGGTGGAGTGCGTGGAGAGGGTGGCGGCGACGTCGATCTCCTCGTCGCCCGTCGAGCGCACGATCGAGGAGACGCTTCGGCCGCGCGGGCCGGGCGCGATGGCGAGCGGCGAGGTGCGAATCGACTCGTACCTAGGGCGGGGCGTGTCCGCAGGCTCGAGCAGGGCTTCGATCGCGCGGCACGCGGGGCGGGGCCGAGGGGCCGAGCGCGGCAGTGGCGGAGCCAGAGCCAGGGCCGAGGCGGTGGCGGGGTGGAGGAGGGTGCTCACGTCTCGAGGAGCAGCCGCTCCGGCACGAACTGCAGGTATGGGGCCTCGCGGCAGTTGGTGAGAAACTGGGCGCGCGACATCTTGGTCTTGACGGCGGGGTTGTGCAGGTCGGTGTTGAGCACGATCGTGGCGTACACGAGCGAGTAGACGGTATGCCGCGCCTCTGGCAGCGGCAAGCCGCCGTCGAGGCCGACCGACGCCCAGGCGGATGGGTTGTCCCTCAGCCAGTGCATTGAAAACAGGCCGATCACGCGGTCGGCGCCAGAGCCAGCGTCGATGGGCAGGAACGGGAACTGGAGCAGAAGCCCGCGCAGCGCCGCTAGCGGACTTGGCGAGCCCGCCTGCGGGAAGGCGCGCAGCACGCGGTCGAGCGAGGCGCGAGGGTGCGAGTCGTGGCACACGAAGCTGGCGAGCCGGCGCCGCTCGTGGAGCGGTAGCCACAGCAGCAGCTTACGCGCGGGCGCCTCCCAAAAGAGCTCCGATTCGAAGAGCTCCGATTCAGCGAGGAGTGCGTGGTCGACGTGCACGCTGAGCGAAAAAGCACCGCCGCTGAACATGGTCTCGAAGCCGCGCCGGTAGGAGCAAGCCATCTCCTTGCGCACCGCCGTCTCGAGCCACGCGAGCGCCTCGCGCGGGCGGTCCGTCGCCTCCACGCCCCACCGCGACTGGAGGAAAAACTGCCAGCGAGGCTCGCAAAGCGGTTCGTGACAGCCTGCGCGCCAGCTCTTGCTGACCGCCGCCAAGCTAGTCGCCGTCGCCAGGTCGAGGCGGCTGAAGACGAGCGAGGGCTCGGGCAGGGAGTCGAGCGATGGCGACATGGACTGCTTGCGAGAGCAAAGCGGCGCTGCGGGCGGCCGGGCGGCTGTGGACATGTCCGATCCCAAAATAAAAAACCTCTGTTTTCTTTCTTTTCTTTTGGCTAGCGCATCTCACCCCTCTCCTTAAAATCCTGGTGGCGGCGTGCCGTCCTCCCATCCCTCCCTTGGGTTGTCTTTTCTTTCTGTCAGGAGAGAAAAGAAGAAGCGCGAACGATCCATCCAACTAGACCCCCTGTTAAGTGACTCGTTCGCTTACCACCCACTGTGATTTTGTGTGAGCTCTGTGTCTTCCTTCGCCAACAACATACCTACATCCATCCAACTAGAGGTGATCCCATCCTCGTTCCGGTGCGAATCGCCGCCACAATGGCAATGCGCAGGAGCTGCGTGCCACGCGCGACGGTGCTCGAGGCTCCGAGGAGCACGCGCTGGGAGAAGTATAGCGACCCGCAGTGCACCGCCGGCTGCGCCATCAAGTCTTGCTCGGGCAAGTGGCACCCGTGCTGCGTGACCAAGGCGGTTGAACCTCACACGTACGCGCCCAAATCTGCGGAATTCCCAAGCCTGGCATTCCGCCTGGAGTACTATTTTGGCGTGGATGACGACCGCGCCTGCCCGAGGTTTGGCAGGCTAAAGGCGAAGATGCGCTACGACCACGCCTTTCTGTACAGCTGTGGCTCGCCCATCACAGGGATCGCTTGCAAGGGCAGCCCTTGCCACCCGACATATGGCAACGACATCTTCCGTATGTGCGAGGCGTTCGGCCGTCCGGGTGCGACCTTCGCACTGACCCTGGGCGACCGGATGGTCGCCAACAGCGGCGTGATCGGCAAGTCGAGGGACGTCCGGACCGGCTGCGGCGCGATGCTCCCGCTCAACACGGGACGGCACTGGGCGCCGCTCGGCGCTGAACGCGAGCGGAAAGACGACGCGCACCTCATGTATTCGAGGTGGGTCTTCATGCGCAGCGCGCTGGGGCGGCGGAACCGGACCTGGGCGGACAGCTGGCTCGCCCGCTGGCTCAAGCCGAAGGTCCCATGGGCCTCCAAGCAGAAGGACATCGTGTGGCGCGGCACCACGACGGGCTGCTGCTGCAACGCGGAGACGTACCGGCCGCCGTCGGCGCCGTGCGTACGCAAGGACTTCGTGCAGGCGCTCGGTCGGCGGCACAATGTCAAGTTTATCGGGCCAGTCGTGCAGAAACGCCACGAGTGGGTCGCCGAGAACTGGACGTTTGGCGAGCGGCTGTCGGTGGGCAAGCAGCTGTCCTATCGGTACATTCTCAGCCTCGAGGGCAACGATGTGGCGACCGACCTGAAGTGGAAGCTCGCGCAGAACAGTGTCGTCGTGATGCCGCCGCCGACGCGCGAGTCGTGGCTCATGGAGGGCCTGCTGCTGCCGTGGGTGCACTACGTGCCGCTCTACAGGCCGGAGGACCTTGAGTCAACGCTCCGCTGGCTCGACAGCCACGAGTCGGCGTGCCTCCGGATCATCGCAAACGCGCGCGAGTGGATGCGCCGCGTGTTGCAGCCGGCGGACTTTACGCCGCTCTTGCAGGCGCTGCTCGTTTCCCCGCCAGACCTATCTATCGACGCCTCGTCCAGAGACTTTACTGATGAAAGTTGACGAAAGGTGAAAATTTGTCAGAAAAAGCTGAAACTGAGCTGAAACCTATACCTATACTCTAGGCCCGTTTGTGCTCTGCCAAGTGTCATCCATCCTTCTCACTTTTATTAAACGTGCCACCTCCCCCCAGGACGTCAGCTTCAGCTCCCTCTCCTCCTCTTCACCCCCCTCTCCACTCCCTCTCCGTCCCGAGTGGCAAAGACGTAAAATAGCCGCAGGGTCGGAGGCACCACCATGTGGTACCCCTCGACCTGCCCGCCCTCGAGCGGCTCGCAGATGACGCCTCCAAAGCCGTGGCGGCGCAGCAGCGCAACGACGCGGTCGAGGCGGCCGTTGATGTCGTGCACCTCTGCGACGACCTGCCTGATGGCAGCCCAGTGGCGCGCACTAATGCCGCGCAGCACGGCGAGCTCATCGCCCTCGCAGTCCACCTTGAGCAAGTCGACCCTCTCCACGCCGAGCTCCTCGAGCAGACTCGAGAGGGTGACAGCTCGCACCGCTGTCGCCGCCACCGTCGACGTCGCCGCCGCCGCCGCCGCCGTCGCTGCCGCTGCTGCCGCCGAGGGAGCTCCGCGCTTGACCGCCGCGTCCAAGCGAGCGCGCTGTGCGGCCCGCTCCCTCGGGTGGCAGGTCGACTCGGCGGGTGCATCACCAAAACAGTGGAGCTCGTGCTTCCCTGGCCGTTCGCGCAGCAGCGCCGGCACGCAGCGCACGTGGGCAGCGCGGAAGAGGTTCCGCTCGAGGAGTGGGAACGTGTGCGGAGACGGCTCCACCGCGAGAACGCGTGCGCGTGGGTTGATGGAGAGCGCGAGCAACGAGAAGAGGCCCAGATTGGCGCCGGCGTCCACGATGAGTGGCGAGCCGCGCTCGGGCACATGAACTCCGTGCTGGAGATACGACCGGCGAACAAAAATCTCCTCGTACAGGAACTCGGCCTCATCGAGAGTGCCCGGCAAGTACTCAAACGTCAACCCGGAACCGTCCTCGAGAAGCGTTGGCGGCATCAAGCGGTCTTCAGGCCGATACAGGCCATGTCTTGGCAGGTCCGGTTGCAGGTGATATTTAGCGCCACCCGGCGCCGAACCTCAAATTTCTTTGGCGAGGAACTGGTACTCAATTACTCGGAACCTTCTTCGGAATCTACAGTTCACTCGCTACGCTCGTTCACCGCCGGAGGGGCGCCTGCGTCCAAAAAATCCCGAGCCGCGCAGTTGCATTCACCAACGAGAGGATGGTCTTGTGCGACGCGCGGCGGCGCAGCACACCCATATCGGCCGCGGTGCGCGGATGCTGTGAGACCGCAGGCCCCATGAAAGCACGGCCGCCACCCCGCCCCTTCAGCCCTCTCAATACCCCGCACTGTACATGGCGCTACAACGCGACGAGCGGTTCGCCCAGAGCTGCCGCAGGGCAAGTATTTGCTGCGTCGCGACGAAGCGGTCCCGCTCGGCGCAGTACCCCGCCACTCCACACAACCGGCCGCGGCTCTTACTCTTGTTGGGGGCGTTATGACGCAGCGTCGCCGTTCCCTCCCTCGGGGCCAGCACAGCCCCTCTGCACCCGCCCTCGTGGTGAGAGAGCTGCTGGCGCAGGACAGCCGTCTTTGCACCGGGCGTGCCGCCGCCGCGGCACTGGCGAAAGAAGGAGCCCATGAGCGCGGGGTCCGAAGCGCAGCCGTCCGACGTCCAGGGGTTCACGCAGTTGGCACCGCCGTAGCCCTGGCGCTCGAGCAGGAACCGGTGCACCTAAGAACAGCGGCAACATTGGCCAAGACCCTTTCCTGCAGCAGCTATGGTGCCTAGGCCGGGCTGACTCGTAGGACGCGTCGGGCGTGCTCAGCGGTCAGTACGTACGCCTTCGAGTCGTAAAACTCTCGGCACCAGAGAAGCCGGGCACCGGCACTCAGTAGCCTCAACTCCGAGGAGTGACGCGCCCGCGCCTCCAGCCGCTCTACGGCGGGGACCAGGCCTGTGACATGCCACTGACGGCCGGCTCTTCCATTCCGGCGCTATTCCGACAGACTTTGCGTATCTGCAACTTGACCCAGCGTCGGCTTGAAGGCGCTGCATCGCAGGCCACCTCTCCGCGATTGCTTCTCCGTCATTTCGACGGCTAGATGCAGTTTGTTCGCGCCCGCCTGACGAAACGTCGTTGGGCACAGGGTGGCGGGTGCGGTGGCGGTGGCAGTGGCGAGTGCAGCGTGACAGGCGGTGAGAGTAGCGAGCGTGCCGTAAAGACGAGGCGTGCAGCGGCTGCCACCAGGGACGGGTAGCTCTCCACAGAGCCTGGGCTGCGGCCGTCCTCGAAGACGATGTCATCCTCAAGGACCGCGGCGAACCTGCCGTGCGTGAGCCGTGAGCAGCATCCTCGGGTGTCATACTGAATACCTGAGTGCTGAAGCACGCCTCGCCCTGCGAACACACTCGTGACAACCGGTGGCGAGGCAGCGGATGGCGGCGAGGTCTGAGGCGCGGTGGGTGGGCGCACTGTGCCTGAGTGCAAGTGCCATAGGGCAGGCAGGGCCAGGGGCAGCGAGCAGGCGCGGAGGCGGCGCGTGCGGCTCGCACGGAAAGCAGCAACAGCAACCTTGTGCGCCGCGTAGAGTCCACCGGGCAGCGGCGGGCCGCATGAGGAGTTGAGCTTAGGGGCAAGCGTGAAGAGCACCTCCTGCGTGGTTGCGTTGACGGCGTGGCTCTGTCCCTCCCCCTCCCAAGTGAGGTTGACGTCGGAGGGTTGAACTGGCGGAAGCTCGACGCGACACCAGCCGCGGCTGCGTGACATCCAGCCATCCAACTGCACTCGGCGAGCCTCGGTCGAGTACGAGGTGAAGACGGGCAACATCTCTCAACCATAGATCGGGGCTCGTGCGTCACTGGACGGCCGCCGGCGGGCGCAAGTTTGGTCCATTCTAATGCTGCCAGCGACCAAGGCGTTCCAGAGCTCGAGGTGCACGCTCGCCCGCGAGATTGAGCGCTCGCGATTTGCAGAGAGATGGCAGGCGCTGATGCCAGCAGCTCGCTTCCCGAGGCTGGGCCAGCACCGGACGCACCAGTATGTCGCCATCTCGCACACGTTGCGAGCCGCCTACATTTTCAACCCAAAGGCGGCACACCGGACGGTGATGCGCATCTTTCAAGAGGCGAGCAACACCAGTACAACGGCCTCTCTGCGCACAGGCAAGCTGGTCACGCGTACCCTTCCGCTTCGCGGCCATGAAATGGCCGATCCGGACTTTGCGAAGGTGGTGCCGCCTGGCTACGTCCTCTTCACCTTTGTGCGTGAGCCGATCTCAGACTTTGTCTCTGGATACACAGAGACGGTGCATCGAGTGCTAACCTCAAAAGGAAGCCGCAGCGTACACGCCGAAAACCTGTCGTTGGGCAAGGTGAGCTGTCTAGGGCGAGACGCCCACCAGAGCCGGTTTCAGGCATTTGTCGATGACGTGCGGAGTCGTCGCGCCATAGGCTACGATAGCTACCACATCTGGCCTCAGGCGGTCAAACTTGATGTCCTTCCAGCTGATGGCAGATCCATCGATTACATCGGCCGTGTCGAGACGCTCGCTCAGGACATGGAGAGGTTGTTGCGGCAGCTGGGCGTCCAAAGCCAACCTCCTTCGCTCCACACTTCCGTCCACGTGAGCCGTCTCACTAATGTGGACTCTTGCGGCCAGCGCATAACGGTGCCGCATGAAACTTTGACCTCGCTCTTGCCTGTAATCTGTGATCTCCTCATCTCAGACTGGGCGTGCCTGGGGTACCCAGAGCCGGCTGCTTGTTCACGGCCATGCAAGGCCGACACGGGCCCCTTCCTACCCGTGCCCTCAGTCCGCGTGTCCAGCTTGCGCGAGCTTGCGGAGCGTGCGGCGAGGTATCTGCAGGTTGAGCGCAAGCACACCGCGCAAGGTAGGCTCTCGACGCGAGCCGTCGAACTACTCAAAGGTTGCGGCCGCCTGACGGTTCCGTTCAACGGGGTCGAGTTCGAAGGGTTTGAGGCACATTTGGAGCAGGTCAACAAAGGCGTCTTGAGCTCCGATGCCTGGCGCCATCTTGTCGAGAGGGCAAAAGATCTGCATCCGGACGACAGGTCGCGCGTCGAAGGGTCCAGCAGTCTCGTCGGATACAAGCACCGAGTCCTCTTCTTTGACCCTATCGACTCGGCGGCGGTGTCGAATCTTCTGGGCGTGCCGGACTCGCCCGACTTAGTGTTGCGCACAAGCAGGTCGACAAACAGAGGAGCGGGCAATTTCTCATGCGCCAAGTACAGCTCCAATGTAATGCAGGCCTGGTTGACGTGGCTGCTCGGAGAGATCCGCCTGGGTCCAAGGTTGCTTGTGGTGTGGCCCGTGTCATCGGATTACAGCTTCGAACTCATTGCAGAGAGGTGGACGCCCCTGATTGACTTGCCGCCGCTTGCTGCTAACGATGCATCACGGTTAGCCAGCTCACTCTTCGATAAGTGCGTTTGGCTGGCGTGCAAGGGGGGACTCGTGCAGCGCGACCTCAAACCGAAAGATATGCTGGTGCGACGTAGTGGAGTTGGCGGGCAATGGGAAGCGGCCTTCACTGACTTTGAACGGGTCAAGGTCGACACCACCACAAGCTGCGGCTGCCGCCGAGCCGCTACACTCGTGCTATCCACCGTCCTGTTTGCCTGCGGCCCGCTTCGTCACACCCACGTCGCCACACACTTCACAGCTCTGGCCCTGAAGACCCTTCTCGACCCGCGCGGTGGAGTCCTCGCTTCCGCGGCGAGCAGCGACAGGATCAGCGTGGTCCCAGGGACTTGCAGGCTCTTCAGCCGAGCGGTCAATAGGACATTTGGCGACAACATGCGGACAAAGACTGTTCAGCAGGTGCTCCTTGTCGTCACGCGGGCGTGGGTGCTCGGGAAGCCATGTCCAGAGACCCACACGTTCGGCTCATGATTCATATGACTTACTTCCCATGTAGCATGTACCGTGAGACACCAAGCTACGTTTAAGAAACGAGACAGACAGCGACAGACAGACAGACGGGGAGAGAGAGAGAGAGAGGGGGGGGGGGGGGGGGGGGGAGCGCGGGGAAGTTTTTTTCGGCCCCGCGCGGAAGGCGTGGGTGGTCGCGTCCTTAGACCCGACCCGCGGGAGGGGCGCCCACGGGGGTGGCGGCGCGGGG
>Ga0115008_10005958_pt1 | contig 10057 bp, 9 predicted proteins | sample FraStrMetagenome_FD_87164 | JGI IMG/M metagenome (GOLD analysis project Ga0115008, IMG submission 87164) | Marine eukaryotic phytoplankton communities from Arctic Ocean - Fram Strait ARC3M Metagenome | ecosystem: Environmental > Aquatic > Marine > Oceanic | place: Fram Strait | collected 2012-06-18
CGTCCTCCCTGTTCGCCCGCGTGACAAGTGTGATGATATTTCGGAAGAGTTTCCTGAGGCCACCTTCTACCCCATCGAGAGCATAAATGGTTTCACAGACTGGCGTACTTTGCTCGTTGACCTCCGCAGCAAAGGCTACGAGTAAAAACAAGGGTCACGTTCACAATTAAGCCCCTACCTCCCGCAAAAGCTTAGAACCCAACGGGAAACTTTTTTGAGCTTGGCCCCTGTATATGGGGGTCTCAAAAAAACAGGCAAACAATTCCGTAAAATGTGTGCATTGAGCTGACTAGCTCACAACCTAACTCCACACCTTGCCTGTGTAGCGCCATAAGCGAGCCAAAGTGACTAAAATCTATAACTTTGGTGCAGTCAGTAGTTTAAAAATGAGTTTTCATGTATACGTCTCAGCCAACGGTTATTAAATTTGTTCGGGGATGGTTATGCATCAAAAAAAATCATTTTATTTTCGTTTACGCACCTTATTTTAACCATTGTAATGGCAGCATCGGCGTCTTCAACAACAGCTGGTGAGCTGAAGGTTGACGTTGTGGCGGTAGGTGTTGGTGAACAGGCTGAAAATGGAATGGAAATTAGCGTGCATTATGAAGGTCGACTGAACGATGGCACCGTGTTTGATAGTTCTCAACCACGCGGCGCACCCTTCAGCTTTGTCCTTGGCACTGGACAAATAATCAAAGGTTGGGAAACCGGGATTTTGGGAATGAGAGTAGGAGAAAAGCGAGTTCTGACTATTCCACCAGAACTGGCATATGGTGTAAAAGGAGCAGGGTCCGCGATACCGCCAAACGCGACCTTGGTGTTCGATGTTGAAATGGTAGCAATGGCCTGGCCTCCCAAATTGGAGGCTGCATCGAATGAAGACCTGGAAACAGCTTTGCAAAATGAAACTCTAGTGATTGACATCAGGCGCCCAGAAGAGTGGCGGGCCACAGGCATAATTGAAGGTGCAGAGTTAGTGACTGCCTTTACCAAATCTGGCCAGCTCCATCCGAAATTTCAACAAAAATTCTCATCTCTGGCCACTAATCTTAACACACCAATAATGCTTTATTGCAGAACCGGCAATCGCACCACCAGCCTAGGCAACGCCCTGATTAAGCAGCTGGGTTTCACAAACGTTGGCCATCTGGACGCAGGTATCGTGGGTTGGCAAAAAGACAATCGATCCACGGTTGCGTATCAACCTGAATAAGTAATATTTGGACATCTAAAGGCGGGTAGAAATATTATGATTTTATTGCTAGTTGGAATTCTCTTATGGAGCCTGTCACATGGGTTTAAACGTATAGCTCCAGCTCAACGAAAAGCCCTTGGGAACCGCGGCAAAATCTTAACAACTGCGAGCATTTTGCTCGGCCTAATTTTAATGATAATCGGCTACCAGCAGGCAGACTTGATTTTGATTTGGTCTCCACCGCAATTTTTAAGACATTTGAACAACTTTCTTATGCTTTTATCCGTTGCCAGTTTCGCTGCTGCGCACAGCAAAGGCAGAATACGAGGGTTGCTACGTCATCCTATGCTTACCTCAGTTAAAATTTGGGCAATTGCTCATCTGCTTGTGAACGGCGACCTAGCGTCGATTGTCTTGTTTGGCAGCATGTTACTCTGGGCAGTGTGGACGGTTGTACAGCTGAATCGAGCAGGGAATTGGCAACGCCCAGAGCCAGGCAACCCAAAAAGTGATTGGCTTTTTATCGTCATTACACTGGTTGTCTTCACGGTCATTTCTGGCATTCACGTTTGGCTTGGAGTGTCTCCGTTTGGATCCTATTCGTAAAAACCATAAAAAGATGCTGTCAGACGAATGAGAACACGCATCGGATTGCTGGTGCAGCCTGAATCTATGCGCTCAATAATTGGCACCACTCAGCGAGAACAGCAGCTCGGTTCAGCTTGAAACTAGTGCGTGAATAAAGATGCAGTTACCAAACAAAACAATCCCCCAATGAATCCACTAACCGAACACTAAAGGCCCGTGGTCCGAGACGCGGGGCCTTACAATAGTGGTGAGAGGTCCTTAGCCCTACAGATCAACTGTAGCGATTACGTACAGTAACCCTCTGCCGTTGGTCCCCGGACCGCGGCCCGAGCAAAACTATCTAATTCTGATTGGGCTCATGCAAAACTGACAGTAGGTCGACGATGCGTGCTCTATGGTCCGGGGCCGTGGTTCCCGGTCCACGGGCCTAGGCAAGATGGTTCGGTGGCCCCGGGCCTGGTTTGATGTATCAAAATGGAGAGTGTTTTGTCATTAGACGAGGTTGCAAAGTCGCCCTACCCGTCTCAAGCAAGTTTAATCTGACAGTGCCGTTGAGCGCACAATATCAGGTAATTTATCACATTACCCTAACGCCAAATGTGCAAACAACCGCGCGACAGCTTCGGCACCTGGGTCCACATGACCCTTTAGCTGCTCTGCATTGATGTAGGTCGCACGGCCGGCTTTGGCAGAGGTCAACGTCGCGGTATAATCTGCCCCTTTTCGGGCAGCGGCTGCGGCCTTTGGCATCCCATCCTTAAGTGCGGTTAGCGCAGGTAGCAAAGCATCCACCATTGTCCGGTCACCTGGGTTGGCACCACCAATCTGGCGCATACGGTCAAGGCCCATTTTCAACGCTTGGGTCATCGGTAGACCGGAAGACGACGCATCCCCCGAAGCAGCAAAGAAGATCGCCAAAAGCACACCGGACGATCCGCCCATGGTTTGGCTCAGCTCAAGGCCAATCGCACGGTACAACTGCGTGTGATCGGCCAGCGGCAGACGATCCATGGCATCAATTAAAGCGCGCGATGCACTCGCAAGGGTTGATCCTGTGTCACCATCGCCCGATTTCGCATCAAGCAGATTCAAGTCTTGTTCGGATGCAATCAGAACCTCGCAACATCCCGTCAGGAACGCTTGGGTCTTTGCGTGGGCCGATGCGGGTGCACGGATCGGGGACAACCCGTCAGGCAAAGGCAGGACGTTAGATTTTGTCACCCTGTGGCATCCGGGCCAGCCCGGGCAGTCAACGGGTTGGGTCAACAAAGCATCGTCACCGCTTGCCAGTTCCATCACGGATATGGAAAACCCGTGCATATCAATCGCCGTCATCATCGCATCAGGGCCAACCATCAATTCGGTGAGCGCCCCTAAAGGCGAAGCCACAAAAGCACTGGTCAAGATCGACATTTCCAAAACAGATGATCCGCCCAGATTATTGATCAATGCAACATGTGGCTTCGCTGACATGGTGGCGACCAGCTTTTCGCTCACCTTGGCGATGGCGTCTTTCGCACCACCTGCGGCAACTTGTTCAACGCCAGCCTCACCGTGGATACCAAGGCCCAGTTCGACCATGCCATCGGGAATGCGGTCTTCCTTGATTGCTCCGGGCACAGTGCACGTATCGAGAGACATGCCGATGCTGCGGCTGCTTGCAACAACGCGCATCGCCACTGCGGCGCAGTCTTCCAACGTGGCCCCGTTTTCGGCCATAGCCCCTGCGATCTTGTGCACAAACAACGTCCCCGCAAGACCACGCGCTTGTGGCAGCTCAGGCAAGGCGACATCATCATCAACAATGACCATGAATACGTTCAGGCCAAAAGCGCGGGCACGTTCAGCAGCCAGACCAAAATTTAACCGGTCTCCTGTGTAGTTTTTCACAATCAGCAAACAGCCCGCAGAGCCAGTGACCGCTAGGATGCCCGCCAAAACCGCATCCGCTGAAGGCGAGGCAAACACATCGCCACAGACAGCTGCGGCCAGCATGCCTTGGCCGACAAAACCTACATGGGCCGGTTCATGGCCCGACCCACCACCTGTCACCAGCGCGACCTTGGACTTGTCCCAATCGGTGCGCACGACCACACGGATATGGGGATACCCGTCAAGCCTTGTCAGCGTGCCGCCTGATGCGGCGATGGCCCCGTCAATGGCCTCTGTGACCATGTCCTCTTTTGCATTGATGAACTGTCTCATGGTCTATCTCCCTCAGGTCAAACGTGCGCCAGTGGCGTCAAAATAGAATGGATTATTAGGGCGAATTTTGACAATATCGCCTTCTTTCAAAGCGGTGTGTGCATCGGTCACAGTAATCAAATCATGTGCTTTGAACTTCAGATGCAGGCGGGTTTGGTCACCCAAATGTTCAACGCGTTGTACAAAGCTCTCTTCACCGTTTCCCTGCACAATCTGTTCGGGACGCAGGCCGATATGGGTTGCCATATCTGGTGCGCCACCAAAGACATCTGCGGGCAGTACGTTGATGCGTGGTTGGCCCAAACGGCTGGCTACGTAGATGCTGATAGGATTTTCATAAATGTCGCGCGGGTTGCCAAATTGGACCAAACGCCCGTTGTCCAGTACGCCTACATGGGTTGCCATTGTCATTGCTTCGATCTGGTCATGGGTCACATAAAGCATCGTCGCGCCGGAATCGGCCTGAATGCTCTTTAGCTCGATCCGCAAGTCCGAGCGCAGTTTGGCATCCAGCGAACTCAGCGGTTCATCCATCAGATAAACCGCTGGATCACGTACGAGCGCACGCCCGATTGATACGCGCTGCATCTCTCCACCAGAAAGGGCCGTCGCCTTATTGTCGAGTTTGTGACTAATCTGCAGGACCTCGGCCACGGCACCAACCTTGCGGTCAATCTCGGCCTGGGGGGTGCGCAAGATCGGGGATTTCAGCGGGAATTCAAGATTCTGGCGCACCGTCAAATGCGGGTAAAGTGAATATTGCTGAAACACCATTGCCACGTCACGCTGAGCGGGAGTCAGATCAGCCATATCGCGCCCGCCAATCGTCACGCCGCCTGTGTCAGGATTATCGAGCCCTGACACCATGCGCAACGTTGTCGTCTTACCTGCACCCGTTGGCCCGAGCAGCACGACGAACGCCCCATCAGGAACAGTCATCGTGACATCATCGAGCGCCACTTCAGTGCCATAGGATTTGGATACGTTTGTTAAGGTGACCTCAGCCATTGGACAACACTTCCACATTGGCTTGTGACAGAAATGCTTTGCCGGAAGCTGCATCAAACAAGGAGATCGTGCGAGGATCAAAGGTCAGGCCCGTGGTGTCCCCCACATCGATACGGTCCGAACTGGCAACCCGCGCTTTAAGCACGCCATTGGGCGTATCAAGCGTAATGATCTGCGTGGTGCCAAGATATTCGGTGGCCTTCACACGGCCTCTATATGCAGCACTGTCATCCAACCTCACATGTTCAGGGCGCACCCCAAAGGTCAAATCACCGTTTGCACCATCAATCGTTACAGGGACCGGCAAAGACACATTACTCAGCCGGACCGAATTAGCACCCACACCGACCATCCCATTGAAATTAAGGAAATTCATTGGGGGCGAACCGATGAACTCCGCCACAAACTTAGTCGCAGGCCAGTCATAGATATCTTGCGGCACACCGAACTGTTCGACCGATCCGTGGTTCATCACCACAATCTTGTCGCCCATCTGCATCGCCTCAAGCTGGTCATGGGTCACGTAAACCGTCGTGGCCCCCATCCGGTCATGCAAGGCGCGCAGCTCCTCTGACATATGCTCGCGGAACTCTGCATCCAATGCCCCCAACGGTTCGTCCATAAAGAACGCCTTCGGATCACGAACAATCGCACGGCCCAAGGCAACACGTTGGCGATCGCCACCTGACAAGCCGCCAACCGGCTTTTTCAGAATATCTGTTATACCAAGGATTTCAGCAATTTCCTGAACCTTCTTTTTCACCTGAGCCTTGGGCATACCTTGGGAAATCAATGGATAACTGATGTTTTTGCCCACATTCAGGTGCGGATACAAAGCAAACATCTGAAACACGAACGCGATGTCGCGTTGGCTGGCAGGTTTTTGGCCCACCTCTTCGCCATCGATGTAAATCTCGCCAGACGTTGGCAGCTCAAGCCCTGCCATCATACGCAAGGTGGTAGTTTTACCGCAGCCCGAGGGGCCAAGCAGCATGAAGAATTCTCCATCCTCAATCGTGAAAGTGGAAGATTTCACCGCATTGAACGATCCGAAATCCTTGCGCACATTTTCAATTCTGATCTGTGCCATGGGTTACTCCGGAAAATGGCTGACGATGATGAACATCACCGTGCCAACAAGGGTGACAATGAATGAATAAGTATAGAGACCGATCGCGAATGGCTGCATCAACATGACCACACCAACCGCAATCAAGGTGGATGCCAGCATTTCCCATGCACCGCGTCGGAACCGCACCAGACCGTCGAAAAAGTTCATCATTTGCGTACAGCTCCAAATGTGATCCCGCGCAACAGATGTTTGCGCAACATGATGGTGAAGACCATGACTGGCACCAAGAAAATCGTGGCCCCCGCCGCAACGGCAGGCCAATCCTTACCGCTGGTCCCGATGATGGTGGGTATGAACGGAGGTGCCGTCTGGGCTGTGCCAGATGTCAGCAGAACCGCGAACGCATATTCATTCCATGCAAAAATCAAACAAAATATGGCCGTCGATGCGATGCCAGTCGCCGCCTGTGGCAGCACCACTTTATAAAACGCTTGAAAGCGGGTGTAGCCGTCGATCAAAGCCGCTTCTTCGTATTCTATTGGGATCTCGTCGATGAAGCCTTTGAGTAGCCAAACCGATAGTGACAGGTTCACAGCCGTATAGAGCAGGATCATACCAAGATGCGTGTCGTTCAGGCCCAGATTGCGGAACATCAAAAAGATCGGAATTGCAACAGCAATCGGCGGCATCATCCGAGTAGACAGAATAAAGAATAACAGATCGTCCTTGAGCGGCACCTTAAAGCGACTGAACGCATAAGCCGCCATGGTGCCAAGGATCATACAGAGCGCAGTTGATCCAAACCCAATGATCACCGAATTCAAGAACCGCTCGCCATAGCGGGACGGGCCAGAGATGACTGTGCCACGTTCGCGGGTGATTTCTTCGTACCATGTCGTCGGTGGGCCCGCTTCTTCCAACATCTTCTCGGTTGCGCGGGTGCGGTCTGTGAACAGGTTTACATAGCCTTCCAATGTCGGTTCAAAAGCCACCACTGGAGGGTAAGAAATTGAATCTGATGGGGACTTGAAGCCAGTGGCTATAATCCACAAGAGCGGGATTAGGGTTATGACGGCATACCCGACAACCAAAGCACCTGCGACCCATTTAATGGCGCGGCTGGGGTCTGTGACTGAAAAGCTCATCTTTCTTTTACCTTATTGAGGGCTTTGACATAGATCGATGCAAGGCCGAAAACTGTAACGAACAAGATCACAGCATATGCAGACGAGTAACCTGTACGCCACTTTTCGAATGCCTCTCGCTTTAGGTCAATCGAGCTCAGGGTCGTCGTATTGCCAGGTCCACCGCCCGTCAGTTGGACCACCAAATCAAACATTTTAAAGTTCTCAATTCCACGAAACAACACCGCCAGCATCAAGAAAGGGAGCACCATCGGGATGGTGATTGTCCAGAATTGCCGCCACTTAGAGGCACGATCACACTCGGCAGCTTCATAGATGCTGTCCGGAATAGATCGCAGGCCCGCAAGGCATATCAGCATCACAAAAGGTGTCCACATCCATGTATCCGCAATCACAATTGCCCAAGGCGCCAAATGCACGTCGCCGATCATTGAAAAGTCAGCTGGATCACCACCAGTAAAAAAGGTAACCGCATAGTTGAACAAGCCGATTTGGGGCTGGTAGAGAAAGGTCCAAAAATTTCCGACTACAGCGGGCGACAACATCATCGGAAGCACGATGATCGTGGTCCACATATCATTGCCTTTGAATTTTTTGTTGATCAGATAGGCCAGCGTAAAGCCAATCAGAACTTGCAGTACGATGGTCCAGATCAGGAAATGCGCAGTCGCCTGCATTGTTGCCCAGATATCGGGGTCAGACAGAATGCGTTCATAGTTGCGGAAGCCAACCCATTCGACGTCGTTGTTAGGGCGGTTCACGCGAAAATTGGTAAAGCTCAGCCGTATTGTCCAGATCAGCGGAAAGATGTTCACCGCTAGCAACAAAAAAATCGTTGGAGCGACAAAAATCCACGCGATGGTGCGGTCCGAAAGGCCTTTTATGTGACGGGCTACACCATTTGGCGTCTTTACAGCGACCTTATCGATGGGAGACTCTGTCATGGGGCTGGTCCATTCCTGCGGGCTTGCACAACGTGCCGCCCATGAGGGTATTTTGGATGAAGTGTCCTCTGACTAATTAAAAAGCGCCAGAGGACGAAGTTTGGACGCGCAGAAACTATCAACGCATCCAACACATATTTTTACAGTTTGCCTTCGTCCTCAAAGACTTCTGTCCAGTCACGAACGAGACCGTCCAACGCTTCTTGCGATGTGCCTTCGCCAGCGATGACAAAGTTGTGCATGCGCTGTTGCATCGGAATCAGCAGGTCAGCGTAGGCTGGCTCGGCCCAGAAATCCTTAACGATCGCCATGCTATCAAGGAACGTCTGTGCGTAAGGCTGGCTTGTTGCGAAGCCGGGGTCTTCAACAACCGACTTCAGCGCTGAATATCCACCCAGTTCCCACCATTGTGCCTGAACCTGAGGCTGGGCGAACCACTGGATGTACTCCAATGCGGCGTCCTGCTTATCAGAGTATGAAACAACCGAAATACCTTGTCCGCCAAGCTGTGCGAACTGGCCTGCTGGACCTGCAGGGTTCGGAAAATAACCGGACTTGCCGCCACCAACATTTTCGTCAGCTTCAACGCCCGGCCAAATGAAGGCAAAGTTCATCTGCATCGCAACCTGACCTGACCGATAGGCATCGATGTTTTCGCCCATATACCAATTTGATGATCCCGGAGGCGTCGCAGTATCATAAAGTTCTTTATACAGATCAAGTCCTTTAGCAGCACCAGCGGAATTGACAAACCCTTCCAAGTCATAGGGTTTATCTGGGTTTTCATACTGAAAACCATAGTTGTAGAGGGCGTTCGTCACACCCATGGTTATACCTTCAGACCCACGCTCTGTGTAGATTGCGGCACCGTAAACTGTGGTGCCATCAATGTCGCGCCCTTGGAAAAACTGACCAATCTCTTTCAGCTCTTCAAGCGAAGCTGGAACACCCAACTCACGGCCGTATTTCTCCATGAATTCGGCTTGAAGCTCTGGACGCTCAAACCAATCTTTACGATAAGTCCAACCGACAACATCACCAAACGCAGGCAACGCATAGTAGTTTGGCGTGTTCTTTGGCCATTCTGCATACCCTGTCACAGTTGCAGGAATGAAATCGCCCATGTCGATGCTGTTAGCATCAAAAAAGTCATTCAATTTTACATAGTGGCCGTTTTCAGCACCACCACCGATCCACTGGCTGTCGCCAATCATCAAATCGCAAAGCTGACCACCAGAGTTAAGCTCATTGAGCATTCTGTCTGCAAAGCTGGTCCATGGCACAAACTCAAAGTTCATTGTGTGGCCGGACTGCGCCTCAAAATCCTTACTAAGCTCAATCAGCGCGTTTGCCGGATCCCAGGCTGCCCAGCACAGGGTCAATTCAGTTGCATGGCCACCAGCCGTTGCCGTTGTGGCTGCGCCACTGACCATCATCGCTCCTGCAGCGGCGGTCATCATCAGATTCATTTTCATTTGTATCTCCTCCCGAGAGTTTGACAGGCTCAGCCCCCTCGCCGCGCCACTATCGTGAAATCTTTGTTAATGATGCACGTGCATCAAAGCAAGATAATTATGAGACACGTGCATCATTTTGTGGTACGAAGACTGTAGACAAGACCTCGGACAGTTTCATTTCAAATCAGAAACTGTCTGATAATATTAGGGAATAAATTGGAAATGGCAAAAAAAAAGCTGATGTTGAGACCCACAACCAAAGACCTTGCCCAAGTCGCCGGCGTCAGCCGTGCAACCGTAGATCGGGTGTTGAACGGGCGCGAAGGGGTGCAGAAAAAGACCATTGAGCGCGTCAATCAGGCGATTGGTGAACTGGGATTCGTCCGCAATCTGCAGGCTGCGAATCTGGCGAAATCGCAAAACTACCGCTTTATCTTTGC
>Ga0115008_10005959_pt1 | contig 10056 bp, 3 predicted proteins | sample FraStrMetagenome_FD_87164 | JGI IMG/M metagenome (GOLD analysis project Ga0115008, IMG submission 87164) | Marine eukaryotic phytoplankton communities from Arctic Ocean - Fram Strait ARC3M Metagenome | ecosystem: Environmental > Aquatic > Marine > Oceanic | place: Fram Strait | collected 2012-06-18
GGCCAAGTCTGAATACGAATGCGTCAGGTAAACGCGCGGTGATTGGCCGCGCTCAGCTCAGTGATGACGCATTACACGCTCAGGAATTTTATAGAGAAAGAAATAGCGTTATCTGATGATTTTAGCTTGATATTTTCTTAAATATAAATGTAGTTAAAATCCTCAAAGCCTTTTCTTCGATTCGAACGATTTTTGTATAAAGAATTCTTTTGCTAATACAGTTGAATCTGTAGTTATGTTCTAAGATAATTTTTTCAGATAAAAATGCCGAAAAATAGAGGCTACGTTTTAAAGCGGCAGGGGTACGTTTGTCCAAATGTTCGTCTGATCTCATCTGATGAAATTCTAGCGCTCCTGCTGAACTAGAATTCAACCCTCCGCTTGTCATGTGGGATTTTGGACAGTGTGATCCAAAAAGATGTACCGGCAGAAAACTAGAAAGATTTAGAAAGCTGAAAATCATCCGACAACAGCAAAAATGCCACGGCATCTCGTTGACTCCAATCGGCACTGAAGTATGCTTTCCCAAATCCGACATTTTAAGATTTCACAATTCTAGTTTATTTCAAAAAAGGACGCCGAAATTGTCTCGTCAAAGGGACTCGGAGTTGTCGACTGTAGCTGGGCGAAGTTGGAAGAAACGCCGCTCAAGAAATTAAAAAGTGGCGGAAATCGACTATTGCCAATGCTGATCGCTGGAAATCCTGTAAATTACGGAAAGCCAAATAGACTCACTTGCGTAGAAGCCTTCTCCGGGGCACTGTACATCTGCGGACTTGAAGAAGAAGCAGCAGAAGTAATGGAAGGCTTCAAATGGGGCCACAACTTCTTAGAAATGAACCAAGAAGCACTTGATCGTTATCAGGAAGCTGAAAATTCCGAGGAAATCAGACAAATAGAAGAGGAAATAAAGAAAGAAATGAATGAAGCGCCTGTTGATAATGGACAAGGAAATCGTGACATGCCGCCATCAGAAAGCGAAGAGGAAGAAAGTGAAGAAGAAGATGATCTGCCGTCTAATCCAAACCGTGATTTTCCGCCATCATCAGAGGAAGAATACGAATGATTTAAGCATTTATGTATTTGCATATATGTAATGTATTTTGTCTCAATTTCTTCATATTTTTCATAAAAAAATGTAGGATTTCTTAAAGAGATTTCGGAAATCAAAATATACAGCAACGAGTGTTTATGCAGATAAGCGCCTCACATCATGCATTGCACCCCGGGCAGATTTTTGATATCGCGGCAGCTGGAAGTGGCCAACGAGTGATATGCTTCATTATCAGTCGTTCCCGTTTCTCAAGACTCAGAACTCCGAATAACCGCTTTTTTGTTTAAAAAATGAATTTTTCATAATTTTCAACAGAAGCAATAGCACAGCATGAAACACGCAGAGATTCTAGCGCTCTTATTGAGTTTGGTCAGGAGTCAAATCAGAAGAGTAAACCCAGAAGAATCAACTGAGAGACTTTTGACGGTAGAAATCGGGGAAAAACACAATAACGATGTCGTTTTTGAGAATATACACAGGAAAAGTTTCAGAAATTCTGTTATTAGATTAATTTTTCGACGAAAAAAAAATAATTTCGTAAACATAAGAAAAGAGCAAAATGGATTTGCAATCCTGTAAGCAAGTCCACATGCCAAGTAGATCTTACAGACGCACCAATTGGGCCGTACTCGGTTTTCAGCGAGTCCAACCGTGGCCGAAAAAATCCGACATTTTATCTTCGTCAAAGCAAGCTTGCTCGCTCTTTTGGAGCAGAACCAATCTGCAATGATAGAAATTTAGTAACGAGCATAAGTCCAAGCTTTGGCTCACAAAGTGGCGGGCAAAAATTAACAATCTCAGGATGCAATCTGCCAGCGAGAAAGAACGTGGGAGCTATTTTTGGCCATAGTTCAGTTGAAATACGACTTTGGAGAGCAGACGAATATGATTTATGTAATATTGTAGAATTTCTTTCCTCCTCGACGAATATGATTTGTATAACTCCGAGATTCGAAGTCGATGGGCGCTACAGGGTGGAGTTGATCGACAATGAGGAGCCGATAAGAATTGTGAATTCAAACAAAATTTACATCTCACCACAATATGCTCCGTTCGTAAGTGACATCAAGACGCGAGGCAGGTCAGATAGGTTCGTAGGCAGCCACGATAAAGTGACTCTTGAAGGGGATTTTCTTGCCTCAGGAACTTGAGATAAATTTAATTTGTAAATAAGAATTCTCGAGTATTTCTGAAAATTCATATAATTCGTATCTCAAAAAAGGCATTGAACCGAGCGAGTCTCATGAAAATATTGACGATGAACAAAATGAGTCCTTGCTTCTCCCAGAAGTTGAACTGGTTCAGTCTGGAACGAATAAAAGCTTCTTTTCTCGTATAAATTTTACAAAAACTGGAGACGTCGAGTTTTTCGCTGATGAAATGCCGCTCGGAGATTTCGACGTTTTTCTTCAATCACTGAAGTTTGGAAAAAGTTCGATCATTTCAGGTCCAATGAAGAGTTTCGACATTATGGTCTATCCGGTTATAAATGAAGTGCAAAAAGATAAAGACAACAATCTCTATTTATCTGGAAGTGGGTTCGAAAACGACTGCGAGTTTCTCGTCTCAAATTGGCCTTGTATCAGAGATTTTACCTACGAGCTGGATAGCTTGAGCAAAATGCGATGTCACGTGCAACAGCCAAGAGGGCTTTTCGATATTCCACATTTTCCATCTGATCTTGGGATGCAAATTCAACTATTTGACTTACAGGAATTCACTCAGTTTCCAACTTGGGCGAATATCTTAAGTTTCGCCACCGAAGATCGGCTAGTTCTCGAGCAGCAACTCTCAACGATGATATTTAGTTGGGAACAGAACGTAGCGCTGGTCCGTTCTCACGGATACTTCAACCCGTCATTTCAAAAGGGCTCCTTCAGAATTGACACCATTGGGCTTGTTCTCGTCCGTGTCAGTCAGTGTGATCCAGAATCTGGCTTCTGTGCGTCGCCAACAACCATTCTCGACGGACATTCTTCTGGCGAAATTTACACCGATGTTCACAAATTCAAGAAAACGAGCAATTATTACTTGGAAATCTTTGTTCTACGACGATCAATCAACGGATACACAAGTAAATTATCTGTTCAGATGATCAGCAATGACGACAGTGAGCAACTTTCGTACGAACACGCAATTACGGAGCAGGTTGATCTCAAATTTCAGCGAAGTGGTATTTTCGAAACGGTTTATTTGATCAAATTCAAAGTCGACCAACCGAGTAACTTTGAGTTCGTGCTGAAATACGGAGATCGCAAGACAGCTTCTTTTCCATTGAAGGGGAACACGAATTCGATTCAAAACGAGCTACATTTATTGAGCAACACAGAATGCAAGTCACTAGGAAATATACAAGTTGTATTCCACGAAGACTTCGAATCATCTAAGAATCACGAAGTTACTGGAAACGTCAATCCATTCTGTGGACTATTTGCTCTTGAGACGAAATCACCATATCTGCAAAAGCTTCACTCCTCACGTGTTCGGTCAAATACGAAGCTGTGTTTTGCCTTTAGGGGTGCTCTCGAAAATTATGCAACGCTGAATGTCGAAGCGAAGAAAGGAAAATCAAGAAAAATTTACAACATCGAAATTGATCTCGACAATATTGACCCGACTTTGATTCATGAAAATTGGCGATATCAATGTCAAGATATTTTCAATCCCGTGATGGAGTACATCGGACAAACGCAAGACTCGTTGTTTATTAACAATGTTGTTTTTCATCCAACCGAGAGGACTTCCATGTTCCTCGACGATATTTATCTTGGGGAAAGCATCGGGTTCTTCACTCGCGTTCAGGAGAGCATTGGGGCTAGACCGAGTGGCGAATTCGTTGTGCACTACGGCGTTACTTGGAAAAATGCGAATCTCGGTTTCGATGCTCAATTGCAAATCACCATTCAGTCAGAAAACTGCATTGATAATATTCCTCCGCCAGAGATTGATGGAAAATATGATTTTACTCAAATCGAGGAGCCCTTCATCCGACAATACAGCAAGAAAGGGGAGCTTATACAGATCGAGCTTCAGAAATCGCAGTATATAAGTAGTTCTGAAACCGTGACGATGCAATATGGAGATATTTCAGCTGATATTGACTTATCGCAGAGTGACTTTCTGCTCACGACTGAATTTGAGCAACAATTTGGCGTTATCGCGAGAGTCACGACGACTGGAAAATGCTACGACACAGGAAAATTTATAAGGCTTGAGTCTATTGATACGAGTGACCTAGAAGATTTTCGCGTCGATCCGGCGAATTCCGTCTTTCTGGATATCGATGTGAAAGTTGTAAGACATGGAGGCAGTCTTGAAGGTCTATTAAGCGCCAAGAACATGCAAATGGCAGCAACCCACAAAGCCGTGTTCATGAAATGTCCAGGAAATGTGTTCTCAGAATGCCGGGCCAATAATCGTTGTGATTTTTATTCTCTTGATAACATCGAGTTTAAACTTGATGAGCTCGAAGGATCTTCTGAAGGTTCTGGTGAAATCCATTCAGTGAAGTTCATTCAACCAAGCGTCAATTTTGAAAATGAAAACAAGGAAGATAATTTTTTCTCTGACTCAATAGAAGTGGATTTTGGTATGCCCTTTCTTCGTAGAAATGAAAGATGCAAGATTCAAGAGGTCTTTCCGCAACGATTTTCTCTTCTAGGAGGGGTTCAACTGACAATTTCTACGAAAAATTGTGATTCCCTGGAAAGCTCAGCATCAATATCTGTGAACAAGCAAAACTGCAAGATAACAAGCACGTCGTTTGACAGAGTAGAATGCTTCTTGAAGGAAACACAGCCTGGCTATGCAATTTCAATGCGTTCCCTCGAATCTGGATGGGCTCCAGAAAAAATCAAGATACCAACCGGCTCAAAGGCAAGATGGAACTGGAGAGAAATGGAGCTTCCTGATGGCGATGACGCGCAGATTCGTGTTCAACAAACGATGACTCGAGGTCGCGTTGAGCATAATCGCCTTGGTTTTATTTCAGAAACAGGCGTGTTCACCTTCGAGAAGGAATTTCTTCAGTCTGGGCACTATTTCTACTCCTCCGGCTGGATTGATAGGGATCAAACACTCGCGTTCACGGGAGAAATTGTCGTTGTAGACATGCTCGATGCACACTTATCGATAAATTACGACAACGAGGAAGTAACATCGGTTCTGAAAAATGTTCTCCAGATAGTAACTGTTCTCGATGTTACGACAGAAGATGAAAGGGATTATTTTGTCGATGGGAGAAAATTGTTTATTCATTTCAATGAGATACCAGAATCAACCGGTGAGATAAAAGTGACACTTTACAATCAACTCTGCGAGAATGCAGTTCTTTTGAACTCAACAACAATTTCTTGTTATTTCAACCTAAGTGGTTCGCCATCAATTGACTGCGATCTTGACGTCATATTCTCCGATTTTGGTGGAATCTACTACTCAAAAAAAGTTACCAGCTGTCCACAAATTGTTCCAGTAGTATACAATCCAATAGGAAACTATGGTGTGGGAAGAAAAGGTGGTGCTGAAATTTCGATCAATGGAAACTTCAAAAACTTCTTTGGAGAGGACATCTCGGTCGTTGCTGGAACAACTGGACTGGAAAATATCGAGTTTAAAAATAGCGAGCTTAAAGTTCTCGTTCCAGAGCTTGAAGATGGATCGTATAATTTAAACGTTTACTATAGAAATCGCTGGTTCCAGACATTTACACTTATTGTATCTGAAATTTTCACGTCAACGCTTGTTCAAACGGAAGTGCAAACGTCGTCTCAGTCTCATAGTATAATTTTAACTGGGTTTTTCGTCGGCGATATTGAATTTATTACAGTAGATGAACAACCTTGCAACGTCAAATACTCTTCAGCAAGTCAGATTCGATGTAAAATTTCTGGAATTCGCGCTGGATCGTATATTCCGAAAATTTTGATGAGCCTTGGATATGCAGCATATGAAGGAAAAATTGCAGATGTCTCTGCAACAATTCTTGGTAACGCAAGAACAGTGTATCCCAGCCAAGGATCATTTGGCGGAGGGAACTGGGTTAACATCTACGGCTCGGGGTTCTCCGATCAAATGTCTGTCATGGTCATTCCAGATAAAGAAAAAGCGGAAGATCTCTGTGCTGGAAAATGCGAGCTAAAGCTTATCCACCACGAGCTTCTAAGGCTAAAAATACCGCCTATGAAAGGGATCAAGGGTGAAGATCAAGTACCAAGCTCAATTTTTCTGATCTCAACTCACCAAGATAAGCCGGTACCTTTCAATCGGGCAATTTATACTTACGAAAATGGCCTGACTGCTCGCGCCGAAGCACTCATGCACCCTGACAATAGAAATTTGGTTTTATCTGTCACAGGAGTGAAAATGATGGACTCGATTACTATAGTTGGCGAGTTTTTCGACGCAACTTGTGGCAATCAACAAGTAAAAATCGAAGGAGGAAACACAACCTGTGTTATCAACGAATGTTCTGGGAGCTTTATCAGTTGTCGTCTCCCGCCGAGATCACCTGGGCGTAAAACTCTAGAAGTTGAACATCTGGCAAACGGCTTAGCAAAGTCCAGCAATATAGAGATTGAATATGGTCTTAAAATTAACTCTGTCTATCCACTTACTGCTGGCACTAATGGTGGTAATACGATAACAATCAGAGGATTTGGCTTTGGTGAGCAAACTGCGCAAGTTGATGTATTTGTTTGTGGACAGCCATGCTCAGTTACAGCTTTCAGCTCGAGTTATGAACAAGAACTTATTTGTAGACTTCCGATCTACGACTTTTCTTTGAGACAATGTTTTGTGAAAATCCAATCGATTGATGATTCAGAAATCAGTGTCAGCAACGACTACTTCTTATTCGACAATAAACGCACTCTGAATGTGATCAACCAAAGCCATCTTTATGGACCGAGCTCAGGAGGTTACGAATATGTCGCCACGCTCGATAGAAAGATAGACAATGAAAGTTTTACTTTTGAAAATCTGGATTGCGCCGATGTTAAAATTGTGAATACAACCATAAGTTGTTACGTTGCCTCTCATTTATCGATGAGCTCGTCGCCCATTAGTTTGATTTCTAAAAATGATGGCTATGTCAGCTTTTCAATGAAGCGATTTGAAGTTATCGACAATTGGAGCGAGCAGTGGACTTGGGGTTGCACAGAGATCGATCCATGCAAACCTGTCGCTGGAGATCTGGTCGAGATTCCAAAAGGAGCTAAGATTTTATTAGACGAGTCAACTCCGATTTTGAAGGCTATTTTGATCTCTGGTGGTATTCTTAGAATAAAAGATGATGATATCGCATTGAATGTACAGTACATTATCATCACTAATGGAGGGCAGCTTCTCGTCGGCAGCGAGCAAGAGCCGATAACCTCAAAAATTGAAATCAACCTCCACGGTGATATGTCCGATCACCAGCTCCCTCTTTATGGCTCGAAAGTAATCGCAGTCCATGATGGTAAAGTTGAAATGTACGGACAGGAGAAGCAATCATGGACAACTCTTTCGAAAGAGGCAAGCGAGGGATCGACAATAATTCATGTTGACGATTCAAGCGGTTGGAAAGAAGGCGATCAACTCGTTATAGCAACAACTGGAGGCCCCGATAGCCATGGCGAATCTGAGAAGGTTAAAATAGTAGAATTCAGCGAAGATAACATCAGAGTAAATAGAAAACTGAAAAATACGCACACATATTATTCTGTTTCTGTTGAAAAAACAGGGGCGTCGGTAACTCTCACGGCCGAAGTTATTAATCTTAGCCGAACGATAGTTATTCAAGGAATAATTGGTGAAGATAAAAAATTTGGTGGGCACTTAGTTGCTGCTCAAAATGCCGAGAAGATGATTTTGTCATATGTTGAGTTTAAAAACGTAGGCCAAGCTTTCCAACTCGGGCGTTATCCTATTCACTTTCATATCACTGGCAATGAACAAAAGAGTAAACTGATTGGATGCTCAATCCATCGTTCGTTCAACAGAGCGGTGACATTTCACGCAGTACATCATCTTCGAGCAATTGGAAATGTAGCATACAATATTATCGGTCATGCGTTTTTTCTTGAAGATGGAATTGAAACGGACAATTATCTTGACTCCAACGTAGCAATTTTCACTCAGCAAGGTACCTCACTGTTGAACACCGATCTCTGGGCAGCGGGATTTTGGATAACGAATCCGGACAATGTTCTTGTTGGAAATAGAGCTGTTGGTGGTACACACAACGGCTTCTGGTACAACATGCCGAAGCGCCCAACTGGGCCGAGCTTTACCAAACAAATTTGTCCGCGATTTACCGAAATGGGGAGATTCGAGCAAAACTCTGCGCATTCAAATGGCTGGTTTGGCCTTTGGATCTACCCGGTATACATTCCTAGAAAACAGAGCAGCTGTGATGTCGACGAACCAATTCTGGCTGAATTCAGAGATTCACTGTTTTGGAATAATGAGCGCGGGGCGGAGACAGTTCTGACTGGCCTGCTCAAATTTTCAAATATGACTGTGATTCGAAACAGAAGAGCAGGACTGTCGGCTATGGAAGCATATTTGCCTCAATGGCCCGCTCTTATTTTTGAGGATAGCACCATCATTGCTCATTTGGACGGAGAACCTTGTCCAAACGAACATAAACCAGCGGTGGGCCTTGAAACTCCGTGGAAACGAGGATCGTTCACTGCAGATGGTCTCACTTTCGTGAATTTCAATACAGAGGACTGTGTTGCCGTCGACCCGTGTTACAAAGCATACAAGCATGACTGTGCGAATACAGGGCGATTCAGCAGAACAACGTTCACCAACTCGACGAATAAGATTGTGTTCAGTTATGCAAATGAGTACATAATTGACGATACCGACGGCAGTTTTATGGAGAATAATATTCCAGGAAAAATCTTGCCTAGCTCTGGAATACTTCCGAAAGAAAAATGCATGAATCAATCTGAAATAGCTCAAACAGGAGTTGTTCCAGTTTGGTGCGATGACAGCGTTGTTATTCGAAAATTCGGAGTGCATAAAACTGACGATGCCTTTTTTGGTTCCGATCTGATCGTCAGAACGGAGCATGGCGATAATAGAGTGCCTTTTAGACAGCTTCGTTTTTCGCATGCAAGCGGTTGGATCGGATTCATTTTAGGAGATTCTGAAAATATGATTAGCTTTTCAGGGCAGAATCATACAACTGCAAACTGGACGATGAATATTCTCGATGTGGAATCTACTGACAATATGATTGTTACAGGAGAAAATTACTTTGGTCAGCAAGTTCAAGTAAACTTTCCAAATTTAAACCAGTCCGTGATTTCTGACGACCTTAATTTCGTTGTTCCAAGTATTGATTCTTTGGATGAAGAAATCATCGTCAGCAGCTTTACAAACGCATCAAAATCAGAAGAAATTTCAAAAGAAGACTTAAATGACTTGAACTTTGTTGACATTATGTCATTGATGAGCGGAGATGAACGAAAAAAGATTCAATTTTCATCGCTAAATCACGAAGATGGAACAGATCTTGTTATTGGGGAGAATGAAATTGTCTTTCTCGATTCTACTGTGAATGCGCGACATGTAGTTATTCATGGAAAATTATTACTTGGAGAAGATGTTTCAGAAATTGAAGTAAATGCGGAGATGATATTTGTTCTCGGTATTTTCGAGCTGAACCCTACATGCACCCAACGAGTTACTGTCGCGCTCAGTGGAACTTGGAACTCGCCTACAACAGAGTTTGGTGGATATGTTGGTGGTTCAAAAGTTATCTATGTTGCGCCAACTGGCGAGTTTGTCGTAAATGGCTGCACAACTGAACGCAAGATACATTTTTCAGATAAAATTGCAAGTGGAACATCAAATTTTACCAGCCTCACTGTATTTCCTGGAGATCAGCTAACATTCCTGCCAGAAATTTTGGATCCATATCAGATCGAAAATGTAATAGTAACAGAAAACGAAAATGGATCTGTTAAATTTGCGCCAGCTCTTATTTATGAGCACGAGGTTGCGGTGAA
>Ga0115008_10005961_pt1 | contig 10055 bp, 5 predicted proteins | sample FraStrMetagenome_FD_87164 | JGI IMG/M metagenome (GOLD analysis project Ga0115008, IMG submission 87164) | Marine eukaryotic phytoplankton communities from Arctic Ocean - Fram Strait ARC3M Metagenome | ecosystem: Environmental > Aquatic > Marine > Oceanic | place: Fram Strait | collected 2012-06-18
AATCTACAAGACAGAAGATATATTTAAACCAACTGACAATAATCTTCTGTTATAAATTCAAAGACATGTATTTACTTAATATGAAAGACATGAATGTAATCTTGATCAATGAGAGGTTTGTCTAAAATATACAAATCTTCTGTAAATCTTTTAATCTATTAGCTTTGTAACTTCCTTAAACCAAATAGAAAGTGGTTGGTGGGAAATAGAAATAGGAAAGTTGTGAATTAGACATTCAAATATGTTTTTATGATAAAGAAATATCAAAGATCCAATTGTTCAATACTTACGTTGCAGTGATCATAAAACAGGCTCAAATACTGTTTCTAAAGAGAATAGTGAATGAACTTTAGATCTATTTCATGTATTTGATTCTCCCTTCTATTTCTGGAACAACTCCATTTGATTTGGATTTCAGAAAGTATAATGAGAACTATTAAGACTACTTGGATTAACTTAGTGAAGAGGAGATCAAAAACATGTTTGGACTTAAATTTGATATTAAGATAATAGACAGTTCTATTCTGATTTATAGAAGTAGTCTGTTCATAGAAGACTAATTCATAGTATTGGATTTCTAAGATCTATCAATTAGGAAAGTTAGTAAATGGGGATCAACCAAGAGTGAGTTTCTAGAGACTGGAGTATTCCAAGATCAAGTCTAAATAGATAGTGAAGGCTAGTATAGTCAGAATTCTAGTGAATATGTGTTTGATGATGCTACTTTCCAAAATGATAAAATCAATCTATTTGATTATGAAGATCACAGTTAAGACTAGAATCATAAAGATAATCACAATCTGAAAGAAGGAATCATAATCGAATTGTCATAATTGTTTGGTAAAACTAATTTCAATGATGTTGATATTCAGACTGGTTAGAATCTACTGATTGACACTAATAAATAGACAATCAAAGTGATCATAGATTTTGAAAATAAAGATTTCGAAATAGAATAGAAACATTACAGTCCTTAGAAGATCAATGTGAATATTATGGATATGGTTATGATATTCTATGAAAATGATCTGAATTTCTTTATTAAACTGTTTTGGGAAAACATGGGAGAATAATAGACAGTATTTGATATTCCTAATGATCCTTGTTTAAGAGACATCTTCTATATGGATACTCAATTCAAAATAGACAATTTATTGATCAAACTGTATAAAGGGAATAGGAAAGATATTGTTTAGAATGGTCAATAATCTTATATCTTTAGAAACAGTCTTAGTCTTGCTGCTATCAATATTGAAGAGTTGAATTATAGAATCATGTTGAAAGAAAACTACAAAAGTATAATGTTACTCTTCATTAAGAAGTTTGATATTCATGATTATTGATTAGAGTCATTCTATAAAGAGTATGATAAGAGAGTGTTCTTCTAATAGGAAACCTAATTGGTAGAAGGAAACACACAATCAAATTTTGAATAACATCACTAGAAATAGACTTATGATTTTCAGAATTGAATAGATATGTTTGAATATGAGAAGGAGTTAGAGTTAGACTTAGATAGGAATCATCATCATTACAAGGAATAGAACAATAAGAATGATCAGAATAATGATAACTTAGATTCTAAATCTATCTATCAATGAGTCAAAAGATAATTCATATAAGCTTTCAGATTCATCAAGACTATTGGTAAGATGTAAACTAAGAAATAGAAGTAGACTTAGGAATAGGAATAGGAATAGGAATAGAATGTAAAACAGAATGAATAGAAATATTTGGATTTAGAAAACTAATAGAATTGAATTGAATCATAATAAGTGTTTACTGATAATATTCAATTGGAAATTCAATAGAAGAATTAATAGTAACAACAGATAAAATAAGAAGTAGATAAGTTATAGAATCAGAAAATAGATTATAGAAATATAGATCAAATATCAACTGGATAAGATATTGATAAGAAAGAGAAGTATTGGGATTTCAAATAGTTGATTGATTCTAAATATTTAATAAAGAACAAATATGAAATACAAAAATGTAATATGAAGATGAAGAAATAGAATGATGAAGATTTAGAGTTCTATGAAAAAGACTATTTCAATATGGAATAAGCAAATAGACTGAAATGGAGATAAATAAATAATGATGATAATTTCAAAATGCTATTTTAGAAGGATTTCAATGGTGAGAAGTTGATTCAACTAAGTATATCTAAGAAGAATATAATATTATTGAATGATTTCTTTTAAGATTTAGGGAGTCTGATTATGAAACCATTTAGTATTCCAGAAAACAATCCATAATTCAAATAATTGAACTTCAACAATTATCCTCCAATGAATGTGAATATTGAAATGTAGGGAATCAATTTGATAATGTTGGATAATTACATTAAGAAACCAAATATCTTAGCCAACCTATTGTTCAATATTGAATACAATCACCTTTTCAAAGGAGACTCTTATGGAGGACCAGGGTCAGTGGATTAGACTCTGAAGACCATAGTTAGGAAGTTATGTGTTTTCAGAATAGACAGAACCAAAGATAATAAGACTACAATGGACCAATCAGAGGTTAAAACAGTCAATAACAGATTGGTATTAGATAGAATAGAATCATGTAGATCTAAGAAGAGTTAGGATTTATTTAGTATTGAGAATGATTAGTCTAACTAAGTCAATTAGGTTTCAGGTGGTACTTATATCAACAATCATGAAATATAGAAAAGTAGAACATTCATTTCATAGAACATCCATAATAATGAGAAACAGACTAATTTACTAGAAAGTTTTATGATTGATGTAAATATAAGATATTTAGTGGATTATTATAGAAAAGAGAAACAATTGAGTCAAAAGGTGAATTTAGAAAAAGAAGATTTCAGTAATCAATTTATAGATGTTGCTTTCATCAATAATGAGAAGACAAATAATAATTTAGGAATTACAATAAAACAGATTAAATACTTGACAGACATCATGAATAATATTAGTAAACCTTCTTGTGCTCAATCTAAGACAAATAGATAATATTTGTAAAGAATGAAGTATGAAAATGAATTAAGAATAAAGGAGGAATAGAATAATAAAGAGAATCAGGATATCTGTATATAAAAGATTTATTTTAATTTTGCATTTTTAAGAATTGTTTTACTTAAGAATCAGAATGGAATTAATTATGGTGTTATTCAATTGAATGATTTTAGTCTTTTGATGAGAATAGAACCTAAAAGATAGAATAAGAACATTGATAGACATTATTAATCATGTGATTTAGAATAACAGAATGAAATAGTGAATAAGATATGTAAGAAACTAGAAGCTAGATTTTATATTAAGGTTGAATACTTTAATAAAACAAAGATGTTTATGGAACCATTCATTGAGAAATTCAATATGGAAATAATATATTTAGATGATTAAGGTAGTAGAGTGAATCTGACTATTTAGGACTATAAAGAGTAGACAAGACAACTTAGAATGGACTAGAGAGATTAAGAGAGTGGGAGGAAGAGATGTGTAATGATAGCTGAAAAGAATAATTATAAGTTCAATGAAGACAAGTTCAATGAATTCAAAACTAGAATCAGACAGGAACAACTGAATAATGACAATGTGTTGAATATCAATATAACTTCATATTTGATCCAATTATTGACTGAAGCATAGAAAATATATTCAAATGAACTTTAAGATGATGAGAGTTATATTCTGATAAATGAAACAGGTTATAAAGTGTAATATAGTAATTAGAAATAGAAGAATGGATAGAATAGGTTTATAGAAGATAAGAAGTATTGTGGTGATTTAGATTATGAATTCAACACATAACGATGTCTAAGGGAGAATGGGAGAGATGTGTTGAGATGGGAGTTTCTGAATGATAAGTAATCCAATGTAGTGAGATAGTCATAGTTTAAGAAAGCAATGATTGATATTCAAGTATTCCAGACCAATCTGATGAATGGGATTGAAAACTAATAAGGAATATATGATTTAGATTATGAAGAGAACAATCAGATTTAAGAAATATTTGAGAAAATAAGTAATATATCATTAGATGATGTTGGTAATACAGCTTATGAGTTGATAAACATAAATAAAATATAGAACATGAATAAGAATAAGAAAGAGAAACAATCTAAAATAGGTTAGATATTCAAAATACCATTGATGAAGAATAGAGGATAGAAGATCAATATTAATGGGAGTAGTTACTTGAAGATAGGAGTCAATATCAATTAGGAAACCATGTAGAAAGAGATAAAGTTATCAGGAATAGTCAGAGTAGTCAACTATTTAGAGAATGATCTAAGAATCAGTTTCTATAAAACTAGTACAGAGAATGAATTAGATTATTAACAGTTAGAGAACAAATAATGTTAATATATTCAGTTGAAGTATTTGTATGATATTGATAATACTCAAGTTACGTTCAATCTGATTGATCAATACAATATTCAGGAGAAGACTGATTTCAAGAAGTATAGGTTAAAGGAGTTAGTACATGATTAGGAGGAGTTGAGAATGTTTGAAGAACATTAAGAACATTCTATTGATTACATTCAATAATAGGTTCAGACTAAGTTAATATATAAGAAAGATGAAAAGATCTAATGTTATTAGGAACAGAAGAATACTATAAATCAAGAGAATATTAATTTTATAATTCAGATTGTGAAGATCAAGATTAACTAGATGAGTAGTAAATAGAAATCAGAAGACTTATATGAAACAGTGTTAGTGTTCTTACCAATCATAAAGATAAAGAATTATTGTATTTATGATTTACATGTGTTGTAGAGTATCAACTTAGAAGATATCAGATAGATCAATAGCAATGATAATGTGATTGATAGAAACATTGATAAGAAGTACTTTTCACATTTGAAAGTCAAACAGTCATAAGACATCATAAATGGTGACACTGAGTCATAGAACAACTTCTACATCAACTTCATCAAGAATAAGAAGAGTAAGAGTCATGGAGTTAAAGACATGAAGATGGTCAGGACTAAGAATCTTAAACTATTTAAGAAAACCAAGTTGTCTAAAATATGTATATAGAAGAATCATAAGAAATATTATATCGAAATTGAATAGTAATAGAAGTCAGAATATTCTAAATACTTTTATATTTATTTCCCATATTTGATCTATAACATTTCAGAATTGTAGTTGTAGTATAAGGATTCTAAGAATAAAGTATTTTATGGAGAGAGTGATTCAGATGAAGACTAACAGAATACTACGAAACAAATAGAAATGGAGGAAGATGATGATTGTAGATAAGACTTTCTATAAGTAATCAATAGGAAAAACAATTTCATGAACTATCAATCCAATGTGGAAGAATCTGATAAAATTCAATAAATGAAAGCATTCAGTTTTCAGAATAAGATAGAATCTATTCAATTATAAATGAAAAACCATAACAAAGAGAAAAGTCAACCTTTCAATTTGAATCTCATGGAAGGATATGTGATGATTCAGAATCTGAATAATAAGAAGTAGACTGGTCAGAGAGAAAAGAGAAATCAAGATAAAATGAGGAAGAATGAACAGAACAATTTCAATAAGATAAAGAAATATTAGAAGAAGTAGTTTGATATTGGAGTGAACATTGTGAATGGTAATTATCCATTCTATAGATCATAAGTGATCATTCTAAGTTAGAAATACTTCATCATCAATAACACTTCTTATCAGTTAGGACTCAGTCAACCTAAAATATATAAAGAAGACATGGACATTGTGAAGTTGAAATAAAAAGAGAAGAGATGGTTCAACTGGAATGATAATTCATATTCAAAGTATCTAAGTGTTAGTATTTGTGACAAAATCAGTCAGATTCCTTAGGTCTGGTCAGGAGCCATACATATTGAAAAGGAAGGACAGTTTTCAATCAGAATTGAGTAGAAACATATAATAGATTTAGATAAACTTGAATAGTCTTTCTATTCTCAATATGAAAATGATAGGAAGACATCCAATTACATTTATTTGAGAATAATCATTCAGAAGAGATAAAATGTATACACCATCAATTTATATGAAGATAAGAATGCTCCTTATATTTTAGAAAACCAAACCAAATATGTCATAGATTATAGGTAGAAGTTTGAAAATTATAAAAATAATACTTAGAATATTCTATAGAAAATAAAGTCTTGTATTTTCAATAGAAATAAGAAAGATGATGAATAGGAATAAGATATTCAGATTCAGAAAAACATGATTTATTAGAAGTTGAAACCAAACAAATAAGAATTCTTTTGTTGGGACAATTTGATTGATGATGAATAGTTTTTAGAAGTCAGAATTAAATAGTATGATTAGTTATTCAATATTGATAAGTAGTTAAGAGACTAAGATCCTATTAAACTGAATATCAACAATGAAAAGATTAAACTTACATAGAAGATTAAGAAAGGTACTCTTTATTACATTAACTCTGTGGGAGAGAAGTAGAGTATGTTGTAGGTCAAAATATATTTGGATATTAGAAACCAATACATCAAAGTATTCCATAGAAACTTCTTCTTCTGTAAAATACAACTGTAGAATGCTAAAATCAGTCAGTTAAATAATTCTTCATTCATAATATTATAAGGAAAGAATCATTATAATTTTTGTATTGATGACAAACAGAAGAATGAGTCTTTAAATGAATGGATTACTCTGATCAATAGGTCCATCTTTCTTTACATCAAAAGTTTTGTATAAATTGACATCTTCCTAAGGAATAACACTAAACATATAATTTTCAAAGAAGTTCAGAATGATTAGATTCTCAAGTAGTCAATTAGTGAAAAAGTGATGGATTACAACATAATTGTTAAGTTGAATATGATTTCTTTAAGTCTCATAAATTAGAATCCAATGGAAATATTACAAATAAATATTGAAGAACTACAATTCAAATAATAATTAGAAGAGTTCTCACTCTAATATGAAGACACATCAGTTTTGAATAATTCTTAAATCGATAACTTTAGATTTTATTTATAGAATATTGGAAAGACATTGTGTATTAAGAATATGCAGTTCAATAATTAACTTTCTAATTCTTAGTTTCCAGTGTTACTAGCTCCCCTTTTCAGAGAAGAAAATGAATTCATTAACATTAATATTCAGAAGAGTAAGAAGATAGAGAAAGTGATAAATAAAGATTTATAGTAACAAGTGAAGTTCCAAACTCAGATAATAGATGATATAGATGCAAAAGATAATCAGACAGAATTTGATCAGACATATTTAGAGATTGGAGATAATGAAAATAAGTTTGATAATGATTTAGACACTTTCAATTCAATCATTGTTAGAATCAACCCTTTAGAAATAAAAATAGATGACAACATAATTCATAATATATTGATATTGGTTTAGTAATTATCATCTTATTCAATAACGAATCCAAAGACATAAATATCAAAGATGGACATAATAAATAAGAACCATTATGACTTATTTACCAGGAAAGAAAGTAATGATCAAGAGTAATAAGACTTACAAGATAACAAATACATTTACATACAGAATCTGATATTAGAATAGATTATGATAATTCTGACTCTCAAATCATCAGAGAACTAGAACCACACTAACAGTATGTTGATGAAGTATGGAATGAATATTGGACTTACTCTTGGAAGTGTTCAGAATGCTAAGTTCATATTAGACAACACAATCAAACACCATTACTTTGATAAGAGATAGAATTTCATATCTTTCATTAGGGACGACTACTACTACAAGTTGAAGAAGAATCTAATCAACAGAATGATAATGTCACTTGATATTTTAGGAAATAGTGCCAGTCTGATTGATAACTTCTATGTTGGTTATAAAGAGATCTATGAAGACACTAAGAAGATGATTCAATATGGTTATATTCAACATAGTGCTTTCACTTTCATATATGGAATCTTGAAATTCATATGGAGAATGTTCATTGGGTTCATCACTGTCATCATCAGAATGTTCTCATATATCTTGAATATTCTATCCAAACTCACAGCAAGTCAAAAATATATCATCAAAAGAAATTTAGTCCAATCAATGAATGTGAAGTCAACAGTTGAAAGTTTAGGATTGGCTATGTCATATTTGAAAGAAATACTTTATTATGCAATCGTAGATTTATATGAAATTCCTAAAAGATATTCATATCTGTTCATATTAGGATTTGCCCATGCCATTTACAGTCTAGTGTTGAAACTGATCATCACAATGTTTGATATTTGTAAAATGGTGGGTATTGGATTATATGTAGACTTTGCATTCTAAGTGAATGACCTAAGCACTAGATCTAGACCACCTAGAGTATTCATAATCATTATAATAGTAGACATTTGAAGATGGATTATTAGAACAGTATAATTCTCATTTATCAAAATCATAAGAAGTAATTCATAATTTCAATATCAAAATGTATCCAAATGAAAAGATCATCTACTACTTTGAAACCAAAACAACCAAAAACTTAAAACAGATAGTGATCACTGATTACAAATTGATTCAGATAGTCAATCATCAGAAACAAATCATAAACTATTACATGTTGTAGAGAATAGTCTACTTTGAAAAATAATAATAGTAATTTATATAAACCATAATAGTTTCTAATTCATAATTGAGAAGTCATTGAAGAAGGGATGTTTTCCTAAGACTAAATATAATGTCAGACTGAGAGATCATCAACAAAGTTTAAGACTATTGAATCTAATCTGTGAAATGATAGAAATAGGGTTGATTGAGTAGATCCAATTGAATTATGAACAATGATTATCAGTTATATCAATTAGTAGATCTGAGTTTATTATTGTTATCTAGTATTTATTATGATTGTGTTTATATTATACTGAGTTGTGTTTGTATTAGTATTAATAGTTACAATGATTGATAAACATAGAAGAGCAATAATAGATGGACCAATGAATGGGAGTCAGAGTATGAAGAGATTACAACCCAACTATTCTGAATAAACAAGTGATCAAGAGGAAGAGGATGAATGTAGATTGAAAGTATTATATTTATTATCATCATTCAAGGTTTAGAATATTTCATAGACTTCAAGTTCAGAGAATGAAAGACTCATGTCAAATGGATAGAGTGACAATTGTTAGAATATGTGATCAAATGTATCATAGAAGAATGAAATGAACCAACATAATTCATCCACTTCATCATTCAACAATCGGAATGTGAATGGTGACAACGTAATCAACACCATCACATAGAATGAAGCATACACTGATATCAATGTTTCAAGTCCTACTTAATCAATGTCCAAATTATAATCTAAGAACTCATTAATTGTTTAGGAATCTCAGAATGATTCTATTCTAAAACTCAGAAATATATTCAAGAAAACTACAAAAACAAAGAAAGAGTAGACTTATGTTATGAACAAATTGTAAGAATTCGTGTTTTATAATGATTTCATAGAAAACTTAATAGAAACAAATGATAATGAAGTGATTCAACATATTCTGAATACAGCAACGATTGAAAACCATGAAGTGAGTAAATATGTTTTTAAGGAAGGAGATGAAGTGGATAAGAAATATTATGTAGTTCTGAAAGGAGTGCTAGTTAGGAAATAAAATCATAGGAATTCAATGGTTATTCCATAAATGATGAGTCAATAGAAATCACTTAAAAACACAATCTAATGAGAATTGATTAATAAATAGAATAAAATCAGTTTGATAGATTTAACCAATTCATATCAATTTGGATAAGGATTTGGAGAATAGATATTTTCAGATATGACTCATAGGAATTATGGAGTGATGTGTAGAGTGAATAGTATATTGATAGTATTTAATAAAGCAAATATTCTAAGAATAAAGAATCAGTTAGACTTGTAAGTTTAGAAATAGAGAGAAATGATGATGAAGATGTTGCCAAGACTGAAATAAGTGTAAAGTTAGTTTGCATTGAGTGTTCTGATCAGTCTATTTAAATGAGTGAAATTCCTTAGTAAATAGATCTTAAGTGATGAAAATGAAGTAGACTTGGATAATAATAAATATGTTTACATTATAGGAGAAGGTCAATGTGCAGTTTACAAGAGACACACTAGTAGATATG
>Ga0115008_10005963_pt1 | contig 10055 bp, 11 predicted proteins | sample FraStrMetagenome_FD_87164 | JGI IMG/M metagenome (GOLD analysis project Ga0115008, IMG submission 87164) | Marine eukaryotic phytoplankton communities from Arctic Ocean - Fram Strait ARC3M Metagenome | ecosystem: Environmental > Aquatic > Marine > Oceanic | place: Fram Strait | collected...
AACTCTCGGCGATAAGATTGGCCGCCATAGGAGCGATGCTCGCGATCAGCGAAGTGAGGTCGATTGTGGTTGCTTATATGCTCGTCTCTCGATGGTCTAGCGTCGTACTTTTGGAAACCTGAACCAGTTTTATAAGCTATATAAAAGGTTTAATATACCTCCATCGCGGAAGCGACTAAAGCTGCGATCCTCGTTCCTTCTCGAGGCGTAATCCTTTTCTCCGAAGCGGTTGGCATCGTTGTAGACACTGACCTCGCGTTCGGAAGAAGTGTTTCGCTTCTCACGTGGCCGGAACTCGCGTCCGCTACCGGCCCTGTCTTGGTCTCTTCTTCGGAAGTCATCGCGGTCGGATTCGCGACTGCCTCGGCGGAAGCGGTCATCTCTGTTGCCATTTCTGTGAAACACGCTGGAACCGCGATGGCTACCGGGGTTGTAGCCAGTCGATGATCGCTGCCGATCGTTGTTATTGCGATCTGAGAAGGAACTAAAAAGGCAAATCAACCGAAAGTTGATTGAAAAACTCTACCTTTTGTAGTTTGCTCGTGAAGTAGTTGTAGAAGAGCTGCCGTGTGCCTTGTTGCTTTCGCCACGGGAAGAAAGCGAGCTCTTTCGGGATTGATCACTCAGATCTTCGCCGCGCGAGTTTGACTTCTTGAGACAAGGCTGACGCTTTGTCTCTTTTGCGTCTCCGATGTCCAAAGAGTTGCCTTTCTTCTCAACTCTCGTTTCCCGACTATCATCGTCGCTGCTCCAAGAATTCTTTTGCTTCTTGAGGCAAGAGGTCTTCGGCTTGCCCTCAGACTGAACGGTCGAGGAACCTTCATAAACAAACGTCATTTCTTCGTTGTCGTCGCTGCTGCTATGCGCACTCCTGCGTATACTGAAGACAATCATCAGAATACGTTTTATACGAGTTTTACATTACCTGGAATGATTTTGTTCTGGACTCGCGAGATTTCCAAGCGAATTTTTATCGTTGTCTGTAGTAAGAGCGGAGAGCTTGTCATAGACGGAGAAGCGCATTGCTTTCTCAGTTAAATCGGTGCATTGCTTATTGCCCTTCTTGTCGTTCTGGGCATCAGGATCATGGGAATCAAAGGAGGTGAACATCTCGTCTAACTCATCTCGCGTATGATTGAAATGGTCGCGGGCAATAGGCACTTGAACAGCATATATAAAATGATTTTAACAATTTTATAAGTCTCGAGAATAATTTGAGACATTTTAACGATTTTAACTGTCAGTAGTGAACTGAATGTTTTTAGAATGACTAAAATCGAAAGATCGCTACTTTTTATTTAGCAAGCATTTAAACCACCAAAAATATTTAGGACTCTTGATGGAGTTTTGAACTTGCAAAATAAGTAAAATTTAAGGAGTGAATGAAAGTTTATTTTTACCTTTTTCTGGTTCTTGATTTTCAGGAAACTGTTGTTCAAGATCATCTGTGTCTGATGGCAGTGGAAACTAAACAATGTCATTGGACTGATAAGAGCCTGATGAGACTCACATCAGCTGGGTTAAATTGGGCACACTCTGACGGTGGAGTAGGGGAAAGGGCAGGTTCTTGATCAGATTCTTGGATGGGTGTATTCGGTGGCGGTACGTAGTCTGATAGCGGGATAAAGTCTTCGTCCCGGCTCTGTACCGTGATAGTAGGGGGCCCAACTCGCGTGAGGTTGAGTTCAGGAACGACGCTATCAAGAGCTTCCTTGAGTCTGCTCTCGATCCCGTCTAGTCGGACATGCGTGGTTCCAGTGAAGCAGATGGTAAACGTGGTGGGAGGAAGGGCAGTTGGTTCACGCTGCATACCATCAATACTTTCTTAACGGAGCGGAGTTAGATTTATTTTAATAAAAAACTATGATTTTAGAACTATAAAAATATAATAATTTCAAGACGAATACATGAATGAGAACGGGAGTTAACAAGATGCAAAAAGAGTGAATGAATGAATGGACCCTTTTGATTGGATTTTGTTGAATATTGTGAAGAGTCGGCGGCTTTACTCGTTGGGATTTTGAATGACGATCAGCAGGAATTCTTTCTCTATAAAAATAGTTCTGGAAGTGATTACTTGGATAAAGTTATTACCTGGAGCGATGATGATTTCGTACTTTTTACTGCGGACCCTGACGAAAGTAAGGTCGTTCTGTGGGTCAATGTCACGGACCTTAAATGTTTATGAATAATCGAGGAAAACGAAGCGCTCAGCGTAATGTCAACACTCGCGGAGATAATGACCAATCTACTTACGACAGATCGCGCTTTTGCAGCGAGTTGCGTGATAAGACCAGCGTACTGGACGGTGGTTGAGTTGTCCAGTGTTGTTCTCATTGGAATGCCTAAATGAATCATTAAAAAAGCTAGAATTGTGCCCAAAATTACCTTCTTTATCGATGACAATCAGCCCGGTGACGCCCTTGTGAGACTGGAGACGCTTGATAGTTTCATCTACTTCCGACATTCCCGAATTATTGTCCCAGAGTTACAGTCTATGAGTAAAACTGTCACAAAACAGCGTAAAAACCTTTCATATTGTCTTTTTGCACTGGAAAAGGCAGCTTTTTACTTCTGAGCAGTTCGCTTTTGGGAAGCGATGATGGCAGACGCCTTCTTGACTGCAGCTCGCTAAAAACAGATATAAGTAATGTGATTCTAGAGAGTCCAAAGATAAATAATAATGGTCGAGACTTACGGTCTGGTCCTTTCGGAAAGCACCCTGCTTGGCAACATTTCGGATAGACTTGAAGGTCTTTCGGGAGCTCTTCTTCATGGTGGTGGACATCTTGCCAGCGGAGAAGTTGACTCCACCCTCAGCGTTGGCGGCGACCTTAAGGCCCTTCTTCTCAACAAGGGTGTTGAATCGGAGGGATTTTCGGCCGTTAAGGTGACCAGGCTCCTTGGTCCAGGTTCGTCCTGCCCGCTTGACGTCGAAGGCGGAGAACTTGTTAATGATAGCCCACTGAAGATGAGAGGTAGACATGATATCCGAGTTCAAGACTAAATTGAGACTTTTAAGCGAACGCATTTCAACTGTTAAAATATCAGTAATATTAACTTATATCGACTGAACTTGAAGAAGGATTTTTTGAAAGGTTAATCGAAATAATAAGAAAATAAATTATCAGTAAGATCAAAAATTAGGTCAGGTTTCTCATCAATTCGAGAATCAAGAATATTTTGCTGATGAGAAGTATCGCTTGCTGGCTTCGTACGAGCCCATCATAATTGCGCAAGCAGGGACTACTTTCATAAGTCGTGGCGAAAAGCCGCGGAAGAAGCCGCGAGTGCCACTTTCCTCCCGAATAAGCCGCGCAATTGAAGATATACTGGGACTTCTTGACATGTCAGAACCCAGCATTGTTTGTTGCCTTGTCTTCATGACGTCAAAAGGCTAAAGTCAATGTTTTACATCAAAATTTTGCTTTTAAAAAATTACTTACAAGTGTTAGAATACCAGCAATAGCAGCCGCGCATGACGCACATGCGATATTTTTCGTATGAAATGACTCAATTGGCAGCTGCTTCTTCAGAGTTTCGTAAATGCCAAAGTAGAGAGCGGAGAAGGGGACGTCTCGCAGAAGTGTAGCACTGAAGCCGATGCCCAGCGTACGCCATCCTTGAGCGCGGAAAGTCTGTTGGAACAGTGAGGTTGTCGCACCCCATGAAAGTCCGTCAACTTGCATTCGCGTCCGGATCATTTCCATCGGAGAAACTAAAGAAGACCTATTAGTTCTGGACGCCTCAAAAATATGAGAGTCCTACCTATGAGTGTGGTCAATGTTCTTGCAGCAGCTCCGCCAATGAATGGTGCAACTTTTTGAGAAGTTTCCGGAAGTAAGCTCTCGAAAATATCTCGAAATTGTTCGTATGAGGTAAAGTAAAGAATCGTTGCGGGAAAAGCCATGATCATTGTTGCAGGAAGACCCGACCAAAGGCTACCGATGCCTTCTGTTCGAGCGAGATGAGCCATCAGCCGAAATGGGTTTGACTCCCCAACAGGACAGGATATTGCTCTTAGATACCTGAATGGCAAATTAAGAGTCGGAAGTTAATTAAAAACATAAATAATTTGAAGAAGAAAAAGCTTTGTTGGGACCATTGGAGACAGAAGTCGCAAGGAGAGCGAACTCCTGAACTATGAGGGACCTTTTTGCTGTACGGATATTCAAATAAGCATGGAAAATGAGGATCGGCCAGCAAGACGCGAGCGTTCTCTCAAGTTAGACCGTCAAAATGACGACCATGCATGTGAGAATGAATTATCCGAAAAGACGTTAACACTCCAAGAATGAGACTCACCATGGCTTGGATGTGGCTGGCCGATACGGATCCGATGAGTGAGCACATTCTTTGAAAGAATTAGGTCCGGAAAGCCTCGGAGTCGTGCCCAGCCGAAGAAGGCATTCAGCAGAAGCTCGTGAACAGTGAATTGCTTTTTTACCTTTCGGATCTTGGCAGCAAAGCATGTGGTCCATCAGCCCATTGCAAAAAGGAATAACGCGAGGTTTTGCTCCATTCGCGAGACGCCCACTTTGTAAGCGTACTAAAAATTCAAAATAATTACGCGCAAGAGATAACGTGATATACCTTTAATGACGTCGAATGGAGTCATTGTTAAAGCAGTAATGGTCGCGCCCGACATCGATGCCAGCATCTGTTCCTTTGGCTCTAATCTAGGCCGTGGTTCGCGACGCATTCTTATATTTCATATTATTCGAAAGTGTTCTACGAATTAAAGTAACATGTATTTATGCACTTGTTTGAGGCAGTGATAATAAGAAAAATAAGTTAAATGGACTTAGGGATATTACATCCCAGAAATGATTTTTGTACACTTCTCTTGGCTAGTAATGTCGTTGTTAACTTTTAAAATGCTTGAATATTTGTTTAAATTTTTCTAGCGCTGAACTTTTCAGGAATCCGGGAATTTTTAGGGAGGTAAGTGAAGTGATGCATTCAGTGCAATCTACATAGGTCGTCTACAAGTCGAACAACGTCGTCGTGTGTAGCTGGCTCGCCATCCATGGTCAGCTCGCTGATGACTTCTTTTTGCTTTTCAGGACGAAGGTCCTATCAAACAAATTTAGAAAAGGGTCGAAGATATATGCTAAATTTTTGCCTTGCTTTATAGATCTGTACTTCACACGCTGATGTTTCACTCTACTACGCAAAAGGAAACTATAACTGGTAAAGGTTGCTATCCCTCCCCTTAAATCCAACTCGGAGCACAAAGCCAAGGCTGGGTAAGAAAAGAGGTAAATAAGTACGCAATAAGAAGCTTCACTCTCGATCGTAACGTACCTGGAACATCTCGATGAGGTCGCCATCAACGAAGCCCTTGCAGTCTTCCATTCTCGAATCACTCTCAAATCGTCGCCACGATTCGTGATCGATTTTGCCGACGCCACGGATGACTTTACGCATCTTAGCTTCAAGCTTAGACAGGAACTGCCACTGTTTTTCGGGAAAGATCGCAACTAAACAAATTCATTAGTATTCTAGAAATACTAAGAAAATTATTGTTACTTACGAAGGCCAACGTATCCAGAAACACTGCCCATCAGGAATGTCCGCGTCGGAGTAATCGACGATTCGACATGGACATCCATTACGAGATTGCCCTCGACAATCGTGTTGATATGCTCTCCGACGTGGTAATAGCCGGTGGGGAGGAGCTGCTGCCTATCCTCTTCATCTGGCGCCTCAGTATTCTATCATCAACTGATTATTTGTCGCGCTTGAAATGACTTACGCGAGTGCAAATGAAGATGTTTTCAGAGTTTTCAGCACCGATATAATTATCGTCGTCTATCATCTTGATTGCCGTCATCCAGTTGGGGTGGTAATCTCGCGCAATTTCCTCAAGCGCACCTTCAAGAGGCTTGTATGAAAAAACTAAATAAATATTAGCAAATTATGGGATTTGAATGACATCTACCAGAGATTGATCTCATAAGGTCAGCTGAAAGAATGAATCCGTTCTTAGAAACGTCGACTGCTACGCAAGTAATATGGTTTGCGATAGGTGCCTCTGATTGAAGAGTTGTTTGCTCATTCATCTCGAAGACCTGGAAACTTTTTATACATCTCGATGTAGTAATTATTTTTACCTTTAGCTGCTGGTTTATCGCACATATGATCTTGTTGCCGTTCAATGCCTTCACAGAGTAAACCGCTCCGTTGACCTGTTTTGTAGAGACCAGTGTCAGCTTGAGAAAATGTTAAAATTTTATAAGCTGGTAAGCCGTACCTTTTCCTCTTTGGAATAGCTGAAAACGCAGATCCTTCCGTTTTTACACTCTTGTTCGTCAGCGGTGATCGCTGTTCCGACGACAATAAACTGTTCGTCTTTTTTACCGAGTTTTGCGATACACATGCACGAGCTGATCTCACCGACGTCGAAGAAATGCGCCCACTTAGGAGTGAAGGTTATCTCATCACAAATAACCAAAGTGTTGACCATCGTATAATGCGTCAAACTATTGGAATCATCTCTTTCAACTACGCCTGATTTGTAAGGACCTAGAGTTTGTTTTTAGCTTTTGTGCAAAATTTGAAAGTCTTACATTGGATGGAAAGAGGTGTAAACAATTTCTTGGTGCTCTCCTGGTCAGGCCTTGTGTCTCTGAGGTCCTCCTCGTCGAACTCGCCCAAATATGCGAATACTTCGCGTTCCTCGTAGTGGAGTACGGAGTGCGGCGTTTCGTTCAGTCGTATTGTCGACGTGTGCAGCTTTTGAATATCATCAATCTTGCCAATGAGAAGTGCATTTTCGTTGACGAGAGCAAGTGCATTTGGATATCCTTCCGTGTCCAAAACACACATGTGATTTACTTGTTTTAAATTCACATTGGAGAAGAAGATCTTCTCATTGGTCGAGTGAATGACTGCTGGACGATCGGAGCATGCAAAAACAGTCGAACCATTCGACGTTTGGAACTTGTTTAAACTGGTAGGCTGAGTCCCAAGTTGAATGCGCTTCTTTGATGAGAATGAATGATCTTCATTTAGCTTAATGTAGAACAGTGCGCCGTCACCAATTGACACGAGTAGATATGGCGTATTGTTCTCGCCAAATGAGTTTAGAAGGACGGATCTTGGAATGATGTTCCCTCCGAGCTCCATTTTTGCAATGACTTCCATGCTCGGCAGCTTGTTCACGCTTACTGTGACGTTCCATAACCCGATCGTGAAAAAGTCGCTCGGCATTTCCTTCTGCAAGGGACTTATGTCGACGCAAGCGATCTCACTGTCGAAAACATGACGGCTCTTCTCTACGATTTCGCAGTCGTTTATCTCCAAGTATATAGCTGTACTGCCAACTCCAAGAAGGACTTGGTTTTTGTTGACGCTGCAAAGGTTTATTTGCGTGTTCTCTTCTGGCTCCCACGATCCCTTCAGACTTTCGTCGGCAATAAGACGAACTTGTTTCTCGGTAATCTGCAGAAATTGTTGGTCAGTTACATTGCCGGCATACATGGTTTGTTCTCCATTTGTGAATCCAGGAATTTCCTCGACTTCGGTCACGTCTTGGCCTTCTAGTCTGAGAAAAATTGTTTGCCCAACAAACGAAAGTAGAAGAGAGTCCTGTTTTGTTGAAGAGGACAAGTATTTGAGTGCCCAAAGGCCCTTGACGCCTTCCAGGTCGATGGAAGCATACTCGTGGATGCCCACACCATTACGGATGATGCGCAATGAGCCACCAGTTCCGACTCCTGAGGCAGTCACGAGTTGACCTTGTCCTTGCTTCTCAAAATCGACGATACACATGTCTTTGATAGGTCCAAGGTTGTCGTATTGATGAAGAGATGTGAAGTGCTGACCGGAGTTGTTGTCGCTCACCTCAATTCTGATGAGCTCAGAGTCACCGAACGTCGATCCAACAAAGACGACGTAGTTGTCGATGTACGAAAGAGTGTTGGGAAGCGTAGTGCGGCCCAGGTATTTTGTAGCGAGACGCATCCTTTCTTCTGGAATTCGATTTTCGTTGTAATCGAGAAGAAGGAGGAAAAGCTCGCCATTGCTGTCACCACAGAGATAGCGATGCTTGTCGATTGGCGTTACACACTCAATTGTGCGCTTAACGATGTTTTCGATGCTACAAGTGGACCGGTTCTTACTATCGTGATATGTGATATTCACGTGGCCAAGAAGGAGAATGCCGGCAAGGGGCTCGGGCACAGCGACGATTAGAATAGTGTCCTGTTCCACTTGTGTGTGTCGGAAGGGACCTTTGTGAATTGATGCGCCAGAGCCGCTGTTGTCAAGCGTGATGGCTATTGTTGACAGGTGTCGGCTCTAAAAATGCGTTTTAATAACTGTTAGACTAGACTGAATCTAACTTACACTGTTGTCATCGTAAAGCAGAGCAAGGGTAGGTTTGTTGGCAGTGTGGAGGAAGCACATATCGACTACGAGAATTTCTTCGATTCGTTGTTCAGCCGATGTTAAGTGCTTTGACGATGAGTTGAGATTGATAATTTTAAGGACGCCGTCGTAGAGACGCAGGGCAATGCAGCGCGCTTCTGGGTCAACACAAGCGTGCATCCCGCTCTGGCTGACCGAGTAGTTCTTGTCGCGCATGTCTCCATAAGCTCTTGTGATGATCTTGCCGTCGACGTACTCGAGAATGCACGCGTAACAGCTTTCTGTCAAAATAAAGAGACAGTCTTTCTTCTCATTCTTGTAGCGGAAGACTTCAATGACCGCGATTCTGCCGTAGAGATTGAACTCAGTGACTGGCTTCAGGCCGGTTTGAGTGGAGAGGTTGACTTCGATACGCGAATATTTGGCGACAATGAGGTTCAGATCGGCAGCACTGGTGAACTGGCCAACGACAGAGTGAGTCACTGCGCTCTGCTTGTGAGCGGTGACGACGTAAGCACACCCGCCCTCGCCCGACTTCATGCTCACTCTGAACATTCGCGCGTTACTTGAAGCTCAATGATCCTCTACTGACTTGTTTAGACAGGAGAATAAATGGGGAAAATACACGGCGCGACATTCAGATGCGCGCTACATTCAAGACGGGTAAGAAGAGAAGAGATGCACGAATGAGAGAGAAAACTCGAGTTAAAAGGAAGTTGAGAATAAGTGGAATCATTTTTCATGTAACGAATGGTTTAGTCTTAGAACTTCTAAGCTCAATAGACGTCAGGTGTTCTTGTAAACCAATCTATATATATGACAGCGATTCATTTTGCTTGGCAATGGGGAGCTAGGGGTTAATAATTTGGCAATGGGGACCGTTCAGTGCATGCATGGCAATAGGGAGTTAAGGAAATAAAAAGGCAATGGGGAGAGAAGTGGGATAAACGTGGCATTGACAAGTTACGGTGATGCATGGCAATGATGAGTCAGGTGGTTTTATGTGGCAATGGGGTTTGTTTCTACGATAGAAATTACGTGCATGGGTTAAACACGGCATTGTTCAAAGTCAGCTTTTGGGTTAATGGAAAGTTTAAAAAAGAAAAGAGATAATCAAGAAAAATAAAAATTGTAAATGCATTTACCGCTAAAAAGAGGGTCCGAAGATGAAAATGATCCTAAATAATGGGGAGCTTAACATCGGTAGCGAGGAGGAGTAAACCGTAAGAGAATAAGAAGATAGTTCCGCGTCTGAATGTAGCAGCTTCATCCAAAAGCAGTCTCCGAGATACGCCAGTGTCTACTTTAGACAAGGAGCTTTTCGATGTCAGCCTTGATGGTGTCAATCTGGGACTGGAGCTGGGAGCCGTCCTTCTGGGTGACGGAGGCAGCGATGACCGGTCGGGTGACTCCGCAAGCTCGGCCGAGAGCCTGCTTGGATCGGACTAAATTTAGATGCAACGCTTGTTTCGAAAGACGAACTTACCGAAAACGTAAGAGATATTCTTGTCCTCGCAGAGAAGTGGCAGATGGAGCAAAATCTAGAAATATGTTAGAAATTTGATAAAAATAATCCAGCGATAGTGGTTTATTCAGGCGTTGTTTTTCGACTCTCATTTCCAGATTTGTTATCCGACTTCAGGAATTTTACATAAGTTGGAATTTCCATCAAATTCTACATT